>ERZ773162.240-NODE-240-length-73495-cov-78.714066_pt1 | contig 73495 bp, 75 predicted proteins | sample MGYA00511113_ERZ773162 | MGnify/ENA primary metagenome ERZ773162 (study PRJEB29015, sample SAMEA2737807) | human gut metagenome | biome: human gut; feature: human-associated habitat; material: faeces | place: China | collected 2012 ... | reverse complement strand
TGATAATCCTGAAGATACTCTTTCAAAATTCTTTTACAGTCCATTTTCTTTTGAACAATTCCCCTATCTATATCATAAAACGTAAGTTTACAGGTTTCTAATTCTGTATATCGTTCAATATAGGTTTTGAATTCATTTTTAGTTGCGATTTCAATATCTACAACATACCTTCCCGGAAATAAAAAAGGAACCACATCTGTATCTTCATCTTCGGGCATAAAGTAGGACCATTCCTCATTATCATTGTAACTTTCCCATTCTTGTTTGGTTTTCTTTGTAGAGCACCCCGACAGTAGAAAAGCGAAAATAAAACTCAACACAACAAACTGCATCTTATTTTTTAACATTTTTTCTTACCTTTTCTCTGTGAATCAATCTCATGTTTCATCAGTTCCAAAGTCTGTTCCATTAACTTTTCAGAAGGTTTATTTTTATCCATTGTTTCTTTATATTTTTCTACCCATTTCTCTGTATTCTCCATCGCTATCACCTTTCCATCTAATTAACATCATAGTACGCATATCCGTTTTCATCTTTTACATTTTTCAAAGCTCTTACCATTTCAAATAAAAATCCAAACGTATATATGAATGGTTTTGTCTTGCTATCAAAATAGACCTTATAGAGTCCATATTCTGTGTGTCGTTTTGATATGTTTCCTCATAATCACCAATGTCACTGTTTAAAGTTTTAACACGACTTTCCATCAACTGATAAGAAAGTACTAAAGATAAGCCTGAAGGCTGTACAACTGAAACAATATCACTAACGTTGGAAATGACACTATTGATTTCTTCTCGTAAATTTTCAAAATCTTCCCCGCCATTCTCCAACAAAACTTTATGCTGGTTTCCTACATTGTTGCAACCTAAAAGCACAATTTTAAGCCATTTCCCAGCTTCTTCAGAGAAACTATCTGGTATAAACCTATATAGGTAGAATCCTGCCATCATCTTCAGGCAGACAGACAAATTTATCCGTGAGTTGTTTCCTTTCGCTCGTTGCAAACCTCTTGCCCCTGTAATACACCGTAACCGCCCATGCTACCATTTTCCGAATAGACTCGGCTCGTTGAGCCAATGTGAAACAACTACTTTTTTCTGAAAATTCAGAAAAATAGTAGAGGCGAAATGTGTACGGGTTAAAATGGGGGTAGCTTTACGCCACCCAAACGGAGATCCCCCCTGGCAAAGCTGTGCAAAATATGTTTTGAATACTCTGTCAATAACACCCACATTTAACTAAGTGTGCCCAGTCTCAATCACAACTATCTTTTGAAATGTATCTTTTTAATAATCGATTTAAAGAACGTAACCTGACAATAAAATTGTCAATAGCTTCATCTTCATTTGTAAAATACATATATGATTGAGTAACAACACTTGCTCTTTCATCACTTGTACATACTATCCATTGTTCTTGTTCTTTATAAATGATGACTTCGTTTTCTCTTAAAGAATGTTCATAAAACCAATTATAATTACAGAGATGTTCCTCACGTATAATCTCCTGTGCTTTTTGTGCTATCATAAAATCCTCCCTTAATTTATTTCTTTAAGTATTCCAATACCTTCTAACATATCAACAGGCATTGGTAACTCTATTTGAATTCCACCGCCCGAAGATCCAAATCCCTCAGCTATATACCCACTTTGAGGTATTAACCTATTATAATCACCACCATAATAAGCATTAACATAGTCATCAATCTTTGCAACCAGCTCTGTATTGTTGCATGATTCCACATAAGATTTTATATCTTTGAATTCTCCAACAACTTGATATTGATGATACATTTCTGGATCCTCTACATATGGAAGAGCACGACTATCATAATCATAGGGGCTTCCATTTACTGGTGAAGTGTATCGTCCACTTGCAGGTCCATATCTATCTATAACATCACCGACTTGTGGATTGTATGGATTTTTTACTGGATTCCCATTGATGTCCAATACATAGCCTCCTTTCGGTACCTGCGACCAATCAATGCCCCATTCTCCATTGAGAACATTTGTATTGCTAGGAATTTGTATATCACTAGGCCACTTTCCTGTTTTAGTATAATTTATAGCCTTATCTGAATCTATCTTATAGAGGTATTCATATAAAACTTCATCTGAACAAGTAGACTTTGATAATAGTTCTTTCTGTTTCCAATATTCCTGATATCTTATATCATCAGGTGATAAAGTCTTCCCTTGCCCATCAAAGCCTTTTCTCCGCAAATCTATCAAGTCATCCCCCAGTTCTTCAATATCTGTCTTTCTCGCCACATCTCCAATTTCCGATACCGAACTATTCACTGGATTTCTTGATAGAACTCCTTCTACCACATTGCTTCCCAGCATTGCCAATATACGGCTGTCTGTACTTTGGTAGATTACATCATAAGTCTTATCTTCTGCTACATTACCAATCAATATCCTTCCACCATCTACGGCGATAGCTTTAAATTTTGTAGCACCTGTTGCTCCTTTTAAGATGCCACTCATCGGTAATGCCATTGCTGAGATCATAGTACTGGCGTTTCCTATATTATAATATAATTCCGGATTTCCTGCAAACAGTGTATCACGGATAGGATTTTCTGCCATTGTAAATCCATCCCCGGAAAAGCCAAGAGATATATTATTCATTCCTTCTGTTGCGTTTGATAATCCATATAAGGTAGATGTCCCTCCCACAACAGTTGCACTAAAAAACACAATAGGAGCAGCCGTACCCGCAGTTGCTAAGATTAATGCTGTTCCCACTGTTACGGATACAATTCCTGCAAGAAACTGTTTGAATCCTTCCACCTTCCTATCATCAGCAAGTTTGTCGTTCATTTTATCTTCAAACTTTTTCATTGCGGCTTCGTACTGAGCCATGTTCTGGGCTACAAAATTTCCACTTTCTTCATAGCCCATCTGCAGCCTTTGATATGCCGGAAGCTTTGCAATAGAACCAGCCTGATAATTGGTTACTGATACAGCAGAGCTTCCTGTTCTTGCTATCAAAATAGACCTTATAGACTCCATCATAGAGTCCATATTCTGTGTATCATTCTGATGTGTTTCCTCATAATCGCCAATGTCGCTGTTTAAAGTTTTAACACGGCTTTCCATCAGCTGATAAGAAAGTACTAACGCCAAACCTGAAGGCTGGACAACTGAAACAATATCACTAACATTGGAAATAACACTATTGATTTCTTCTCGTAAATTTTCAAACTCTTCCCGTCCCTTCTCCAATACTTACTGTTGTTCTTCCAATAAGACGCTTGCTATTTATTTACTACTTTTGATTGTATTTTCAGGCTGGTAAATCCAGCTTTATGCAAGATATCTTTCCTAAAAAGAAAATACCGATAAAACCCTAAAATAGGGAATATATCGGTATTTACCAACTTATGAAAAAACATTCAGAAAATTAGTGAATTTTTTAAGGAATAAACGTCTATATTGTTTATATGTTTTTTTCAGAATTATACCATTCTTCTAAAACATCATATGCTGTCTTATCTTTATCATTGCTAAACACTGTTTCATAACAATAATCTGCATTTAATCTATTCTTTAACACATCATAAGTCAGTTTAATTTGTGTTGGCATCTTTTTTTTATATTTCTGACATAATGTTATTAACGATTTAATATCATCGTTAATAATAGCTATTGTAGCTTTCTGTCTATCCACTGACACATCATACTCTTTTTCGTTGCCATTTATTACATCATTTAGTCTATTCTTTTTTATTACTTGCCCATTTACCTTATAAAAAAAGCCACTTGACAGTATATTATTTTCAAAAGAACAATATATATATACTTTTTCTGCTCTATCTTCTACGTATTCTAAGCAAATAGAAACCATATCTGCTTGAAGTTCTGAAAAATAATCCTCAAATATTTTTCCCATGATATCCTCCAATCTAATTAAAAATATTCTGAATAGTAGCATCTCCATCAATTATATATTCTACAATAAATTCCGTCGGGCGTAAACCATTTTTATCATATCTAACTTCAACGTTAACAGCGACTTCCTTTCCTTGTTTTATTGCCTGTGCCCATACATTTTCAATTTTTTTATAATCGCTTAAATTAACATGTTGGGACTGAGAAACCATATTATCTAACTTGGGAGAACCGCCAAAGCGATCTCCAGCCAAGTGTCCCGCATGATCTCCTTTTAATTTCCCAGGAGTTTTTGCTACATGGTTTAATCTTTTTTCACGTTGTGTTAATTGTAAATTTTCAGTATTCCAATTAGATATCCTACCAAATTCATCTGTTTCATAATTATAGTTGAATTCACCTGTCTGATATTTAATATTAGACTTTAATTTTCCAGTTTTATCAAATGGTATCTCTGTAAAAACTTTCTGACTAGTTTGAACATTACTCTTTAATGCATCTAATCTACCTTGATTAGAATTTATTGTAATTCTATCCCCCAATTTTTCTATGTCCGTCTTTCTCGCCACATCTCCAATTTCCGATACTGAGCTATTCGCTGGGTTTCCTGACAAAACTCCTTCTACCACATTGCTTCCCAGCATTGCCAATATACGGCTATCTGTACTTTGGTAGATTACATCATAAGCCTTATCTTCTGCTACATTACCAATCAATATCCTTCCACCATCTACGGCGATAGTTTTAAATTTCGCAGCACCTGTTGTTCCTTTTAGGATGCCACTCAGCGGCAATGCCATTGCTGAGATCATAGTACTGGCATTTCCTATAGTATAATATAATTCCGGATTTCCTGCAAACAGTGTATCACGAATAGGATTTTCTGCCATTGTAAATCCATCCCCGGAAAAACCGAGAGATATATTATTCATTCCTTCTGTTGCGTTCGATAATCCATATAAGGTAGATGTCCCTCCCACAACAGTTGCACTAAAAAACACAATAGGAGCAGCTGTTCCCGCAGTTGCTAAGATTAATGCTGTTCCCACTGTTGCGGATACAATTCCTGCAAGAAGCTGTTTTAATCCTTCCGCTTTCCTGTCATCAGCAAGTTTATCATTCATTTTATCTTCAAACTTTTTCATTGCAGCTTCGTACTGATCTATGTTCTGATCTACAAAATCTCCACTTGCTTCATAGCCCATCTGCAGCCTTTGATATGCCGGCAGCATTGCAATAGAACCAGCCTGATAATTGGTTACTGATATAGCAGGACTTCCTGTTCTTGCTATCAAAATAGATCTTATAGACTCTATCATCGAGTCCATATTCTGTGTATCATTCTGATGTGTTTCCTCATAATCGCCAATGTCGCTGTTTAAAGTTTTAACACGGCTTTCCATCAGCTGATAAGAAAGTACTAACGCCAAACCTGAAGGCTGGACAACTGAAACAATATCACTAACGCCAGAAATGACACCATTGATTTCTTCCCGTAAGTTCTCAAATTTCTCTCTTCCATTCTCCAATACTTGCTGTTGTTCCTCCAATATTTCCTGTGGAATTTCAGCCGCATAAGAAGAATCAATTCCATAATATCCCTCTGCATATACTGAAAGTCGTACCTGAAACTCAGTTAATAGTTGCTGCAGTGATCTAATCACAGGAATATGTACTTCTTGTATATAATTTTGTATGCTTCTCCCAGTTTCCCCTTGGATACAGGGTGTTACTACAATCGTTTCTAATGCCTGATAAACGGACTCTAATTGTGTCCCCCATTCGCTTAACTGACTAATCATCTGATTTTGTACTTCCAACAACTCTTCAATTTTCACATGGTATCCCATAACACACCTCCTCCTTGGGTGCTTCTTTTCAAATTCTGTATTTTGCAACCGCTAAATGTCATGGTTTTATTAACGATTGTTCTGCATAAGTCATACAGGTACTGACATCTTGTAGTTTTCCCACATCTTCCTGCAATAAAGTTTTATAATTTCCAAACAATTCCGATAAAGTCTGATAGGTTTCTAAAAATGCTTCTAAAGTTTTCATATCCCCTGTAATTTCCGGCTGTTCTTTACTTTTTTTAATACCTTGGCTGGCTGCAGATAACGCTGCCACATTCGAATTATAGGTTAATTTATTTAATTCAATCATTGACAGTCCCCCTCTACTTAATTAAGCAATGTTTCAATATAATTCCCCAAAGAGTTAATCTGACTTTTTAGCCAGCCAATCACGCCTTCTTGATCATAAATCTGATTTTCCAATCTTGTGATTTCATCCATAATCGCATCTACGGCTCGATCGGTTTCATCATAATATGTTTGATAACATGGTTTAAGCTGTTCCTCAGCAATCCCTTCATATTCTTCTTTATTCGATCCTTTCCAACTGCTGCATGAAAGTTCTTGCGTAATGTCAAATTTCTCCGTTTCTATATTCAGTTTATAAGTCTGCAGTTTCTGTTTTGCATCTTCTAAACGCTCAATTTTCTTTTCTAATCCCTGAATTTCATTTTGGCACTCTGAAATCCTATAGTTTGCTTGAGTAATTTCATATTCTGCGGATGAAATAGCAGCTTGATTTTTGTTTGCCATGCCTCACACCTCCTCCCTATCCAGAAAGCAAAAGTTTTATGACTCATTTTCTATTTTAATAATCCACTCAAATGTTCTTTTAAACTTTTCTGCATCCGGAAATCATCTTCATCTTGAAAACCTTTTTGGATTACCTCTTCAATATCCTCATGGTTTAGATACAACACGTTTTCCCCAATCAATCCTTCTGGATAAGTACAAGCAACATAATCAAAATATTTTTGCTCTCCTTTGAGAATTGCTACAACACCTCTTCCAATCAAAACGAGCTTTTTTACACTTCCTTTTACAAGAATTACAGAACCTAATGGTAAAAACTTTTCTTCTTTCATCAATACTTTCCTCCTGCTTTCAAATTATGTTAAAACAGTTTTATTTTTTATTTTCTTGTTTCCATTTTTTATACTCTTTTATTGTATTGCTATTTTTACGAGTATTATTGATTTCCTCTTTTAGCAACTCCTCTGTATATTCATTCATATTCTTTTCTCCACTTTCAAATTCTTCATCAAATATTACTATGTTTAAATCTTCTATCTTTACAAGTACTCGCATACTGCATTCCAATTTTGATAGAGTCATTAACCAATCTGAAATTATCTCTGCATATTGTTCATCTGTTTGATTATTCTCAAGATAAATCATAGGCTCTATAGTGTATTCTTCTTTTTTTATATATTCATCTATATCTTCTTTTCCTGTCCATTTTGTTTCTGACAAATTTCCTGAAATATCAATTTCATACTTTTTAATATATTTTTTTTCTTGGCATAACGGTTCAATCATGTTATATAATTTTTCTTTAAAAAAAGTAATATGGTAGGAATCTTTAAAAAGCCCGGTATTTCTTGCATATACCTGAAAAATATCATCTTGGTTTTCTGCCTTTGCTTCTGCTTGTATCCAATTAATTCCTATCTTCTCTTCCTTATATTTTTTTACTTTAGTTATGTCAAAGTTTTCTCCATATTTATCCTCTAAATTCTGTAAAATAAATTCCTCAGCTTCTTTTTGATTGTTAAACCCTTTCATTTTACATCCTCCTAACGTTATTACTGATAAAATTAATACAATTATTAAAAATATAGTTTTTTTCCACACAATTACCCCTCCCATATAATTTCTAAATACTTTTCTCCATTATTCTCTTCTATAGTGCAATAAATTCCTTTTTCTTTAAACGCATCGGTCGCTGCTTCTAGCATTCCTTCGTCTTCAATATAGAACCTATGTACCGAATACAATTCTTCTTTCGTATATGCTTTTTCAGTTTTTATTGAAAGATTCCAAAAGTGTTCACCGTTGTTTTCTGAATATATACTTGTATCATTTTCTAGGAGAGGCTTGTCATCATCATTTTTATCATATATAAGTTGCACTGTTCGAAACTGTTCTTCGTCATTTAAGCAATGATACAACGTATATCGACTTTGTTGACTATCTTCTGCATATGGATTTGCCAAAGCATCCGATATATCTCTATAATAAATTCCAAATTCCCCGCCAAAAGCATTACCAAATCCATAGTTTCCCTTCCATAATTCTATACGATATTCCCGATTTCCATACTGAAAAGTAACAATTTCATCATCAAGATCCATACCTAAAAGTGCTCCAGCTTCATCGTAAAAATCCATAAAGCCAAATTTAGATTGTAGCGATCCTTTTTGGGTAATATAATAATCTTTTTCAGTTCCTATATAATCAAATCCTAAAAGCCTTGTGATCTCTCCATTTTCATTAATAAAATTCCAGAGTTTTGATTCTAGTTCCGGTTTACTAAGTATCTGAATTGCTTTTTCTCCTCCGTGCTGTAAAATACTAATAACCGCTTTTCCAAAAGGTAGAAAAGAAACAACTTTGGCACCACGTTTCTCTGCCTCTCCTATAAACTCCCATATATTCCCTTGAAGCTCGTCTAATATCATTGTGACAGCAATTATTTCTTCTTCAGATAGATTGAATTTTTCCAAATCTTCCATGTGCACTTTATTTAATAATCCTACCCATAAATTCCAATCCGCTTTTTCCCAGTCTATTTCCCCATTTTCTCCAAATGGATTTAACTTATCATAAATCTCTTGAATTTTGTCTAGTTTTTTCCGATATTTAGAATAAGCTTGTATGTACTTGAACCATTCAGGATCTATACCATTTAATTCATAACATTTGGTTTCTGAATTATAAGAAATTTTCGCCATGTTCATTTTCGTTTGTTGCAAAATTCCCATTACACCTTCAGCAGCAACATATAAATCTTGTGTTGTATTTAAAAATTCATCAATCGCTTCTAATTTTTGTTGAATTTCTTCTATCATTTGGTTGCACAAACGGATTCCCCAGAAATTTAACACAGATCCCAGAGGAAAATCGTATAACCTTTGACGTTGTGCCTGCCATTGTTCTAATTCATTATTTAAAATATCTTGATTTAATTCTGACACTTGCGGAAGCATACTTCCTGCATTCTGATATCCGTCATTCCCCTCTTTTTGATATTCACCCCATAACCGATAAGATTGTAAAATCGGTTGATGTACGGAAGCAATGTAATCTTTCGTATTTCCCCATGCAATACCACTTAGTTCCTCTGTATGTATTTTCTCCATGACCCGTGATGCAGTAACTATTTTCCCCATTAATGCTTCTAATTCCGAATTCATTTTTGATAATTTATCTTGTATTTTACACGGATAAATGATTACTCCCATATTTACACCTCCGCTTACCAATTTTTCTTAGTGATTTCTTTCAAAAAAATTGCCAATTTCTTCTTCCATTGCTTTCAATTTTCTATATTGTTCCTCTAATGCTTCTTCTTCACGCTGGCATTCACGCATAGCTTGCTTTTCAAATTCTTGGACAGCATCTTGCAATTTATAAATTTCCTGACACTCTCCCCATTGCTGATACAATATTTCCATGGAACTTTTAGATAGAAGAAGCAGTTGTTTTATTTCCGCTTCTGTGTCCTCCTGTTTTTTCACATTTTTTCTATATTCATTCTCATATTCTTCTATTTCTTGCCATTCTTTTTGATTTATATGAAAATCCTCTTTCACCATTAATTCTATCTCCATCTTTATTTTTGAAGTAAGTTTTTATCTGCATCTTCTAAATCGACACCAATTTCTTTAATGTTTTCTCCTAATTCTTCCATAAATATATGATAATCAGCTAAGGTCGTTTTCCCGTTTTCATAGGATTGACTACATTCCATGTCTACCTGTGTCGTGCCAGCTTGGCACGACACAGATGATAATTGTAACTCTCTCGCTGCACTTTTGATCCCCTGTGCAATCTCTAAAACTATTTGACAATTGTTTTTAATATCCATAAAATTCCCCCTAATATTTTGGAACCCGCACTTTAACATAAGCTCCATTATGGAACAACAAACCATCTTTAAACTGTGGAAGTTCCTTTGCTGAATTAATCGGGAATATTGCCGATGTTCCCTGGTTTCCAAGAAGTAAACCTTCCGTTGTGTTTTTCGCAAATTTCGTCACTTCGTCAAATCCTTTCATCTTTCCGGAATGTGCAGTCAAAATGATACTGATACCAACACCTGCTGCCTCATTCAGAATAGGAGCCAAAGTCATCGCCTGCGTTTTCGTCAGTTCCACAAAGTTATCCCAATCGTCCACAATCAAGCTAAACGGCTGCAATTCCCGGCAGATTTCTTTTGGATTTAATGTCGGGTTCATTTCTAAGGCTTCCTTGACTTTTTGATTTCTTTCTGCAATCTCTGTCTTTAAGGCATCTATAAGTATAGGCACCATTGTCTGATTTTCTATATAAACAACTTCTTCTGATGTTTTATAGGAATAAAGTTCCATAGCTTTGGAATCTACCAGATAGATTTTTCCTTTTCCCAGCATCTGATCAAGAATGACCTTCAATACGTTTGTCTTACCTCTTGCTGCTTCACCAAGAATCGTAAATGGTGTATTTCCAAGCTGGAATCCGCAGGCACACACAGCTTCTTTTTCGAGTCCAACATAAATATCCTGCTCTGTATGAGGATACTCTTTCATATCTGCAAAGAACAAGTTTTCTGGAAGAACCGGAATTCTTGGAGCTTGTTCACCTGGATACAGAGCATCAATATTCTGTATCAACGCTTCAATTTTATCCTTATATTCCAATTCTGTTTCAAACCCGACCATGCTGTAAAGCTGCATTACACTTATCATATTGTCGTATTTCAAAAGAGCTCGTCCTTTTGTTTCTGATTGTTTATAAGTGCTTCTTCCAACGATCAAATTTACATCTGACTCATCAAACAGATATCCCGCCACTTTATTTTTAAAATTATTGTAGGTAGAATATTTCATACTATTGCTTCTGGTAGCTGTTGCAATCACAAAAATTCCAAGTCCATAACCATCACGGGAAATCTTTTGGAAAAATTCTTCAGCCTCATATCCGAGTTCTTTTACTACATCAAAATTGTCAATCACAAGAACAATTGCCTTCATTTTTTCTGCAGAAACCTGGTTATAAACTTCAAAATTCTGTACTACTGCATCTGCCAGTTTTTTCTTTCTCTCTCGGATTTCTTTCTGCAAAATCCCCACTAACTTTTGGAATCTTTCTGAATCATCAAATACAATATAATCTGCCACATGAGAAAGTTTGTTTAACGGCATCAGACCGCTATTTCCAAAATCCAAAATGTAAAAATTCAAATCCTGTACACTGTTCTGCATAGCCAAGGACAAAACCGCAGTTGTCAAAAAGACAGTTTTCCCATATCCTGCTGAAGCGATATACAGCAAATTCCCATCTTTGATAAAATCAACATAATATGGAATCTGTTCCTGTTTTTCCGGAATATCAATGAGGCCCATAGCAATTTTCATGTTCAATTCTTTTTGGGTTGCACGAATCAGTTCCTGTGGACTTACAAGCTGTTCCGGCAGTGGTGGAAGCCAAGGTTTTTTCACCTCTTTTACATCTTGTGCTTCATAATATTCGTGAATATAACGTACTACTGCGTCCAGCTGCGTTTTTACTACCTTGTTGTTTTCTTTCGTATCACTTAAATCTTGATTTACCAATTCCCCTTGTCCGATTTCATTGAGTACATAAACCCGGTCATCGACTTTTTCTTTCTGTTCTTCTTCATTATAAGCAGCTCCACTCCATGCAGATTGGAACAATTCATAGATTTCATTATTACCCACTTGCAGATAGGCACGCCCAGGCAGCGTAATGTTTGCTGCATCTGCCGTTTTTAAAATTTCTTTACTGTCTGCTTCATTTTGTACTTTAAGTGCCAACTTAAATTTTGAGTTTGACCAAATCTGATCATCTACTACACCTGTAGGTTTCTGAGTTGCCAAAATCAAGTGTACACCAAGGCTTCGTCCAATACGGGCAGCAGATACCAGCTCTGACATGAATTCCGGCTGTTCCTTTTTTAATTCAGCAAATTCATCACTGATCAGGAATAAATGTGGAAGAGGTTCTTCTGCCTCTCCATTTTTAAATAGCTTATTATAGTTATTGATATGGTTCACATCATATTGATTAAAGATACTTTGTCTTCTTGCCAGTTCACTTTTGATAGATGCCAACGCACGCATACTCTGGGAACCATCCAAGTTCGTAATCGTCCCCAGTAAATGTGGAAGGTTCGTAAACATCTTAGCCATACCGCCTCCCTTATAGTCAATCAAAAGAAAGGCAACCTCGTAAGGATTAAAATTTACAGCAAGAGAAAGAATATACGATTGTAAGATTTCTGATTTTCCGGAACCTGTTGTACCTGCAACCAGACCATGCGGTCCATGTGCTTTCTCATGAAGATTCAAATATACATAATCTCCGGCTGCTCTTGCACCAAGCGGTACTGCCAGTGATTTTGAAGAATTATTTTTTCTCCATCTTTCTTCAATCCGAAGCTGTGATGGTCGTTCCACCTGATACATTTGAAAGAAAGTAATGCTGTTCGGTATCTGTGCGCTAATCCCCTGCATGTGTTCCAGCACACCCAGATTTCTTCCAAGCCACTCTAAAGGAATTCCCTGCATATTGTGAAGCCTGAAGTTTTCCTGTTTTTCTTCCCGTTCATCAATCAGTAGAAGTCCATCTTCTGAGTTTTTCAGCATCGCAATAGTTCCTATATTTTCCGGCAGATTTGCCCTTAAATGAGAGGTATAAATAATAGAAAATCCTAAATTATACCCTTCCTTTTCCAAATATTCCATGATGGAATGATCCATAATCCATTTTGGTTCATCAATCAGAAAGAGAAAGTGTGGTAGAAAAGTACTCTCTTTTTTGCTTTCCTCTTCTTTTTGTTTTCTGTCTTTCAAGATCTGATATAGACTTCCTAAAATCTGATCTCTTTTGTTTTCTGAATTGATCATCGCAATGCTGTTTACCGTATGTATCTTAAAATGTGGATACCAGCGCATCCACTGAAAGTCTTCCTGATAAACTTCATCATAAATTGCAATAATTTCCAGATCATGATAACTGTGAAAGAACGTAAGCTGGCAAATGAGTGCTTTTATTTGTTCATGTATTACACTTTTTTCTCCTACCAGGCCAAGATGAGCCTTTTTCAAATCGATAACTACCGGTTTTTCAATGACAGAAAATTCTCTTTGGATCGCTTTTGCCTCATCTTCCAATATATCTGGTTTCGTTTTTAATTCATCAAGTTTCAGCTGAATTTGAAGCTGTGGATGTGTTTTTTCTACTCCCAATGATACTTTCAGAAAATCTTCGTCATTATAATTTCGCTCATAAATTCTAGGACTGTATTCTTCAATCATATTCCTGATTTCAGATACAGACGGATAATTATATTCATAGGCTTCTTTTTCTTTACAATAGGCATGATAGATTTCTTTTCGTTTCCGCAATAGATACTGCTTATAGGTTTTTTCTCTCAGAATTTTGTTTTCCTTTAATTCTTTCTTATCACTAAAAAAACGCATAATGGAAACAACTAAAGACATTCCCGTACCGGCAACCGCCATCACTACAAATAATCCACGCTTCATAATCACACTAATTGCAATGGTAATGCAAATCATAATCACAGGTGGCAATATCAGCTGAACAAGTCCGCCTTTTTTACGATCCATCAATTCTTTTGGCTTCTCTAATTGAATTTTTTCTTCCTGTACTCTTTTGATAATTCTTGGAGAACGTTTATACTTCGGAAAGCCTTCAAACGGGACTCTGGAATCTTTCATAACAGGAAGTTGCGTATGTATTTCAGCAATATTCCCTTCTATAAGAATTACATTTTCCACTAAAATGACAGAAATATCTCCAATTGTTAAAATATCTCCATTTTCCAGAAATATCTTGTCTTGCTGTATCACCTTATCATTTATAAGCAAAACATCTTCCGTTTCTTTATGAATGGAAATTTCTTTCCCTTTTACAATAATATCGACCTTACACTGTGGAAAAACGATATCTGCTTTCCTTGAACCTATCGTAAAGTAATCGGGACGAAATAATCTTATTCTTCCTGTTTCCATTTTCATTCTCCATCCCCCTCAGTATCCCCTGTAGCTGTACCTTCATAATTGTTTGAATCTTCCGTTTCATATTTTTCCATCAAGGGTTCCATTTTCTTTGTAATTTCATTCAGCTTATCGGATTTTTCTGCACCTGTTAATTCTGTATTTTCTTCTGTTATTGCTTTTTCTTTCATATATGCATATAAAAGTAATTGATCATCCGAAAGTCGTAGTGCAATATCAGCAGCCTGTTCTGTATCGCTTCTTCCCAGATAAATCCAGTAATCCAATTTCGACTCCGTATCATTCAATGTCATTTTAGCTAAAATATTATCTTTTTGCTCTTGTGTAAGATTTTCGCTACGGACATATGCATTCGCAAGCATAAATTTCTGTGGGGCTGTCATGTTCTGCACCTTGACATTTCTCATACAGTCTATACATGCAACATAATCTGACTGAACATAGGCATCACTAAGCTCTATAACGGCTCTTTGATAAGGTTCTTTTACTATACCGTCATAGCCTATGTATCCAACTGTTCCCAATAATACAACGCCTAGAACTGCTGCTGTCACTTTTAATGTTGTCACTTTATTTTTTTGTATCAGAACTTTCTTCTCTCTTCGGTCTTTCTTAATTCGTTCATATTCTTCACAAAGTATCTTTCGTATGTCCTCTACTGACGTTCTTGACTGTACCTGTCCTAACACTCCTTCTTTCCCTAAAAGCTGCATACCTCCCTGCAAATAATCTTCAAATGTATATTTATTCTGTAAAGCATATCCGATAACTGCTTTATAGGCATTTAAGAACTGCTCCTCCTGGTCTGTACTTGCAGACAGAACATCTCTGCTTTTCGCTTTCACACTTCCATGAAGATCATAAAACAGATTTTGGGGCTGCAAAGAAAAAGAATATTTTTCTATGTATTTTTTAAGATTTCCAATATCGTCTAAAACTAAAAGGATATCAGGAAGGTCTTCTTTTCGAATCTCCGTGAACGATCTTCGGTTTTCTAAATCATACGTAATTTCTAATTCTTCTGTCTTTTCCTCTATATGTGACTGTAAAAAGCCATATTCCGGATAGGTAATCCATTGATATTCATATGCATCTTTTGCTGCAAGTTCTGATTTTTTAATAACTTCTTTTATTACTGTATCTTCCATAACCTTCCTCACCTTCAAGTTTCTTTTTTATTATATAAGAGCTACTGTCTGACAAAATTTCTCGACATTCTCTTTTTGATTCTGTATATCTGATCCAATCGCATTATTCATCAATGAAATTTTCATTTTTGTTTTTCCAAAATGAAGTAAAACTACTTTCCTTCCCGGAAGAAGACCACCTTTCACTTCTGCTTTTGTAATACTGCTTTTCGGAATAGATATGCTGTTTTTAATTTTGCTTACATTTACTGAGTCCACAATTACAAAATTAATATTATTTTCTGTCATACCCAAATAGCAATAAGCATTACTTAAAGCACCTAAGGCCGCTGCTCCACTTCCAGCAATAAGTGATATCCCACCAATAGCTGCATATGTCTTCGCATCTGCCATAATAGTTCCCCATAATTTACATTGATAAGTTTCTCCTTCTGCTAAAATTGCTCCTAACATTTCATTTTTGTCCTTTTCATTCATTGTCATCATAATAATTTCTCCTTTATTCATTTTCATTAATAACTGCTTTTACAATATAATATCCACCATTTACAGTTTTGAAAAACTCATTATAAAAGGAAGATATAATTTTGAATTTTTTTGCTTCCGCATATTCAATCAAGGCAGCGTACGCTTTTTCCATATTCTCCTCAAAATGGTCTTCTACAATAACCGATATCATATTTTCTACCACATAATAAGATTGAAATTTAAGTCCGCTTTTTGGTAAAATAGTAGATTCTTTTGCCGGGAAAAAGAACTCTATCCTCATATCAGCCTTCTCATTTATTTGATGAATGGCATAGAAAAAGTTTCCTGAAGATCTCAATTTATTTTTCTGGCATAACTTCATAAATTCTCTCATACAGGTTTCTACATTTGTATAAGAGGTAATATATTCTTTCGAATATACATTCATATATTGAATGCTGTTATACTTGTTCATTTTCACTCTCCTCTACAATCGGTACAAACACATCTATTACCTTCCCATTTGGTATCGGAATGAGCATGAAGAAAATATCATGAAACAGTATGCCTTCTTCTTCCATCGTTCTCTCAATACCTTCGGAAAGAGAGGATATACTATTCTCCTCGGATAAAAATCTATAATATCTACATCTTGAAAAAATAATCTTGTCGTGAAAATCTACCATCTCTTCTGCGGATATATCAACTTTTCTATTTACGGAAAACATCAATTCAAAACTATTTCTTATACAGTCCTTATGTATAACTACTGGTGCAGTTCGGTAAATACCACTTTTTCTCAATTTTGTTCCTATCTCTTCAATTTTGTTGAAATCTACTTTCTGATTCTTTTCAGCTTTTATAACTATCACATTGTATAATTGTAAATCATTTTCTTGAACCTTTTTTTCTACGCCCATTGCTTTGTAACCGTTCCCTTTCCTCTTCATTTTGTTCTTCACACCATTTTTTTATATGGTATGGCAATAGTTCCATGTATAGTTTTCTATATTTTTGGGGTTCGTTTATCATTTCTATAAGAAGAGCATGATCATCTAATTTCATTTCTTCTTTCAAAATCTGATATTGCTTTTTAAAAATATCTGTTACTTCTTCTGCGTGTTTCCCTACAACCTCCTTTGATACAATTCCCAAATTGTGCCAGAAATATTTCTTTAATAAAGATATTTTTTCTATGGATAAATCCACCTTTAAATCTACCTTAACAATATCCCCTGTCATATAAACAAATACCATGGGAGTAGTTGCTCTCCCTATTAAACTGGAGGTTACTCTTGGATAGGCAATAAGAAGAAGATTTTTAGCAAGCAGCTTCCCTTTTGCACAAATCCAATGTTCACTTAATTTTATATCACAATTCGTAATATTGCCTTCTTTGTTCGATATCTTATCGAACACTTCTCCTTCAAGTAACTCTTCAAGTTCCACTTTTTGTAATTTGGAATTTAAACATGGAACACAATGATATGTTGTAAAAATATAATTTTTAATTGGATAAAACAATACTACAACTCCTATTCCAAAAAATATCCCAATTAATAAATTTTCCACATCATTGTTTGAAATAAATGTAACTATTCCTGCCACGCATAAAAAACATCCCACTAGCCATATTATTACGAGTAGTATTTTTTTTATTGGATACATTCCTTTCCATTCAAATTTTTTAATTTTTTTCATAGCTGATCTCCTTAAAAAATGTTATCTATAAAGTCACCCACTGCATCACATGCACTATCAAATAGCATCTTTGTTCCATCCACAATACTATCTTTTTCACCATCGTTATTTACATCAATAAAATCAAAATTTAACAATTCATTTACAGCAATCCCCGCTACTGCTCCTACCGCAGTTCCTAACGGAGGTAGGAATAAGGAGCCTACCGCGGCTCCTGCTGCACTTGATGTAGCGCCTGCCAATATGTCAACACCTGTATCTGTAATCGTGTCTTGTAAACCATCCCATGATGGCGAAAAATTTCCTTCTCTATCAAAAAGATTTTCTTTTGTGTTTTCATATACGTTTGACATAGTGCCAATTGCTCCTAATATCTTTCCTCCTCTTTTCCAAAAATCAATACCTTTATATTGCGATGGTTTAAAATCATCTAATATGTTCAATCCTTGGCTAAATCCTCTTTTTGCATTGTATATCTCTATACCGCTTCCACTATCAATATACGATGATATATTATCTGATAATTCTTTATATTTAATATTTTCCCAAAAATCACTATCCACTCGCCAACCCTTATTCACAAGTTTTTTGATATCCATTTTGTTCCAATCTATATCCTTAATATTCTGACGTAAAAAAGCTTCTAAGTTTTTCCACTTATTAGGCATACTCTTGTCAATAATGCTACCTCCCAATTGAATCCAATATTTATCTTCAATCTTATTAAGATTAAATCTTACTCCTTGTCTTAATAAACAGATAGAACTTCTATTGATACCATATTCCTTTAAAACAGATGTTAGCGGATTTCCACTAAAATCCGACAACGGATCAAATAGTTGAAACAAGAAATCTTCAAAATCTGGCGTATACTTTTTTTGAAGTATTTCTTCTTTGTTTTTCCAAACTTGATTGATTGCACTCTTCCAAGACAAATCTATTCCCGATATATCAAACTCTCCCAAACTAGCATCCCATGATTTTTTGATTGCTGTAATACCACTTTCAACAGATTCATATAGCGATTCCGCATCTGAATACAACGAATTTGTCTGAGTTTCTATTTGATATAACTTTTGGATTTTTTCTTCTAAATCTTTAATTTTCTTACTATTTAACTGAATAATATTATTATAGTTTGCTATTGCATTATAAAGGCCAGAAACATCACTTCCTACTGATGCTGTACTTTTTATGCACGACTCTAAGGATGCTTTAATTTTAGAGAAATGATTGTTTGCTGTTTCTAGATGTTCTATCTGATCTTTCAGTTCATCTTCATCTAATTTTTCATTTCCAATAGAGTCACAAAGCGTCACACTATTTTGAATAACCATATCATTGGCACATAGTAACCCTTGTATGACTGCCTCATGATTACTTAACTGTACTTTCATGTTATCCCATGCATCGCTTTTCAAATCTGTATTTCCCGTAAACTGCTCGATTGTGTCTAATACATAAAGTAAACTCTGATTATCCTCTTTTAAGTTATCTATAATACTTTGTGCCTGATCCTTTAAAATTGCCGGATTGAGCTTTAATCCCATAGGTTATCCTCCTTATAGTTTTCTTCCTCTTTTTTCAATTTTTTCAAGCCATCTTTTAATTCTTGACTAACTTCCATAAGTTTCATATCCTTATATTGTTTTGCTTCCCATACGAGTTCTTGAAGTTTAAAAATTTCTTTTCCAAACTGTGAATCCGGCTGATATCGCCCCAACAAATCACCAAGAATATCCTGCACTATTTTATCTCGGTAATTTATCTCTTCTTCACTATTTTCAACCAAACGGATAACTTTCTCATAGTTTTCAATTTTTTCTCTCAATTTTAATTCATCTTTATCTCCCATATACTCTCCTATATCCCTACTGCTAGCAATAAAGAAATTTCTGTATCCAATTCTTCAAATGTCTTTCCTAGTTCCTGTATATGATCTGCATCGAGTTTAAGGGCTTCCTGATAAGAAAGTTTTAAGGAGTCTCCCCTTTCATATGCAACAATAGCAGCTTCCTTAGCTGTGATATTACTTTCATTATCTTTAGTAATTTCTTTCTCTTGTAAACCATTTGCACTTGCTGAAATTGTTTCTGAACTACTTGAAGCGGCCTGTGTATTGCTTTGTATGTTACTCATATTCTATTTCCCCTTTCCATTTCTCATTTTATAATATTGCCAATATATCACCATAGAATATTCCGGCTTCTTCATAAGTAAATTCTTGCGGCACAAACATCCCTGTACGCATAGATCTTAATTTGACTTCATCACCAACAGCTATATTTATTTGACCTGCTTCCTTTAAAATCTGTAAGGTTTCACAAATCTTTTGTTCAGAATTGACCATAATATCTTTGTTGATTTGATATTTAGTACTCGTAAGTGTAATTGTTAATTGCATCTTCACGTCTCCTTTTCCTTCTTTTGTCAAAAATCAGGAAGAAAATAAAAAAGAAAAGTATGAGCATAATACCTGTTATGGCAATATTTACGCCCAACGCATTATCTTCTTTTTCAATTTCTTCTTTCTTTACTTCTGAACCTGTATATAAAAACAGTTGATCCTGTATTCTTTCGTATTCATCTTTTCCACTTTCTAAATCTGTTTCAAACAACTTTTTTTCTATTTTCTGATAGGCATCATATTCTTTTAAATGCACCTTTTCAATTTTCTCTTCATATTGATCTGTAAACAAATCTATTCCATAAGTATCCGTTAAGGAAGAATAGGTTTCATTCTTTTCCTGTAATACAGAGGTATCGAACTCAATGTTGCTATTAATATTTTTTTCAAGTGCTTTTTCTGTGTCATCCATTTTTCCCATACATACGTTCCTCATATTTTCAAAAAGCCGCCGGGAAAATCCCGACGGCTCTCTGCTACTACATCGCTCCAATTTTCCCTGCGATTTCCTGGTCGATGCTCTGCATTGCTGCGGATACATCACGTAACTGCTGTGCAATTGATGTGATAAGATCTGATGTAGCTGTAAAACTTGGTTCTAAAGATTGGAACTGGTCATAAAATGCCTGGCTGCTGTGACCGGCCCATTCATCACATAAGGATGTTACCATGTTTCTCATCGTAGAAACCACTTGGTTGAACTCCTCACATCTGGTATTAAATTCTGCTGCCTTTGCCTCCATCTGTTCCGGGCTTAATTTAATGTTGTTTACATCTGCCATAATGTACCTCCTTTGAATGCTTCTCCTTTTTTTATATGCAATGCTGCCAAACAGCTTATTGCTCTGGTTTTTTATTTCTAAAGTATCTCAAAATCAAGAATATAATAAGTGCTGTTAAAAGTACTGCAAAAACAATATAAATTAAATACGATGTTATATTACTTTCCTTTTCTGTATTCGCAGAAACTGCTTTTGCCGAAGATTCTTTTACTTCTTCTCCGCCCACTATCTTTTCCTTTTCTTTTGAAACATCATTTAAAGCTACTGGCTTAGCGATAAATTGATAAGCCTGTGTATATTCCATACTTCCCAATCTTGTATATGGAAGCTTTGCTGAAAAGTCAGCTAATATATTTTGATTTTCTTTACTGGTGGTTGCCTTGGTATTTTTTGCTGCACTCAAACCGTCTTCCACCGCTTGATTTGAGGCGTCTTTTGCATCCTGAATACCTTTCTGAAGAGTATTGATATTTTCTTCTGTTGTAGTATAGACTTTATTTGCATAATCCACATAAGACATATTATTTTCTATCAAACTCTTCTGAAGCAGTCCGTTATTCTGTTTTATTCCATTTACATTTTCTGCAATATATTCATCTTGTACAGATGGTGCAAATGACTTCAGCTTTTCATTAAACTCGTGGATATAGACTGATTCAGCCTCATATTTTTGTTGCAGGATACCATTGAAGTTTTCTTGGTTCTTCTGCATTGGATCTACATAAAAATCCTGGAATACATTTTTTATTTCCTGTCCATTTGTTGTCTGCTCATTCCCAAGTTCTGTTTCAAAGGCTTTCACCTGCTTTCCATAATGCTCCAGTCTCTCTTGAATTGTAGTAGGTTGATTTGTCCCTGGATCAATAATCATATTCCCTGCTTCATCATATCGATAATCTTTATATTCCTGCAATGCAGTCACCTCTCGCGGTACATTTTCAATCACGGAATTAATGTACTGCTGAAAAGCATTCAAATCACCATCAAACACAATTTCATGAGTTTTGTCAAGCGCCAAACTTCCATTTCCTGCATCACTCACAAAAGCACTTATAGAAGAATACCCAAGACTATTACACATAGCTATCATATTCGGATCTTGCTCACATTCCGCAAGTGCTGTCTGCACCGATTTTGCAGTTGTATATACTTTCGGAATTTCTATACCCAAATCAGGATCTTTCTCTATAATTTCAATAGTTTCCTGCTCATTTGCTGCCGCTGCAAGTTTACTGGTAATAGCACTCCATAACTGTTTTGTCGTATCTGCCTTTTGATTTTCTTCGGAGTCGGGAACATCTGCAAGGGTTATAGATAATTTTGGTGAATCCGAAGTAGCGTAATGTAATTCTAAACCCCCTTCACTTGTTTTCTCCAAAACCAATCCCGGATTTGCTGCTTCAATTTTCTTTGCAAACTCAGCTAAGCGGTCAGTCAGCTGATTTGGTAATCCCTGATTATAAGTCTCTATCGATTTTCCTAATTCACCTGCTATAATATCCGGCTGCCGTTTCAAATCTTCAAGCATGTTTCCAACTGTATTTCCTGGTTTTTTATTCAAAACTTCGTCCAGTTTATTATTTGCAGTATCGACTACAGAATTTCCCTCTTCATCTTTAAATACATCTAGCTGTTTTGTATATTCAGCCAAGGATGTAAGCTGTTCTGAAAGGCTTCCTCCTTCCGTCTGCATATTCTGCAGTTGTGATTGTGCCTCTTCTACACACTTTTTGTACTGTGAATCAAGATCAGTTGCTAAAGCCGTATTTTTCTCTACATATTCTTCTACATTTAATGTTTCTGTTGTATTTTCTTCTCTTTTTAATTCCGGAATCTCAACTAATTGTACCAAATCATGCGACTGTATACTCTCAATGGCATCTTTATCTTTTAAATCATTATTCATAACTGTAGCAGCACCATCTTGAGCCTTATGGAACTCAGAAAGAATATTGTTCAAATACATATAGCTCAAACTGTCATTCAAAGAATTTCCAAAACTCATCACATCATATAACAAATGATACTGAGACTCTCCTGAAAGATTTTTATTTAAAGCATATTCAAGTTGAGCCGCTTGTGGTGTTGTATTAAGACTAACAACATTTTGTGAAAATCCGGCTGGTATGATTATGTATGCACCATATTTTCCATTTGCTAATCCTGTTCTTGCTTCCTCTAATGATGAATATTCAAACGAAGAACTGGGGAATTGAACAATCTTATCAGCATAATTTATTTTTTCTTCTGCTTCTGTTGTCCCTTCATCCAAATTAACCACCGCAATTTTTCTTGATTCCTGTTTCGTATTTTCTGTTTCAGCAACTGGGGCAACTACTTGTTTTACATCTGGTCCTTTTTGATTTGTTTGTCCAAGAAAATATCCCAAAGTACCTACAAGACCAACGCAGCCAACAGCAAGCAGGGTTGCAACGACTTTTTTATATTTCATTACAAACTATCCCCCTCCTATCTTAAAACTTGTAAACTATAATACTTCTCATGTATCTGTTTGTTTGTTCATTTTAACATAAACCTTTAATTTCTACAATATTTTTCTTGCAAATTGAACAAATTTTCGTCAATGCAGAAACAAAATCATTTCTAGTTAATCACTTCATAAATTTGAACACAAATTTTGAATCAAGAGGAAACAATCATATTTTTTTGTTGCTTTTTTGACAAAGGACCTTTACTGCTGGAAGTATGACTCCCAGTTGCATTACCGTATATAAATTTTCTTTTTCTTTTCGTATGCCCCGGTAACCGAAAAACTCCAAATATTCTTCGTGTGATATTCCTTGAAAGTCAAATTTTTTAGTATCAATTTCTATTAAATACACTTCGCGCCCTCCTTTTTTACCTGATTTTTCAAAATATCTTGCAGTTATTGTTTTAAATTATTTTTTTAAATCCGCTTTGATAATAATTCGGATATTCGCTTTTGCACTACAGGTAGACAATATGATTTCATTTCTCCTATTATCCTCAACATGCCCTTTTTCTATCTGATAAATCTCACTGTCTGCCGGCACCTGTTCACAAGCAGTAATCTGATATTTCAGAATCCTTTTATCCGGTAAATAAACCTCCATATTCGTGTGCTCCTGAAAAAAATCAATGTCCTGATAATTTCTCAGCACATGGAACATACTTCCGTCTTTCATGTTATGCCCATAAATAATATTCTTACAATCCGAGAAATCCCGTTCATTCCGATAATCAAGAAAAATACTTCCTGCAATGTTATAAGTTTTTTGTACCGTATGGTTTAAATAGTAGGAATTATCTTCCCCTCTCACTACTGGATATTCCAATACACCAGGAATCCGAAGCCATGCTACGATATCCGGATTGATTGCCTGCAAAGCCGCAAAATCTACCGTTACAGTTTCTTCCTGCGTTTCTCCATTCTTGTCATCTCCTACAATATTTGGTTTCTCACTTTCCGGCTCTCTTGTACTTTTCTCTACTTTTACATATTCTTGCAACTGTTCATATTCCTGTTCTGCTTTTTGGTATTCACTGACAATCTGATAAATCCAAATGCCTGCTGCCAGCAGGAACACACTTAATATTCCAAGTAAAACATATTCTTTTTTCATCTGCTTACCTCCAACGTAAAAAAGCGGCAGCATACCAAAACTGATACGCTGCCGCCTACACTTATGTTTCTTATCTTCTTAAATTACAGCAATCCTGTGGGTTTGGATTGATATGCTGTTTCCAATATTCATAATGCTCTGTGACATCTTCACAGACCGTCAACGGAAGATGTATTTTTTCCAATATCCTGATTTTTTCTTCTAATGGCAAATGCCAGTACCCGCTCTGACGTAGAACATATTTCTGATAATCCAAGTCTGGGAACCACTTTTTAATCCACCCATTCACCCGAAGGAATTCCACCAAAACTTTATTTACTGGCAGCCTATTTAAGTAATCAAAATCCAAATATTCTTCTATCAGAGGACTTAATCGTAAGGTAACATCAAAACCCGCTTCCTGTAGATTTAACAATGCCTTTAGCCGCTTTGACGGACTGCTTGCTTTTTCATAGCTAAGAGCCTTTTTATCATCAAAACAGGTAATCGTAATCTGGATATGTGCCAGTTTCGGATCATAAAGCTTCCGGTATCGTTCCGCTCCTGCCAGATGGGATTTTGTCACAATCAGATACCCTATACCATATTCATTTAACTGTTCTATGGTTTGATAGGTAATCTGTTCCTGACTTTCCATCGGCTGAAAGCAATCTGTCATGCCTCCAAGTCTTAAAATGGTTCCCGATGGCACCTTTTTCAATTTTCTCCGGATTTTCTGGATATCTGCCACTCTCGGATTTTCTGTATTCCAAAGCCCGCGGAAATCCAAAAGGCTGCGTGCATAACAATAGGAACAATTGTGCATACAGCCACAGCCATAGGTATCCAGTCTGGTCGGATACTTGCATTTTTCTGCTTCGTTGCCGCTTACACTTTTATAAAAACTTTTAAATTCTTTTCTTTCGCTTCAGCATCACCTTTCCTTTCACTTGCGGGGTCCGGTACCGCCCCGAAATCTTCTGGTAAAGCATCCAGAAATGTTCTTTACACCACCCCGCAGGTCTAGTGTTCCATCATTTCCAAATGCTTTTTATCTCTTTGTGCGTCTGATCCGCCAAAGGACAATACCAATACCAACAGCTGCTACTACTGCAATACCGATTGGCAGCAGGAGCATGGTATTATCCCCGGTTTTTACCTCTTCTGGTTTTTCCGGTGTCTGCGGAAGTTTCTTGTTCTGAATTTCTTTTACCATTTCTATCACTTTGGTTTTTGCATCCACATAATTGAATGTAACCTCATAAGTTTCCGTAGATTTTTCATATCCATCCAATGGTTTTGTTTCTGATAATACATACGTAATCGGTGCTACCGGCTTACCATCTTTGTAAGTGGCAATTGGCAGCAGTTCACTGGTTGCAACACCGTCTTTGTCTGTCGTAAGTGTTCCAACCACTTCCTCTGTTTCTTTGTTTTTCAATTCAAATTCTACATTGGCAAGTGGTGTCTGATCTTCGGCATCTGTTTTCTTAATCACCAACTGTCCCATTGGTACTTCATCTTTCATGGAAACCTTCTGTACTTCTCCGGTTTCTTCTACGATAAATTCTACATCTTCTGCAATCAAAAATCCTTCCGGAGCGGCTTCTTCATGAAGGACATACGTTTTCCCCGGCTGCAGATATTCGATACGGTATGGTTCTTTGGTAGAGGTCCATTCTTCAATGATATTTCTCTCTTCGTCCAGAACCTGTAATTTTGCTCCTTCGATTTCCTGTTCTCCGGTAATATCCGTCTTTGTGATTTCCACCTTTGTATGATCATCCTTCATGGAAACTTTCTGGATCTCCCCGGTTTCTTCTACAGTAAATTCCACATCTTCTGCTTTCACATATCCATTTTCTATTGGAGCCTGTTCTTCGTGAAGTATGTACTTACCCGGTTTTAATGCATAAATGATATGCGATTCGTTTGTAGAAGTCCACTCTTCCACTACAGTTCCTTCTTCATCTTGAATCTGTAGTCTGGCACCCTCTATTTCCTTTTCTCCGGTAATATCCGTTTTTGTAATCTCCACTTTGGTTGGCTGGTTTTCTACCTCTTTTTGTATGGAAATGACTTCCAGTTTTGGATCGGTGTAAGAAGCATCGATTTCAATTCTCTCTTCATATGGAAGATAGCCCGGCAATCCTTCCAGTTCCTTCAGATAATACTTTCCATGGGGAATAGTATCCGAATACTTCAGTTTTCCTTCTTTGTCTGTTTTTTCAGCTGCTACCAATTCATCTTTTTTCACTACAACATTTCCAGCCGCATTTACAATATCTTCTCCTGCATACAGACCAAACGAAACGCCAGCAAGCGGTTCTTTTGTGGCTTCTGATTTTTTCAGCACCTCAATTTCCACTTTCTGCCGCTGGTTCTTGATTTCCTTTGTTACATAATCAACCGCCACTTCTTGTCCCTGATAGGTAATCTCAAAGTCTTGTTCTTTTGGATCCAGTACAAAAGAATTTCCTGTTTTTGTTTCTTTGATATAAAATTTTCCAATTGGAAGGTTATTTAACGTTCCTTTTCCTTTTTCATCTGTTACAATCGTTCCAACCAATGCGTCTTTTTCAAAACGTATGATCCGGTTCCTTTCACTGTCCATCTGACCGTCTGGCGAGTAAATGGTTTCCCTTGCATAGATAGAGAACTCTGCCCCTGCAAGTCCTTGTTCTTCATAGGCAAACGCATATCCTTTTTCTGTTTCCATAACCTCTTCTCCGGTAAACAGAGCAGACACCTGGTTTACTGCCTTTGCCAGACCATTCTTTAATTTTGTCAGCATCCCGTCCGTTACTTTTTCAGCACCAGCAAGCACTTCCCCTGTTTTCTGAATTGTCAGACTGCCTACTGCTTTATCGTTCTTTACTTCTACTACGACAATATATTTTCCGGTTTCTTCTTCTACCTCATGTGCAGTATTGCTGTCTACTTTGATGGTAATGGACTCCCTTGGTGCTTTCTCATAAGTTCCTTCCTTTGTCACCTCGTTTAACGGAAGGATTTCTTCTCCATTTTTTAATGCCTGTTCAAATCCGGTCTGTACAAAAAGTTCCGGACTTTTTACTTCCTCAATCCGATAAGTTCCCATTTTCAGTGGTTCCGGCGTTAACAGATAGCCTTCCTCATTTGTTTTAAAAACATCAATGGTTTCCGGCTTTGGATACCGTACTTTCATCTTCACATATTTCTTTTTCTCTACATCATAAATTTTATAATGGGCACTGTTCTTTAAAATCGGAAGTTCCGTCTGCGCATCCTTTTTGATGATCTTAAAATAAAACTGCATCGGGCGGTCATTAAAGACACGCCATACCTGCGGTTCCCTGCTGTCTTCATCGATAGTCACCAAAAACGGTTGAATTCCTTCTACATTTTCCGGAATGGTACTTTCAATACATACATATTTTCCATATGGAAGTTCTGGAGAACACAGATACCCTTTTTTATCGGTAAACATTTCTTCTGTCTGTATTTTTTCTCCGTTTTCATAATAAGATGCAGTTTCCTCTTTACTGAAATCATATCCGATAAAGTCCTGCGGTGTATATTCTGTTCCATTTGACGGTTTTAAACTGCCATCTTTTACTTTAGAAAGTTCACGAATTAAGTACACTTTAAAGCCTGCGCCCTCCAGCAATTCCGTTTCTGTCTGGCTGCCGTCATCGCTGATTTTAATTAACTGGAACGCCTGTTTTTTTATGGTTTCTACAACCGTCACGTTTTTCTGTACGATTTCCACATTTTGTCCTTCATATGCAAGATCTACCGGATATTTGGTTTGATCCAACAGATATGCGTTCGAAGGCGGCGGCGAAATTTCCTGTACATAATATTTTCCAAGATATAAATCTTCAAAATTTAGGACACCTTTTTCAATTGTTCCCTGCACGACCAACTGATCCTTTTTATAAAGCAGTCCTGTCTTTCCATTTGGGTGTTGGATATCTTCTGCCGCATACAATCCATAGACTGCCCCGTTTAAATCTCCGTCTCCCTGGCTTACAGAGTCCTGTGTATCTTTATCTATTTTCTTGATATGGACTGCTCCCCGTACCTCTTTATTCTGAAAGGTATGTGTAAAGGTGTACGTGTAGGTCGTATCATTTTTATATTCGTAGAAGAACTCATAACTATCACTGCTCTGAACATAAAGCGGTGGTGCCTGAATTTCCTTTACTACATAATGGAAACCAATTGGGATATCCGCAGTAAATACAGCCTTCCCGTTTTCCCCTGACTCCGCTTTCTGTATCAAAGTTCCCTTTGCAACCAGCACGGAACCATCTGCATCGGTAATATCTTCCTTCGCATACAGTCCAAAAATTGCCCCTTTTAAGGCCGCATCATCATTGCTGGATTGTTTCAGCACCTCCACCGATACCTTTGGTCTGGCATTTTCATATCGTGTTTCTTCCTCAACCACTTCTACTGTCTGTCCTGCATAGGAAAGAGTTACTACATGAGTACGTTCTTCTTCTGTCTTTCCTATGGTCAGGGAATCCGGCGCCTGCTGTTCCACTACTTTATAAGTTCCTAGATAAAGCATATCAGAAGAACAGCTTCCATCTTCCTTTGTCTCCAATTCTGCTGCCAAATCTCCTGCCTGATAGATTTTCGTCTGTTTGTCCTGGCTGTAAATATCTTCTGCTGCATAAATTTTATATTTTGCTCCTGCAAATGCGGTATTGGTATAAAGGAACTGAAGGGCTCCTTCTTCACCGGATACTCCGGTCAGCTTTTCTCCTTGTTTATGGACAATAATTTTCCCTTTCTGTTCCTCATTTTTTACAGTCACTGTCTGCGTTTTTGCCACTTCCAGATTCACATTATAAGCGGTTGTATTCAGTTTATATCCTTTCGGCGCAGTGATTTCCTTAATATATACGGTATCCTGTGTCTTTGTCAGTTCTGCTTTTGTTGCCCCTTTTTCATCGGTAGGCGGCATCTCCAGTATCAAATCTGTACAAGCCGGATCCCGATAAATCCCAAAAACAGCCCCTGCAAGTTTTACGCTGCTTTTGGCGTCTTCCTTGATGACTTCAATCCATGAAATATCCATCCACTGAACAGAAAATGAAACTTTTGCACTTGGCTCTTCATAAAAATCCCCGTAACCAACATCCTGATTACCGGAACCGGTAGAAACCACCAGTGTTTTCCATTGGGCTCCTACCTGTCCGCCTAAATCTCCACTATTCCATGTACCATGTACGGTTTTTTCTGCGGTAAAGTAAAAAGTCGTGCCGCCATAAATTTGGATGGAACCGCCTTTTTGTTCTTTTCCGGCAGTATCATGGTAAGTTACTCCCTCCGGCAACGGCAGTGTGATATAGTTTCTATGATCTCCATTTAATGTGATATTCTTTGTCTTCTGCACATCGCCTTCTAAAAAGGCAGTTTCCTTTGTCGAAGAAAGACTGATGGCAGCGCTTGGCGGTGCCTCCTGACCACAAAGATAATTGATGTATTCCATGACACCATAACGCTTTAGTCCGTCCTGCGTGCAGCCCACAAATGCCACCTCCGCTCCGCCGTAACAATAACTTGCTGCTAAATGTGTCAGGACATATTTCACGTCGTTGCTGTAGTTCTTTAAGTATTCTCCGGTGAGGTCACCCGGTCCGCCGTATCCATAATATAAAACTTTCTGCAGATTCAAGTTGCTTTCGTAAATCTCTGCCACGTAATCGGAAGAAGGCGGGGATTGTAAATTTGATTCCAGACAATATGCAATCCTATCATTGACATAGAAGTAGCAGGTACTGTAAGACCCCAGATCACTCGGATACTGGATGCGCTCCCCTTTTATCAAAGAAGCCTTTTCCCTTGCCTGCTCCATGGAAGACGGAACAACGGAAAATAAGACACCCTCTTCTTCTTTCAACGCACTGGTATCAAGATTGGCGCCATCAGGTTCTGCATCTTCCTCCCCTGTTTTTTGCTCTTTCTTTTGTTTCTTGTCCTTTCGCGGGCTTTCTCCTTCTTTCTCGGTTTCCTTTACAATGATTTTCCGTGTAATCTCATAAGTTTCCCCAGAAGGTTTCTGCACCTGGTAAATACAGTCATAGGTTCCTGGCCGGTCTGTATCAAACAGTTTTCCCTCCTTATCCGCAGATAAAACAAAAGAAATCTTTTCACCGTTTTTTACCGTAATCCCTTTAAAGTCAGAAGCCGGATCAAACGTTTCCCCCTGTTGTATTGTAATATCCTCTGCCTGTATTTTCTCGTTACGCTCTGACTGCTCTAGTGGTGCTGCCATAGCACTGCCTGTTCCTGCCAGAAGGGAGGAACACCCTAATAAAATTGCCAAAAATCCTGCTGTACATCGTTTTTTCCATGTTTTTCTCAATAAACACTCTCTCCTTTCATTTGTTTGCTCTTTTTAATGGGCAGTTTCCTTTCTGGGAATCTGTCTGCTTATTGAAACTGCCCTGTTTCCCATTTCTTTTTAAGGTTTATCCCGAATCATGCCTTTCGCTCCTCTCTCATGGCTCTTTAAACCATGCAAAAAAGGAACTGCCTTTGCAATTCCTCTTTTGCACATTTTAAAGATAAATCACTGTCTGCTTTCCCTGATCTCCTTTGTCAGCCAGTCATCAATTCCTTTTTCATGCTCTGCCCATAAACCGTTCTGGTCCAAATCCCACTGGTTACGGTTGCAGGATAAAGCTAATTCTTCACATACACGATAGGTATGGTTACAGCCTTTTCGTATGGTATCCCGCTTTAATCTCTTTTTGGGACATTCAAAACCTGTATTTCCTGCTTCTCTCTTATCTTCACATTCCTTACAAATCTCACTATATTTTTGGTCGCAGCTCAAACGGAGTTGTTTATCCATGTCATAAACTTCTTCCACATGAGTAAGCCCGTGCTCTTTTAATACCTGCAAAACCTCATATAAATCTCTCCAGTTCCCAATCCCCGGATTACCAAGGAATGTTTTTCCGGATATCTGATGGGCAATTTCTGCTTTTAAAATTCCTTCCGTTACATAAATCTCACTTCCATCTGCCTTTCCGGATATTCCTACAATGCTGCTGATACCACAGCCCTTTTTCTGATTTGCACTGGAAAGCCATACATATTTATTTTTTCCCTTTGGGTGATCCAGCCGTATTTGAAATCCCGCCAGATATCCCTCCACGGTATAAACTGGGCAAAGATATCCACGGTTTCCTTCATAAAAATTCAAATCCCAGTTTCCTTGCCAATTGACATAAAAACCAGGAACACCTTCCAAACGGAATCCCTCCTTTATCAATCTTCTGGCAATCTGCTGGGAGTCCTCCTCATTGGTACTTTTATATCCCTTTTCTTCCATACGCCTAATAATCTCCCGATCTGCCCCTCTCCTTTCTAAGTCCTTTTTGTGTTCTTCTTTTAACTTCAGATAAGACAGCATTTTTTTATAAACCTGATGTCGCTGTTCGATATCCACCGGCTCTGCCATATGTTCTTTCTGTTTTCTTGCCTGCTTTTTTATCCCCTGGCTCTCTTGTTGCATCGCTTTCCTGGTCTTTTTCTTTCTTCCGGGTTCCTCCTGTTTTCTTTTATAAATTTCCCGATATGCTTTCTTATACCGATCTTTCCCCGTCAAATGACAAAGTTCCGCATAAAGTGTCAACATATTATGGCCGGTTCCACAATCAAAGCAATGAAAGACGTTCATGATTTTTCCGTCTGCACAGACACAAATACTCGCCTTTCCCCTTGCATCACCACAAAACGGGCAGACAACATTCGCTGCATTCAACGTGTCTTTTACCTGATATCCGTTTTTACAGTTTTCTAAAAATTCCATATCCAGCATCTTTGCTACATCAAAAATTGTAAACGGGGCAACCGGAACATCTTCTGTATGCTTTCTTTTTTTCATACCTTTTAACCTTTCTGGAACTATCCCCTTATAAAAGCGGAAAAGGCATGCCCTGCACGCCTCTTCCTTATCCTGAAATTATTTCATAATCCTTTCATTTTCTAAGCCGCCTTTTGCTCACAGTTTTCCACTAAAAGCTGCGCGGCTTCCTTGATTCTAAAATCAGAGCCTCTGTATTCATTCGCAAACCATTGTAACTGCCGATAGCCTGTTTCTGTTTGCAGCATCTCACCAAACGGTTTTCCTTCAAACAGTGCATACGGACAGATTACTTTTTTGGCTTCTTCAACGGTCAGTGGTTTCTTTTCTGCTTCACTTTCCATATCTCTTTGCAGTTGCAAAAAGAAATCATCTTCATCTGCCTCTTCAAAAGGAACTTCTTCCTTCACCTCTTCAAATTGCTCTTGTAAGTCAGAAGAAACTGATTCTTCTTTTCTATCCTCTTCTTTATCAACTGCCTGTGTTTCTTCATCTGTTACTTTTTCACTGCTTTTTGTTTCCAATTTCGTAGAAGGTTCTGTCTGCTGGTTTGAAAAATCCAAGAGGTTCATCTGTCCTAAATGCTCCTCCGCCTCTTCCTTTTGGTCTTTTAACACTACCTGTGTTTCTTCTTTCTTCTGTATTTCTTTTTCCGATCTTTCCGAAGTTGTTTCCTCTTTTACCAGTTCCCGCTCCATTTTTTCCGTTTCCAAATCCTCCGGAAAAGAATGTTCCGGACAATTTTCTTCCTCTAAAAAGTCAGACAGATTTTCTTTAAATGCTTCTGTTTCTTCCGCTACTGGTTGGTTGGATGCCTCCAACTCCTGAAAAGATGGTTCTTCTGACAGTTTTTCCTCAGATACTTTTAACCCTCCATTTCTTTCTTCTATTTGCTCCTCTTGCAAAAAATCAGCAGGATCCGGAAGGTCGTCATCTGTCAGAATATCAAATTCCGCTTTTTTACTTTCTTGCACAGGGGTTTTCGATAAAGGACTGTCTGCTATGACATCAGAAGCCTTCGGATCTGGTTTCTGTGCCTTCACTGGTAATTCAACTTTTTTCGCTTGCGCTTTTCCTTTATCCGGACCATTTGGATTCCCTTTCATATCCGGATCTTCTGTTTCCTGCTTCATACGGAACTTATATAAGAAGAAATACTTAAATCCATATGTCCATGCTGCTCCTTTTGCTTTTGCCGGAGAATCCAGATGGTCTCCCACCAATTGAATACTTACCCGCTCTTTTTCTTCTGGGCAATCTGCATTTACAATAAAAAATGTAAGTTTTGCCGTATAAATCCAACTGGCATCTATTTTACTGTAAGTAGCATCTGTTTCTTCCAATTCCTGAAGGCAGATATGGTACTTTGTAAATGCCGGATTTAACAGTTCAAAAATATCATCAATCTTGACAAAATCATAATCTACTTCATCTGAATAATGTTTCTTTAACAGCTTTGGCATTTCATTTGAAATTGCTATCAGTTTTTGCTGTAAATTCATTGTTTCTTTATTTTCCATCCTTTGTCCTCCTCTTCTGTTTGTTAGGCAGCCTGTTTTTGTTCTGCCATAACATTGTAATACCAGATATTTCTTGCCCCTACCTGATAAATTTCTTCTACGTCCCACACTTTATGCGCGCCGTATTTTTCTTTCAGACGTTTCTTTTCCTGTCCCGACACCTCAGCAATCGGATATTTCCCATTTGTATTTTTTAATACCTCTGCATCAATATGGAAATATTCAAATACACCCTGTTTTCCTCTTACGACTACAAGAACAGTATGATGCACTTTTTCCAACGCATTTCGCAGTGTTCGAATTTTTTCAATTCGTTCTGGCTGCTTTTTCATCAAAAACTTTGCCCGGTTGTTTACTTCTGTTTCAAAAATCTGCCGCATAATTTCCCGATGTTGCAGTTCTTTCGTCCAAGCTCTTCCGAATTTACGGATCACAGATTTGCTATTTCTTAAATAACGAAAATACAATCGATTATCAAACACATACGTTTCTCCATCAAAGGTAAAATCCAGTTGTGGAACCAAATGATCCGTTGCAGATGTTTCTTCAAAGATCACATCTCCTGCGATTTTTTCAATCAAATCCCGGTATTTCCATGCAACCGCCGCCCGTTCCATTGGGGTAACTGAAATCTCCTTCTCTTCTTTTTCCAGTTTCTTTTGTGCATACTTCTGAATCTTTTGTTCCAAACTATGCATGCATCCCCGTTGAAAACGGAATGTTTTTCCTTCCGGAATATTTAATAAAGCACGCAGGGAATAGGATACATCTGTAAATTCAAACGTTTTCTGATTAAAAAGCCCCACAAAATCCATCCCCTGATACAAATGGCTGGAGCTGTTACGCATGTTCACTCCCCGGTATACAAAAGTAAATTCCTGACCGGAAACCTTTGTAAACACCGCATCTTCTGTCAGAAGCGGCCCTTGATTTTTTCTTCTGAGCCATTTAAAAAAACGTTTTGCAAATCCATTTCCTTTCGCCCATTTTGGTACATTTCGCATATTCTTTTTCTCCTTTTTCTTTTTTACACAAATGGAAGACAATAGGAAGATGCCCAATATCGTATCTTTTCCATTGCCTGCTCCTTTTTACCCTCTACCCACAGCCATTCCAATAGAAATTCTGTGAGTATCTGCTGTTTTTCTTTCTTCATAGTGATAAGTTCCAGCCAAAATGCTTTCATAAAACGATCTTTGGCAGACCCCGTAAGTTGTCTTAAAATGATTTCCAATTGCTTTTCCGGTTTTCCTTCTATTTTGGTAGTTCTGAAAATACACTTTCTGCCGCATTTTGGAAGTGTTACCGGATAGGCAAATGCTTCCCTTGCCATATCCACTGCCCACAACTCTTCCTCTTCCCATGGTGTGAACATTGACAAGCGGTAAATCCAGTGGGTGACCAGATAAGTCATGTTTTTACAGACAATTCCTCCACACCTTTGCAAATCAGAAAATATTTTCTGTATTTCTGCCTTTTCCTTACCTACATTTTTAGCAGAAATCTCTTCTGCAATGGAAACCAACATTTTTGCATAATAAATGCCAAGTTCTTTCTTTCCTTTTTTGTAATCCATATTCTTTTCTCCTATATACAAGGCAGCCAACTTTGCATCTCTCCGATCCGGGAAAGTCTCGGATTTTCCTTTCCTGCTTTCTGAAGCCATCTCATTGCAACTCTGGTAAAATTCTGCTGCAAAGTACGATGTTCTTTCTGAAGCTTTAAAAGAAATTCTTGATACTCATTTTCCGCATCTTGTTCCAGATACACGGAAAAAACAGCGGCTACCTCTTGTGCAGTTACTGCTCGCAAATTTGGATACCTTCTTTTCTTTCCCTGTTTTTCTTCCAATACCGGAAAGGTGATATCATGTTCAAAGATTTCTTTTGCAAGCATGACAGATGCTTCATTTCTTTCATCCATTGTCGTAAAGTACGATAACTCCTTTATCCAACTTAAACACAAAAATGTGAATCTGTCACAAATAGATTTTTCCCATTTTTCCATTTCCTTCAAAAGTTCTTTTTCTTTTAAGGAAATACACAAAGTATTTAAATAATTTCCTACCAAAAGAGTTTCTATAGTCTGTCCATTCCATTTTGTTTCCATTCTACTTCTCTCCTATCTTCTCGGCTCTTAAAATATAAGGTCACCTGGAATATCGTATTCCCTCCACTTCATGCTCAGACATTTTGCAACCTTTTCCTCCAGTTCTACCATAGCTCTGCCGGAAACTCCTTTGCTTTGTGCAAGGAAAAGGATTTCGCCAATTCCACAATATACCTCATATGCCGTACAGGGCACATCGCCAAAAGTTGCTTTAAAACGGTCTACAATTTCCGCAACATTCTTTTTTCCAAATCCCTGCTTTGTCATAATTCCAATCATGGTATTGACCGGATACTCGATGGAAATTGCACATAATTTTTCCACAGTTCCTTTCAATGCACTTTTATAGCATTCAAAGGTTGAAAGCAGATTTTCTGTAAACTGTTGAAATTCTACAGAATTGTTATGCCGCATACGCATATCTGTTCCAAGTGCAATCTTTCGTTTTCCTTCCATCAGACTGTAAAAAATATTGGCACCGGATGCCGCTACGTCAGAAGACGTAATGCGTATGGTCGCTGTCAGTTTTTCCTTTACCTGTTTCCCATACTTTTCCATAATTTCTGCATACACTTCCTCTAAGCGCTGATCTTCGATCTGCCAGGTGGCCGATACCATCGTTTGGTCTGCATAGCCTTCTAAAAAAGTACTTTTTTTATACTCACCACGAATGTAAACACTGGCAAGCATAAATACCTCCGGCAAGGGATAGATCTGATATCCGTTTTTTTCTGCAGAATGTACTGCCCGTACTTTTCCTTCTGAAATACGAAGCAATGCTTTTCCTTTCGCAACTTTCAAACATTGGTTTAATATTTCTGCAAGTACTGCAGGCTCTACACTGGACAATGCTGCACCACTGATCCTTGCCCTGCTTTCTAATGTAGCAATCGCAGAACTTCCTAACTGATATGCTTCTTCCCGGTCTGTTTTCAACAAAAGATGGGAATGCTTTTTTGTATCTGTTAATACTCCCATACAGATGCACTCCGCTTCACTTTTAGGCTCGTCTAATAGCTGTCCGACTTCATATACACGAAGGCTTTTACTTGGAACCTCAAACCAATCTGCACGCTTTTCAACCACTTCCAGATATTGATGCAGCTCCACCTCTTTAGAAAATGCTTTTGAAAAACTGTCTGCAAAATATCTCCCAGTAGGTGTAGGGTGCAGTTTTAAGCAAATCTTCCATCCACCGTCTGCGATTTGAAACTGATAACCTTCCCGTTTCATCTGTTCCATTTCTTCCTTACTTGGCAGACTCCCTTCCCAAAGAATACTTGTCTGCATACATTCTCCTCCTTCCTTTTGGCAGATATACAGAAACTTTTCTGTCCTGTATAAAGTACAGTCGGTAATCTTCCATGCAAAGAAAAATATCAAGTCCTGTCTGTTCCTGTAATTCCTGCATTCTATCTACCGCGTTTTCATTCTCAATGGTAAAAATAGAAAGTTCTCCTTCTTCTGCTCTCCTTTTTCCCACCGGAAAAAAGTGCATTTCCTGATACACTAGGTACTCCTTTGTACTTGGAACCACTTGTCTCCTCTGATCAAGAACGGTCGCAATACATTTTTTCAGATAATCCGATAGTGTCCATCCTGTCAATGCTTCAAAACAAGTTTCCACAGATTCCCGGTCTTTGCTGTTCTGATAAATTTTTAAAAGTTCCTCTGCAATTCCGGTAATTTCAAAATCTGTACCTTCCAAAATATCTGCCAGTACCGTATCTGCATCTCGAATGACAGACTGTCCTTCCAGTTGCTTTTCTAAAAACGCAAGCGTTTCAAACATATTTTTTGTTTTCTGTTGGTTTCTTAATTGCTGTACATTGTTTCTCTGACACATTCCGCTTCTCCTTCCTCTTTGTTTTTTGCATGCTTTCCTCCTTTCACGCACAAAAAAAGACACAAAAAAGAGCCATTGTCTTTTTGTGTCTGTTGATCTATGCGTTTTAAAACAGTTGTTAAAAGTTCTCTTCCAGAAATAAATCCGGAATAAAATTTGACTTATGGAAACCTTTTTATATTTCCACATAAAATGAAGTCATTTAAAGATTAACACAACATATAGTATATGTCAATCTTTACATTCATATATTTAGCGATAAATACGATTTTTTCTTCTGTACGAACTCCCTTATTTCAATCAGGAGCAGACACATTTGGTATCTGCCCCTCCCTTTCCAGTCTGTTATTCTTCTTTCGGCGTTTCTGCCAAAATCGGAACCACACATTTTGCAAGGCTTCGTCCTTTTTCATCCTCTTCTGCCACAAAGGATACCTCCATATTGTTCTTCAAGGTCTTAAAACCTTCTGACTGGATTTCACTGTAATGTACAAAGTAATCAACACCATCTGCGTCTACAAGGAAACCATATCCTCTCTTTGCACTAAACCATTTTACAGTTCCTTTCATTTCTTTTCCTGCCATAGTCATCTCTCCTTTTCTAAATTATTTCGTGCATGGCGGCACGAGAGGAAGAGTGTGGGTTCGAACCACACTTTTTTCACCGTTCTTCCTGTTGGATTTCTTCCATCCCGTAAAAAATTTCATATCTGCACTCTTTTACTTGTTCTGTCTTTCCCTGTATCTGCTCCAGTTTTTTGAAATAGAACCGGTAATTTTTTCCCTCTATAAAATTCCTTTCTTTCGGTATCCAAATGCGGATCATTTTTCCTGCTTTATCCCGAACAGTTACCTGATAATTCCTGCCCGGATAATGTTTTCCTTTTACCGCAAGGACCTGTGCTTCCAATATTTCATATTGCCCTGTTTCTCCAATCTTTAAAAACCGAAAAATTTGCCAGAAGGAAAATACGGTCAAAATCCAGGTCAAGATCAAAAAGCTGATTTCTTCAAACCGAAGCCCCATGTACGTGCCAACCACAGCAATAAAAAAAGAAAAAAATCCTGCTTTGCACATTTTCTCCCGAAATAAAAAAGGGATTTCCCCGATTCCCTCTGATTTTTTTATCACATATTGCATCATGTTTTCCAAATGATGCCTCCATCTTTTTTGCATATCTATCTCCATTTCTTTTTTGTATTTTCTAAACTAGAAAAGTAAACATAGAACAACTTTCGGTATCAGATAAAAAAGAAAGCCGGCAAATGCCGGCACTAATAAATGCTTTTTTGGTTTCTGTTTCCAAACCGTCTGTTGTTTTGTTCCAATAATCCGTACTTTCCCAGGTACCAACCACCTCAACTTTAAATAAAATTTTCGGAATGCTTCTTTCTCATACCCAAAAGAACGTACTTGAAAAACAAGGGTATCTCTTTCTTTTTTATCAAGCAAAATGAAACTTTCCTGTTCTTCCTCCTTCATTTTTCGGATTACAATATAAAATTCTGGAATTCCTTTCCTGCTTCCTTCTACGATTTTTTCCATTTCCCTGTAAAAAATCCGACAGATTTCATAATGTTCATTTTTCTGTGGCTGCCGGATTACTACGCAGTCCTCTTCCAGTTTCATATAACAGCCTTTCGTCTGCATGATCCTTCCATTTGCTTCCAGTGCTTCCCTGACCAAATAAAATCCCCAACTCATAAAAAGCAGGAATACGCAGATGCTTTCCCACAGGCAATGGGAAAAAAGCAGGAAAAGTCCAAGAAATGCGGAAACTCCCAAACAGACTCCTGCTTTTATCAGACATTTTTCTTTATAGTCCAGAAGCCGATACATATCGTGTTCCGTGGCTTTTAATATCATGCGATTCTGTTTCTCCTTTCGGCTTGCCTTTTTGTTCTCTTTTTTTCATCTCTTTTCGCTCTTCCAGCAGTTCATTGGCTAAGCGTATGGTTTCCATGCAGCGATATGTGCTAAACATGGCGACATGTGTTTCCTTTTCTGGAAGCGCCAGTTTTCCACTTAGCCAATGATAGGTACTGTTTTTTGTCATATATCCTTGTGTCCAAATTTCCCTTAATGCACGATGCGCCTGTATCCGGAGATTTCGAAGTTCCCCATCTGCCATCGTTCCAAGCGGTCTGTTATTTTTCTGGTTTGCTGAAACATAAGCATTACAGTCCGGATAACCACTGCACACGTAAAACATTGTTTCCGGGGTGAAAATTCTCTTTTCTCCATATAGATAGGAAGCTGGTCTTAAAACTGCCTTTTTCCCACAATATGGGCAGATTACTTCTGGAAGTTGCTTTCTATTTTTCTTTCTCTTCATCGAATTTCCCCTTTCTGTTTTCATCTATATCATGCATTATAAAAAATTTGGTTTTCTTGGTTCAATAGGTTTTCAAAAATTTTTTTATTTTTAAGAATATTTTTTTATCAGCCTTGTGATAATACCTTCTGCCACCTCAGATGTCTCATTAATTCGTGTCACAACAAATCCAATTTTGTCTCGTTTTCCCGGTAGAGAAGCCATATTGCATTCATGGGCAATGGCATTTACTCCAAGATCTAGTCGGATAAAATAGGTTCCCTTATAAACATCAACGACAATCCCTGAATATTTTCCTTGACGGTGACATTTCTTTAAATTGTCCTTATTGGTATTTTCTGTTGCTCCCTTTGCATCTACAGATACGGTCATGTTCTCAGCATCCGGCATTTCTATTTTATTCACACAGACAAGTACCAGATCTCCTACCTGAAATTTTTCCGTTGCATCCGGCATCCATTCCCAAGCCATATCTCTTGCACGTACAGAACATTCTATGCCAAATACTTCTAACCTGACTGCTTTTGGCGCTACTGCAATTACTCTGGCTTCCACAATCCTTCCTGGGTAAACCATTGGCTGCTCTTCTTCATTTTCTGTAAAATAGAAAATCTGCCGTTTCCGCATCATAGCATCTTTTCGGGACGCCACTACGCTTCTGGATGCTTCATCTAAATCCTTAATGATAAAATCAATATCTGCCCCAAGCATATTATTGGCAATCCTTACCTGACGGTTCAGCGTATCTGCGTTCTCCCTTCCATCTCCCTTTAAGTTAATCATCATTTCAGACATAGGGATTAAAATTCGATAACCGTTGAAATAGGTAACTGCTACGGTCCACCCGCTCTCCAGCTTTTCAATACCACTTAACGGACCAGTCAGTATTTTTCGGGTTCTCTGCGCATTGAGCAGCTGATGCCATTTTGCTTCTTCTTTTTCCTGGGTACTTTCAATAGCAGCATCCACTTCAATTGTCAGGATTGAATTTTGTGTAACTGCTCTTGGAAATTCATTTTTTGCTTCTTCTGTAATTGTTGTCTTTGCTTCTGCCATATATAGCCTCCTTTTCTTCATCAAAAAAGGCACAAAAAAACAGCCTTTTGGCTGCTTTGATGTGCCTGATTCTTTACACTATCATCATAAAACATTCCTTTTTGCCTGTCAATTTCGATAGTGTTGCAATGTTATCGCAATTTCCTAACTTATCATCGCTTTTCAATTTTTCAGCTTTTTTAAGCCTTCTTCCCACCGGATACGAGAAAAATACCATATTTTGCCCTGAATTTTCCGGCAGATTTTATTCTCTTCTAAATACTGAAAACTGCTCTGTTCCGGATTATCTTTATCCCAGTTTGTTTTTTCATAAAATTCTTCCGGTGTGTCATAAATCTCTACACATTGTTTTGCCAGTGCAATTTTTTCTTCTTCTGCTTCCTTGATATGAATATCAAATTCTTTCAACAGCAGCTTTAAAAACGTATATTTTACCAATGCGTTTTCCTCCATGTTCATACAGTTCTAACTTCCACCTCCATCTACATTCTTTTGAAACAAATCCTCTACTTTATATACCGCCGCCTGACTGTTTTGTTTTTTCTTTTTCCCAACAGGCTTTTTTGCCGGCTCCTCTTGTAGTGTCAAAGGTTCTGGTTTCTGCTCCTGACTTCTTTCCTCTGCCAGCTCTCTTTCAAAACATTCTGTATCTTCCATCTCCTTTTCCAATATCTGAAACTGATTTTTTTCAGCTTCCATCTCCCGGTACCAGTTTGGAATATGCTCATTTGTTTTTTCCAGTTTCAAATACTTTGCATCGGGATGTTCGGTATAATCCATTTTCCGAAGTTTTAACACTTTCTGCCCCCGGATAATCAAAAGCATCTGATCAATCGGAAAACGCAGCACTTCATCTGGAAGCAGCAACATTCTTTTCCCTACGGAGGAAGTTTCTGAGTATTCCGGTACATAATCTGTCATGCGTATAGTATAATAGCTTTTCCGCATAGATGCAACGGAAACCGTAATCTCTCCGGAACGAGAACTATAATAAGTCGCCGTTGTCATATCATTACAGCCTAAAAACAAAGACATATCACAGCCACCAAGGATTTCTTCCCACTGTCCTTCTGGATAACGGTTCATCATCTGTGGAATATTTTGGAAGATAATGCTCATGCCGATCCCCCTGCTTCGTGCAGTTGCCAATTTCTTTTTAAAGTCAGGAATGACTCCGATATTTGGAAATTCATCTAAGATAAAGCACATCGGAACCGGAAGTTTCCGGTCTTCCATTCTGTCAGCCAGCCGCACCAATTTGATACTAAGGAACGAGGTAAACAATGTCGCCAACACATCATAAGTAGAGTCCTGATCGGAGGTAATACAAAAATAAGCACACTTTTGTTTTCCGGGAAGCGTCAGGTCAAAATCTGCATGACTGGTTATCTGCTGCACCAGTTTATTCTGCATAATCTGCAAACGAGTTCCAAGCCCCAATACTGCATTTCCTTTTACCTTTTCTGCCTTTGAAAAAAGCTGATACGGTCCTCTTGCCGGATGTGTGGTGGGCAGGCGCTCAAAAATAGCATCCAGCATCTCCACCGATTTATTCAGCAACAGTTTATAGGCTTCCGGAAAGGTCTTTTTACCGGGTGGGTATTCTTCATATACATACAGACATAATGCTTTCAGTAAATCCATTTCTACATTATCATAAAAATGGTCGAATTTATCGGTCGTATTGCGGATCACCACATCAACAAACATATCAATCAGACTTCCATCATCAATCTCGGCAAGGCAATCCCAAGCATCACTATTTATAAGATCAATTAGATTTAACTGTTTTACAACATACCCTTCTTCCCGCAGATAGCCCGCCAAATCTTCATACAACTCCGATTTAGGATCGGTAAGATACATGGACTCTCCACGACGCACACACTGTAACGCCATATTTCTTGCAAATGCCCTTGACTTCATGCTTCCCTGGCTTCCGCAGACGGCTAGATTTCTGTTTAGTCTGGAATCTACCGGAAGGCTTACATATTCTCCACTTTCTAAATCCTTTCCAAAAATAATGCCTAGAACGTCTTGTAAATTTTGATCTGCGTTTAAAATTTCTTTTTGTTCCTCCGGCTTCATATATCCGGCTGTACCGTAGGTTCCCTTTACTGAATAATCAAAGTTCCGTTCATCTGTTTCTGAAATATCTTTTCCCTTTCCCCTCCAGATAATGAACATACCCAAAAGCAACATACACAAAAATGCTACTACAGAACTTTGAAGTCCTGTTTTTGTGGTAATGCCTTTCCAAATGCATACAAAAGGATTTAGTACAATCACCGAATGGGAAAGCCTTTCCAAAAAACCGCCAAAATAAAAAATCAAGGTAACCAAAAGAATACCAAACCCAATTTTTTTATAGCTGTTTTCCTTCGCTTTTTTCTCTTTCGTCCTATTCCTCCTCTTCTTTTTCTGCTATACCGTATGTCCTATGGTAATTATAAAGACTGCTATAGTAACTGGAAATCGTATTTACAGAATTGTAAAGAGCAGTAATTAACATAGCACGCATATTCGTAACTTTTGTTGTATTCTTCTCCATACAGTTTAAAACAAACTGAATATGCTCCATGCTGATTTTCTGAAATTGTGCCTTTACAATCTCTGCTGGTTTATCTTCCCGGTTTACACGGATGGTCTTTGCCGAGCAGGTTCTCACATCTACCAGAATACCTACCAGTTCGTCAATCTGCATATTGTAAGGATCATCATGCTTTAATACCGCATACGAAATCTGTTCCTTGACTTCCTTTTCGATTTGAACCAGATAAGAATTTTCTGTATCGAAGTTTATGTCTGTATTCTCTGTATTTGTATCACCCATATCTGTTAGAGTTCTCTCCCCAAATGGTGACTCCTTCTCCCCCATATCGGTCATACCTCTCTCTTTTTTCGGGGAGGGATATCCCTTATTTAAGTGACACCCCTGTTCCTGTTCTGGATAAGTAAGTGCTTCCAATACCTCTACATTCAAATCTAAGAACAATACATTCGGTACCTGTTGCCCGTTTACATGAAGAGTACGAAAAACACGCCGTATCACTTTCAATTTTTCCAATTCTACTACTGCGTTTGTTGCATCTCTTTTCGTAATTCCAAACTGATCTGCAATCTGCTGATAATTCCTTTGTAAAAGATCTGCATGAAATTTCTTTTTCAACCCTATAAGTTCTCCTGTCATTTCATCACGCACTTCCGTCGGGCGATACCAATATACAATATCCGCCAAAATGATGATTGCATTTAAGTTTGGCTTCCCTGTTGATTTCCGAATAGTCTTATACCAGGTAACCGGTATGATATTTCCTGAAATGTGTAAGCGGCTCATTTTATCCACTGTCACACTTCCGGTTCGAAATTGATCCTGCATGGTCTCCGTCACCTCCTATAGTGCTGCCATAGAAACCATACCCGTCTATTCTTCCATAGACAATAAATACTGCTGTACTTTTTCACAATCCAATACCATCAGCTCCACCTCCTTTCCATAATACGCCTGTAATACTTCCTGCTGATAATCAAGGCATACTACTATTCCTTTTCCATGCCTTTCCATATCCCGCTTTACCATTTGAAGGTTTCTTAGTTCCAACTCATATACGAAATAAACAGGAATTCCATTCTTTATCCCTGCATAAATTGGAAATTCATTCCGTTCTACTTTGTCCAGCATATTCTCTAAAAAGGCCAAAAAGAGAGCCTTTTTCTTCCGATCTGCAAATAACTCCATTTGCAGTTCTGCATCTTCCCGATTTTCCGGAATAAAATAATACTGCTCGTATACATCATCTACTTGAAACAATTCCTGCTTCATGCCGCCTGCACTGAAAAGTATCTTTTCCAATACTTTCATGGATTCCCCAAAGAAAATTGCTTTCCCATCCCATGCAATTCCTGCTCTTAGTAAATTTCGTTCCACCCAACACCGCATGGCTATTTCCATCTTCTTTGACCATTTCATAAGGTTTCCCATGCTGTTATAAACAACAAAAGCTTCTTTTCTTTTTATGTAAAGCCCACATGCCCTGGAGCCTTTCACCTGATCTGAGCTCTGTTTTAATTCCTGGCTTCCATAATAGGTTCCCAAAGAAGTTTCCACGAAACATTCCTGTGTAAAAATCTTAGGTTTCTCTGTTGCAAAAATCAGGTTCCCATGGATAAAAAAATAAGTCCATGTCTGGCTCATGCGATGCAGCCGCAATCGTTTTTCCCGTTCTGATTTCACATGGTTTGTTTCGCTTGCTCCTGTAAGATAACGGTCCATGTCCTGATGATAATACTGCAAAAGATAATTTTTCCCTCTTTTCCCCAGAACATATCCACGTACACCATCTCTATACCGTAAGAGAAGATAACCTCTTTTCTTTAAATCCGTAATCAGACTGGCTGCATAGGATTTAGAACCCACAATTTTCTCTGGTAAATTTGCCGGCATTTCTCCTGAAATTGCGACCATCTTCAAGAGTAGGTCACTCTTTTTTCCTTTCCTCTCCACGCTATCACATCTATCCATCTTTATACCCTATCCTTCTCATACCTGGGTATTTTCCTCCTTTCCTTTTTCCTTTCTATCGCTGTAATTTACGGAAAAAACTCCTCTATTTTCTTATCGAAAAAGCCGTATCCGTTTCCTGTCAATTTTTCGATACCAAATTCTGCTGTTTTTCATAGAGCCATAGCGGAAATTTTTCCGGTGACAGCAGGTAAATCATGGTACGTTCCACATCTTCCAATCTTGTTTCGTGATACACATTTGTGTAACACCCACTATCAGAAGTCAGAAAGAAATTAGATATCACATCCAGCACATGTTTTTCCTCAATATTGTCATGATCTCGTACCCTATATATTGGACGTTTGCAGTCATAAATATGAGAAAAACAGACTGTACATGTTCTGTATTCCGGTATTTCCTTATTCTGTTCTGCCCGCTTTATACACCAGTGCTGAAAGGCAGTATACAATGGTTTATAAATATAGTTTGTATATTCTGTTTTCCGATGCGGTATCAATGCAGGTAGGGAAATGCTTAAAACATTCTCCTCATACGCAATGTCAATTCCATGTATCAATATCAGATCTGACTGATACTGCTCATATTTTCTTTTATCAAGTGTCATCTGAAGGACAAGATTTCGCATCTTTTCCGTTAAAATTTCCGAACTTTTAGCAGCTTCCAACACCATATCGTTTAGGTTTTCAAAATGAATATTGACACATTTTCTGGCATAGGCTTGCAATAAATTTCGTGCTTCTGCAAGCATAGCCTCCACATGACCTGCTGTTTTCTGTCCTGCGTCCAGTTGTTCTTTTAATCTCTGTATTCCTTCTTTTTCGCTATTCCCTCCTATAATATTCCACCCCTCCTTCCTCTTCTTGCACTGTACAAAAACCGATTACATTTGGAATTTCTATATGCGGGATTTCCTCCGGATTTTCCACAATAACAACATGTCCGCATTCATCTGTCTTCTGTCTGGAAAACAGTTGATTTACCAGTTGGATCTCTGTTTCCGAAATATAAAGAATATCATAAATTTCTGCATCTCCCACAAACACAATACGGACAGGATACTCTTCCTTTTCTGCCAGGAAATGTCGTTCAATTTTTTTCTGTTCCATCAAAGAAAGAAGAACCCAGAATGCTTTTAATGTACCTTTTTCCCGCAACTGATAGGCATCTTCATGCTGGGATACTGTTTTTGTGACTTCATTCATATAAATCAAACGTTCTTTTAGTAATGCATGCAACGCTTTTCCTACAAATTTTTCCTTTCCATCTACTGCAAAAAAAGCATAAATCTGTCTTTTATATAAGACATTATAGGTTTTGACAAGTTCCAGTATTTGTCGTTCTACCTGTTTTTGATTTGTTACATATTCCAAAGTTTTTCTCCTTTCCATTTGGGATTGCGTATAAATTGCGTATTTTATTAAATGACTTTTCTGATTGCGTAATCTATACGCATTTTACAGTTACTGTACTGCTACAATCATTTTGCCATGCCCCCTTTCTCATAGGCTGTTTCCCCATATTTTTCCAATCGCTCCTTGAGTTCTTTTAAGTCTTTACGGTCTGTGGTAATCAAATCCTTTTCTAATCGGCTCGCCTTAAATTCTACTAACAAATTGTTATTATTGGTTGAAATCAAAGCATTTCCTCTTTCAAATCTGGTAATAGCCAGCATCTCTGCTTCCGACAAATCCAATTCCTTTTTAACGACCTCTGCTTCCTTATGTTCCAAATTCAAAATAATCTTTGTCTTTGTATTATTTAAAACACCCTTGCCATACTTTCCACCTTTTAAAGAAAAGAAATCTTCTAAATCCTGACTGGCACATACCGCAGCCCCTCCATATCCACGTATGGTCTTGAAAATTTCAAGAATATAATTTGCCGTCAATTCATTCGTAGATAAAAGCGCCCAACATTCATCAATAAAAATAGCCTTTTCTTTTGTACGGTCTTCTTTTGCTTTTGACCATACAAAGTCCAAGGCGGTAAAGGTAGCAAGTCCCAGATCGCTCTGCATTTCTGAAATATCCAGTATCATATATTTATTATCAGAATCTATATTTGTCTGATGATTGAAATTGGAAGATGAGCCATTGACTAGGCGGTTTAAAATATTTGCCATACGCCTGGTGTCTTCTTTCTTCAAGAGAACCTGATAAAGATCTCCTAAAATTGGCATTTCTTTATACTTTCCTAGGTGATCCCTATCCCATAAACTTGCATTATCATGGGTAATCCCTTTCTTCTGATAGGTAATGATAAATGCTTCATCTAAAAGCTGACGTTCTTCATGGGTAATATCCGGTATTAAAATGGTAAAGAAAATATGCAAACTCTGAATCTTCATGGCAAGCTCCGAACGCTCTGAAGCCTGTCCGTCTAAAATTACTCTAGCGCTTTGATCACTCGGTCGTATCTCCATGATATTGATACCATATTGGGAACCCGGTGCAATCTTCAAATAGCCTCCGCCTATATTCTTGCATGCCCTTGCCAGTTCATGCCCTTTTTCCGGCGCAATGATAAATACCTGAATATTTTTTCTACGCATTCGAAGAGCCATAAGCTGCAAGCAAAAGGTTTTCCCTGCACCACTGGTTCCCAGAATCGCAATATTGGCATTTTTGTAAATTTCACTATTAAAAATGTCAACAATTACAAGGGAGTTATTGGCTTTATTCACTCCCATCAATATTCCATCACGATCTGACATTTCATAACTTACAAATGGGTAGCACGCTGCAACCCCGGAAGTTAGCACATTCCGTTTTGATTTCTGATACAAGTTCTTATCCAAGTTTAAAAGAGGAAGAGAGGATAAAAATGCTGTTTCTTCAGAAAATGTGCATTTGGCCGTCCCTATGTCTTGTGAATTTAGCAGCTTCGCCATTTCTCTTGCACGCCACTCTACTTCTTTTTCTGTATAACCGGTAATGGTAATCAACATAGACATATAATATAATTCTTCATTTCCACTGAGCCCTCTTTTCAGATAAAAACCAGCACGTATGGATTCGGATAAATCATCAAAATCACTATTAGTATCATAAGTTTCTTTTAATCTTGATCGGTTCAAACGTATCCTGCGTCCAATTCGTTCCATGCTTTTCCCTTTATCCTGTTTAAAGAAAAAAATATCAACATCAATCCCTTCCCCTGCATTAATAATCAGGGAAATCCAACCAGCCGGAACCCTCATGCGATATTTTCCGGAAGGGATATATAAATATGTATGGTACACCCCATCAAAAACCACACAGTTCCTATGCTTAAAATCCAATGTTTTCGGAGCAAACAATTCGGTTACCGGAATATACGGAAGACTTTCTTTCCCGTTTTCCTCCCGATACCACTGCGTAACCAATTTAATCCGTTCTGAAAAAGGTATGGTCACACTTGTTCTGCGGTTCAGCAACTGATAAAATAACTCTACACAAAAACGTGACTCATTTTCATGTTCTAGGACTACGTTTCCACATAATGCTAAATATTTCTTAGCTGTCTGCACGGTTGTCCTCATATACTGATAGACTTCTTTCTCCTTGGGCTTCCGATTTCCATCATAAGATTGAAATTCAAAGATTAGGAAAAAACGCCTTGTAACCGCTTCTTTTGTACCAATAGAGCGGATCAGCCGCGCATAATCCTCCTGAAGGACTCTACATTGCTCATCTTCTTCTGCTTCAATCTCCTGCTGTATTTTTTCCAGATACTCTGAAATATCTGCTTTTTTAGAGATTACTTTAAACTGCATTTTAACCGGTGCAATTTTCAAATAACTCAAAAAAGAAAATACAACATTTCTCTGTTCATTTGGTGACCGAAGCAAAAAATTAATCGGTAGCACTTCTACTATTTTCACATACCGGTGATCTGTTGTATAAATAATTCCATCTTTAATGTTCTGAATTGGCAGATAAGAGGATGCCCATGTAACTGGCAAAAAATCTTGTTTTTCTTCTTCGTCTGCTTTTTTCTTTTCTCCTGACTCTTCCAGGGTACTGTGTCTTACTATTTTTTTCTGTTCGTTTGTCTGACTGAGCTGTTTTTGTAACCTGTGTTCTTCTTTCCTCTGCTGTTTTCGCATTCGGCTTTCTTCCAACAACCGCTTTCTCTCAGCTTTTTTCTGCTCCAACTCCAGTATTTTCTGCTCCTTTTGCTGGCGCTTTTCTTCCTTTTTTGCCTCTCTTAACCGTTCTTCCAGTTCCTTTATTTCCTGACTGATGATTATTTCCTCCTCTCTTACGGCGTTTATGTTCTCTTCTTTCTATACGCCGCTTTCTCTCTAACTGGTATCTTCCGCTTGGTGTTGTAAGTACTCTCCTATTTTTCAGAAAACATAAGATATGAAACAAATAAGAAGTCAAACGCTCTCCTTGCACACCAATCACTGCAAAAATAGTAACCGGAAGAATAAAAATAATTCCCAAATAAATTTTTGCTTTTCCCTCCACTGGTATTTGCAGTAAAATTTTCAATAAAATAAGCGACATAACTGCCGCTTCAACTACATTTCCCGCTCTTACTCGTCCAGAAAACCATTTTCCTGATTCTGCAAAATTAGGCGGTATGGTATAAGTATCTACTTTTTCTCTTTCTGACATTTCCTGCCTCCTATGTATATGTTTGCTTTTTCTTCCGTATAAGCAGATAACCTGCAAGGGAAATAAGTACGACCAAAATCCCCCATTTCCCAATCCGTTTTAAAACTCCTTTTGAAACTTTCTCTGTTTTCATCCGCTCTGTCTGCATCATATTGTCATTGTCAGGCATTTTCAGCACTTCTGACTCTGTAATTGTCCCGACACGCTCTTCCAGAACCCGCAGATTTTCCACTTTCAGTTCTGATTCTTTCAGCGTAATTTCTTCATCATATAGCACCCTATACAGACTATCTTTCTCTATTGCTTCTACACGCAATTGATAATTACCAGGTGATATTTCTAAATTAGTGCTATACCGATTTGCTTCACATAATTCAAACAGATATTCTATTCCACTTTCTTCTTTTACACTTCCCTTTACAGTTCCTGCAAAATCTCCAAAAACTTCTGTCCGTATCGCTACCGTTCCCATACTTTGATTTGTTACTGTAAAGTTTTCACTTACCTGTTCTTTCTTTTCCCAGTCTTCTGCTTTTTGCAATACTTCTCCGTTTTTTCCAAACAGGACATATCTCCCGGCTTCGTGCACCGAATCAAATGCCCATGTATCTACCAAGCAATTTCCGTCTTCGTCATAGCCTTTACCATTTTCCCATCGCGTAATGACAGGTAACTCCTCTATCGTCACAGCCAGAACCGGAGCAGTAAACACAAACCAAAAGATTGTACATGTAAGCACAAAAATAATTCTTTTTCTCATTTTATTCCTACTTTCCAATAATCCAAAAGGCTCCTTCCGACAAATCTCTTCCGTAACTTTTTATTGTTTCTACACTATAAAGTTTTCCGGTTCTCTCTCTACTTGCACAATCTGCAATTGTAATATGTCCATCTGCTGTTACTCCAGTAAGGACAATAAAATGCCCGCTGCTTCCACCGGTAATCGTATACGCTTCACAGATCTCAACAACCAGTTTCCCATCCTTTAGAGACTCCACGACATAATCCATGCGGTCTTTTCCAACCCGTTCGCAAGTCAGTCCCCAATGCGTTGCTGCGTTTTTCACAAAAGAATGGCTAGTACCTACGTTGGGAACATATTCCCCATTTTGTTCTGCAAAAGTTTTTGTAATTTCTGGTGTCACGTTTTGACCAGTGAAAGTAGAAATTACAATCGCCAGTGAAGTAGGACCACATCCTGCAGCTCCAACATTGCTTGTCCCATAAGGAAGACTTGCCCATGGCTCTTCTGTCTGGTTAAAATAAGTAACTTCCTTCACACAATTTTCCACTGTGTCATAGCGAATTTTATCTCCGGTAACATCGATATTCCCGGTAAGTGAATCATCTGCGTTTCCTCCTGTCACAAAATCAGTCCATGAAAACAAAGAAAAAAGCGCTTCTTTTAATGCGTCAATTCCGTCCTGCATAATCTGAAGAACACGTAAAACCAGTTCAAACGTCCCCTGATCCAGCACATATTTATATTCATACTGATTTCCATCGGGAGATATTTGCGAATTCAATAACAGGGCTAATGTATACTCCACTGTAGACTCCTGTATTTCTTGTTCTTCCATCTGCACATTCTGCCCACTTTCCTTTAAAGCCAAATATGTTTCTTTTGTAATCTCTGTCCTTCCGGCTTCTGTTACTACATAATAAACAGTTTTTACAGATGACTGTTCTCCAGTATTTGTTACAGACCATGAAAAAAATCCCGGTGCATATTCTGTCACTGCATTTTTTAATAATTGATATGCTTTCTCCAATTCTTTAGGACTTTCCTCCACATCAGGCGAACTTCCTGTTCCCTCTGGCTGCTCCAATACCTGAATATATCCCATTACTTTCTTTACATGGTTCTGGGTTTCTGTATAGGGTGGTATCTGGTATCCCGCATTGATAACCGCCTGCGGTCCTGCATTATACCCTGCAATCACTAATTCCAACGCATTTGAATGTCCTTGAAACATCCCCATAAGTTCTGCCACATATTTTGCTCCACCCATAATATTTTGTCTTGGATCATAAGGGTTTGTCACTCCCAGAGAAGCCGCAGTTCCGGGCATCAACTGCATAATCCCGATTGCTCCTGCACCTGATACTGTATTAGGATTAAAATTGGACTCTACTTTTCCCATTGCGATCAGCAATGCTACCGGTACATTATAGGTATTTGCCGCTTCTTCAAAAAAGGCATCATATGGGCTGCTCAAATCAGTATCTAAGTTTGCATCGAAACCGCCTGAATATCCAAGAAACGATTTCCGGGTGGTACTATCCCACTTCTGCATTAGCAAACCCCCTATATAATAAGGAAGGTTCTCCTTTAATCTCGTTTCATACTCATCTATGATTGTCAGTTTATGCTCTTTATAATTTGCTTCATAATCTTCCTGTATCTCCTGTAACTTTTTCTCATGTTCCTGTGAAATAATAGATAGCAATTCTGTATGATATTCTTCTATTTCTAATACTTGTTCAATCCTGCTTCTGATTGCGGAAAGCTCTTTTGACTGAGCCTCATTTGCAAAAGAGTTCGCATCCATAAATCCAAGATAGGAAAAAAGAATACCAATAAAATTCACAATAATAAATACGAACAGCAATATTGCAGCCATAACTCCTGCAACAATTCTTTGGAATGTTTTATTTGTTACCACGAAACCAATAACTGTTCCAAGAGGACCTGCAACTGCTGTTCCGATCGTACTTCCCGCAACACCTCCACTGCTTGCTGTGGCTATAGAAGAAGCAGCCTGAGCGCCTTTTGCTGCATTTTTTGCACTTTTTACACCGTCTGCAATCTGCTTTGCTTGTTTTGCTGTTTTTGCAGTCTGCATTGCAGCGTTTGCTGTACTGTCAAGTGGTGAGCTATCCTGCCTGTCTTCTGCCATTTTTGCACCTCCTTAGTATTCGCGATTATCATACCTCCGCCTCAATTCATGTCGGGACTTTGGAATATCTGGAATTTCTTCTTCCAATTTTGAAATCCTTTCTACTTCATCAGGAAATGCTTTTTCTCTTACATTCTGTCCGTCCAGCAACATATCGCTTCCTGCCACATGACTCTCTTCCATGCCTTCTGTAATCGGAGCTTCTGAAATCCTTCCCTCCACGTTTTGACCAAACTCATTCTCGCTAACAATCGGCTCTCCCGTCAAATGCTGTCCTGCTTCTTGTGAAAATTCTGAAATCGTAGAGTTTCCTTTCGATGTAGGAACACTACTCTCTCCAATTTCATTTAAAATACCGGCTCCTGAAGTTTCCATTTCACCTGAACTTTCCTGTGCAGAATATTCCCTTCCAGCACTTCCACTTGTTACACCTTCCATATCCATTTCGCTTTCACCGATGCTTCCCGGTTCCAACTCCATACCAACAGAAACTGCCGGTTTCTCTTCTCTCGGATAATCAAAAGCTCCCTCTGCATTGGATATTTCTCCATTTTCAGTTTCTACCGGAATAGCATCTGTTTCTAGCATACCTTCTGCATAATTGGTTCCAGTCGTTTCAGCCTCTAAATCAGAGATATTTGGCGAATCCGAAATATTTCCTTGTTCCTGTGCAGCCTCAGTTTCCTCTATTGGCTCTTTTCCTATCGGTTCACTGACTGCTCCGACACCATAATTTTCCGCATGGTCTTCTGGCTTTTCCATTTCTTCTTGCTCTGGAGTAATTCCCATTTCAGCTAGAATATTTTCTTTCTCGGAAGTCATATCTGCTGTCGCACTATCACCTGTACTATCTGGGTATCCTTCTTCCTGCTGTCTTCCCTCCATATAATCCTCACCCATTTCTTCCACATCCATCGGATTTCCGGCACTCATTGGAATCGGCCCGGCTGCATCTCCCATACCCGAAGCCGTTCCCATTGCTTCTCCACTTCCAGCTCCTGTATGTTCTGTGCCATCCATTCTTTCAGAGGAACTATGACTGCTATGCCCAAACGAAAATAATCGGCTGGCTGCCATCATCAAACCTAAAGCCCCCATTCCATTTGACATTCTTCCAAGATTAATTCCAAGTGAAGCCATATAAGAATCCATTTTAAAGCAAACTTTTGTAAATCCTATCAAGCACAATGTTGCAATAAAAAACTTGGTAAATCCATAATGGCTTGCAGTTAGATTTCCATAGCCGCTCAAAAACACTTTCATACACCATGCATTCATAATAATCAACACAACCTGCCCACCAAACATTTTGCTCCAAGATGCTAATACGTTATTTGTTGCCTTTGAACCACCTGTTGAAAATGCCAAAGGTGCTGTATAAGAAAAAACACCTAACAAAACATAGCGCTCTGCGATGATAAACAGCATTTTAAAATAATTCCACGCAACCACAAACTGCATAATTAACAGCAAAATAGAAATGCTCAGCCCATCAATTCCAAGACTTGCCGATGCCTGATCCAGAGAGGTCACAAAATCAGAAAAACTTTTCACTTCAATCTCCGTTCCTGCCACCCATTGATAAGGCGTACCTGCCACTTCCAAAATATAGTTTGCTACCGGTCTGGCAAATAGCAGCATAAAAAAGCACAAGAAACTCCTGCATACCAATTCCACCGGATCTTCTGCTTCAACACCGCCTCTTCCAAACATCGTTTTAAATAACTGCCATACTAAAATCAACAATAAGATTGCTATCCCCATAGGCAGAATGGCGTTTTTATACAAATCTTTCACTACCGTGAATAAGTCTTCAAACAGGCTTAAATTACAAGATAATAAATCTGTAAACATTCCGGTAATAAGATCCATCATGTCCACTAAAAACTGTGAGCAAATTTCCCGAATACCTTCAATCAATAATTCTAATAACCAGCCCAACTAATTTCATCAACCTCCTTTTTCCCGGGAGGGCTCCGGTATATTCTGTTTTTTAACCAGTAAAGTTCTGCTGTGGAACAAGAACTTCCATGTAGTTTACAATTGCTCCAAGTACCATTAGTACCGCCCAGCAAATGACAATTCGTTTCAACCATGTTCTTGACTCATCAACGGTCTTTCCGCTTTTTGAAAAATTCATCAAAAACAAACACACTGCTGAACACACAACTGCAGCAACAGTAGCAATTCCTACTACATCGTTATACACCTTCTGCATAGCACTTTTCGCCATAGAAAAGATATCCGCAGCATATACCGGCTGTGTAAACCACGCCAGCATAGTAATCATGAAAAATCCCATAAACATAAATTGAGGAATCCAGGCAGTCGTCATCTTAAACTGTGGTTTCCTCAATTTTTCTACACTATATACTTGTAATTTTTTATGAAACAAACACCATCCTCCCTTCTTCTTTATTTCAGGGCAACAAAAAAAGCAACCATTTCTGATTGCTCTTTTTCCTGATTATTTCGTTCTGCGGCCCTCCATGTAAATGCTCACATGCACAAAACTTTACGCTATCATTGTAAATCTTTAATAATCTGATGTCAATTTCAGAGAGGTCGCAATGTTATAGGAAAGCAGTCTTAATTTTGTATCCTTTATAAAAGAATACAAAAAAGTCCCCAAATCAAGAGTTTTGTAAATGACTATCTTCGCACTATTCGATATGCTCTGATACACAGCATAAGTTTTCAAAATACCTAACTCTTTAAAGCATTCTAAATTACAACAAAAAAGGAGTACCAGAAATTCGAGAGCATATCATCGAATCTGTGTACCCCTTTTGAGATAAATAATTAATCTTCTATTTCTACTAAATCTGTTTATGCGTTTGCCGCTTTATACCATGGTCGTGTTGTCATCTTTCTTCTGGAATCTCTTTTATAATTTTCCTTTTTTCTATGTTCTGATGATTGTTTTCTCACATTCGTTTTATATTCCTGATAGTGTTCCTTCTTATGATAATTCCAACAGTTATTTCTCCACTTTTGAGCAAGTGCAGAATCCGTGGAACTCAACAATAATAAAATTTCCATCGGGCACTGACACTCCTGTGGTAACTCTCCTTCATACTGTTCATTACATAACAAATTATAATACTTCTCTTTTTGGAGACATAATGGAAAAATTGCTGCATACACAAAACTTTTCCCAAATCGGTCGGTTGTCCTAACTGCAGCATAATATACCCCCTCTACAATATAAGATGAGATTACTTCTTTCTCCGGTATCCATCTTCTTCTTTCTTCGTATCCCCTTTGCCTAAAAAGTTTATCACACTCTGCTCTTATTTCTTCTGAAACCGCAGTTTTTAATAATCTTTCATTTTCTATATGAAAACATATCCAACTCATTCTAGTCACCTCTTCTTATTCTTTTGAAAAAGCAGGAACAAGAATTCTAATGCCTTTCTTGATCCTGCCCTTTCGCTACGCTGCTGCTTTTAAACTCCCTGCTTCCTCTGCAAAAAACTGTATATAATAGGTCTTTTCTTCTCCTTCTACTACAATATGATTTGCATCCAAAGCAATAATTTTTTTAATTACTTCTGTTTGGAATTTTTTCCCTTTCCAATAATAATGTAGTGGTCTACCCGTAACAACCGGAAATACTACCCAACCATGCGTCCATACCATTTTTTTGATTTTCTTGCTTTTTACCATCCTTGTTCCTCCTTTTCAACGTAAAAAAGGCACTGACTGTCCAATAACAATCAATGCCATTCTTTTTCTTGTGGATATATCACTATCCTAAATTTCTTCTCCTATTTAAAATAGGACTATACCTTTGTGATGCCAGCCCATGCTGATATCATAAATAATTACACGCTCATCATAACACAACATATTGTGTTTATCAATATTCAATATGCAAATTATTGTACTTTTCTGCTTTCATAGGAAATTTTATAATACTTTTTAAAACTGCACATACCAATTCCTGATATAAGTCTTCGTCAAATTTCCCACTACTTTTTGCATATTTTAACAACAACGGACGGTACATTTCTATAATTTCAAATACTGCTTTCTTGTCTTTATTTCGTGCTTTCCATAATAATTCTTCAAATTCTCTTTCCTGCATCTTTTCCTTCTCCTAATTCCCTGCGAATTTTTTTAATTATGTTGTAATAGGTGTTTTCAGCCTTTTTTCCAGATATTCCTATAGCCATTCCTATTTCATCAAATGTCTTTTCATACAATATCCGCAGACAGAGAACCTTCATATGTAATGCCGAAAAACTTTTCAGTATCTGTAAAAGTTTATTATCTGTTACCTGAGCAAACAATTTTTCCGGATCAATATTTCCCGAAAAAATATTGTCTGCTTCCATCATTTCATTCCACTCTATTCTTCTTTCTTCTGCATCTTCCAAATCATCTTCTAAAGTAATCTCATGCTCCTTAATCTTACTTTTATCACTCATATAGTTGATAGTGGTATTTCTTACTGCACTCTGTAGGTATGCGCTAAATTCATCTACAGTAGTTCTCTTCTGTTTATCCATAATTCTCCTCCTGAAATCTGTTTTTAATCTATAATCCGTTTCCAGGTGGAGAGTTTTACTTCGATGTTACTATTACTTGATTTTATGTAATAATTACAAAAAAGCTGCTAGAATTGTTCTAACAGCATAATGTTCCTTTAACTACTCTGATTATGTTTTTACATCAAAAGACAGCATAAATAAACTTACATATCTTTTTCATTATGTATATATCTTTCAATCATGCATTCTTCTATTTCCTCCATTCTGTCTGCCGAATTTTCCAACTGATCAAACTCTTCAATTTCCTCTTGGTCCAAAGCATCCTCAATCATTTCTGTTAAATCTTCTTTTTTACATCCTGGTTTGAATATGTATCCACAATTAGGACAAATTCGATACCAGATAATAATCTCAATTCCACATTTTGGGCAAAACTTTTTTTGATATTTCTTTCTTATTAAAAGAAGAATAAAAACCATTTCCTGTAAAAATAACAGTAATACTAATATCAGAAATGCCCATTTCTTTCCATTCCATGCCACCCACACAAACAGTCCTTGTAAGATTGTCATTCCACCTAAAATATACTCTACTCTATTCCGCATATTTTCCCTCTCTTTCTAAAGTTCTTCTTTATAGAAACTTTTACTTTCCTCTAATTCCTCTTTCTCCATTTCCTGAAGCAATTCTTTATTTTTCTGTATCATGAGAATATCCTCCTCTTGCAATGTTGGAAGAAATTCATCTTGTAATTGTATGACTCTGTTTTTCTTTGGCATATCCCGTTTCTTTTCTGTCACTGCCTGTTCTTTTGAACATTTCTCTTCTATATTTTGGTGATATGCAAGAACAGCCTTCACAACAAATTTCGCTTTTCTATGACCTAACCGGTTTAGTATTTTTGCTACTTCCTGATGCTCCGGATCTGCTTCATCAAATCCCAGGGAAAATCTGTACGGATTTTGTTTTGCCATACGTCCTCCCTTTAATATCCTGCTTTTTCTGCCATATATTGCTTAATAAAGCCTTTTACATTTGCTCTTGGATCATCTACCACATAATATGTTGAATGATATCTTTTCCAAACCTCCTCAATAATATCCTTTAAAAGAACCGTTCCACCTCCTACAAAAACAGTCACTGTTGTTCGAAAATCTATTCCAAATTCCAAAAAAGAACCTAATAAATCTCCCATATATTCTGCTGCAATTTCAAATGTCCTTCGAACAACCAATTCTGAATACGATGTTTTCCGTTTAAAAAGAATATTATCAACATCTGTTTCTTCCAGATAAAGATTAAAGCGCTGCCTTATTCCTACCATAATTCTTTTATAAAGCATAATAATCCCTTCCGGAAGGGAATCAATTCTTGTTCTGTCTACTACTCCATATCGGACTAACAGATAATCTACTGTAAATCCCCCAATATCTATCAGCAGAACCTTTGGCTGTTCTTGTAAATAGAGCTGATTTGCTACCAAAATGTACGCAGAATATCCCTGCATATATACATTTACACTCTCATAGCGTATTCTGTATGGTTTTCCTTTATAGGAAAAATAAACGGCTTTTCCTTGCCGCCAAAAATATTCTCGGAATTTCCGAATCTGTTTTCCGTAATCTCCCGGTGGAAGTCCAACTAATAACTGAATTGGAATGGTTCCCCCTTCATAAATACCAGTTTCTATTCCTTCTTTTTCCAGTTCCTTGGCTACTCCAAGTAATGTCAAAATATAATACCTATCATCAATGGTTTTATCTTCCAAATAGGAAATCCTCTGATTACTTTCCAAGTAGTTAATCCCTTTAAAAAAAATCCCTTCTTCTCCAGGAAGAATTTTTTGTTCTTTCCTTTTAATTCCCGAATGAAAAATAAAATGGTTGGTTTTCATCATTTTATTTCCTGTATCTATACTCATAACAACTCCCATATTTCTCCTTTCCAGCTATTCGCTTATTTTATCTGCCTATTCCTGATAATTCTGATTTACCTGTTTCAATATTTGCTGATCTTTTGCTTCATATCCCCATAAAATATTGCTGACTGCCTCAAACGCCTTATCCCTCCATCTAAAATAAGTGGCTCTGTGTATTCTTGGTATCCGCGGAAAATGCGGTTCCAATTTATCCAGAATTTCATCTGTATTTTCTGCTCGATAAGCAGACATATAGGTATAATAAAGCACCCAATAATACTTTTCTCCTTGTGGATGATATTTCCGCATTAACTCCACTGCCTCATCAATCAGTTTCAGATACTTATTCGCCTGATTGATAGATTCGATTCTCTCCCTCATATCTTCCATATCCAGATTGATATCCATTCCCGCCTGATAAACACTATCTAAAAATTCATCTACATCAGTTCCATATTCTGTGTGAAAATATTGCTTCACTTGATTAATCTTAATCTGCATTTTCCAATTTACAGATCTGTATATTTTAAACAGTGATATGATATCATGGTAAAATTCATTATCTTCCCCTTTTACAGTCGTTGATACTATACCCGTTTTTCTCATATACCTCTACCCTTTCTTGTGTTTCTTAAAATATCTTTCCATACTTTCATCTGCTCTCTTTCCTGCTATAACAGACGTGCATAAGATGCAAACAATCATACTGATTGATATAATCCCTAAAATGATAACTGCTGTTTTAATCATCTTCATTCTCCTTATATTCCTTTTGTTCTAAACTTTTCCACCTGGAAATTGATGTATCACTGCTATTATTCTTGACAGAATTAAATTTACTCTATGAAATTATCAAGGTGCTCCTACTATATACCAACTAAAAATTCATGGATTTTCTGTAAAAAAAGGCAAAAAAAAACGATACAGCACATAAATCTGTATCGTTTATACCTCAATCTGTGTTTTTATCGCTTCTATCCCCTTTATTCAAATCTAATTCTCTATCAATATATTTCTAAAGTAATATTAGAACAAAATGATTTTCTAGTCTACACAATATTAGGATACCTTTTATTAATCCAAGTTCTAATAAACGATAATTGATGTATACCAATTACTACTCGGATTAACTTGTTTTCTATAATCGCTTATCTTTTATTCTGCTCATTTCCCTCATAGTTATCGAGTGCATATCGACAACATTGTAAAACCAATTGATTAAAAGAAACATCTTCCGAAGTAGAAATCCTCAATAAGTCATTAAATATATCCTCTGTAAAACGTATGGTTCTCGCTATATTAGATTTTGATAATTTTTTATCTACACTAAACATTTTCTTTCCTCCTGCTATTTTTTCAATTGTAACCTTACTATGACTCAAATAATATAACCAATTTTGTAACCATTTTATTCAGCAGGATATCTCTAATGATTTATAATGAAATTATTTTGGTATTATAAAACTGTTCAATTGTATTTAAAAATTCTCTCTTTCTCTTTTTACTTATAGGTATAATCTCCCCATCTCTCAACGTTATTGTATTCCCCGTAATATTTCTTATATATTCTAAATTTACTATATAACTAGAATGCACTTGAACAAATCCACTATTATGAAGCCTTTCCATATGTTCTTTCATCGTCGTTCCACTTATGTATTTTCCGTTTGTCGTGCTTATTAAGGTTTTCCTTTGATAAGTTTCTATCCACTTAATTTCAAAAAAATAAATTTTGTCTACTCTTTCACCACTTTTATTCCAAAAAAATTTTGTATGCATTGATAAAACATTGTTTATAGCTTTATTGAGTACATATTGTAATACTTGATTTTGTATTGGTTTTAGCAAATAGTACGATGCATTTACTGCGTATCCTTTAATAGCCATTTTTGTTGTTTTTCCTAAGAAAATAATTTCTACTTTCTTATCCAATTTTCTCAATTCTTTTGCAACATCATATCCACTCTGCATCTCTACATTTAGAAGAATAATATCTATGTCTTTATACCGGCTGTAATAAGCCAACATATCAAATGGATTTTCATATGACAAAAATTTAAATGGCTGATCTCCTAAAGTATCTGTCTTTGCTACAAAATTCTTGATTAGTTCCAATGTTCTCAATTCAAAATCACATATTGCTATCTTCATGTATTTCACTTTCCTTTTCTTTGTATCTATATCGAGCGGTTACAAAAGTGTAACCACTTTTGTAACATAGCAAAAGCCAAGCTACATCTTGTAGTTGGCCCTTTGCTCTATTCAGGTACAAATTCAAATATACCCTCTCCTATATTTTCTTTCATTTCATGATCAAAAATAACATCATCTTTCGACTCTTCATTTTCTTCATTTGTTTCTATTTTTGTATCACTCCGTTCTTCTGTTGTTTCCTTTTTTTCAGAAGTACAGCCTACCATAGCCATAATAATGGCTATGCAACATAAAATACACAATTTCCTCTTCATATATTCAATTCCTCCTTATTCCTAACTTGCCATCTGTCATTTCTAAAATAACATCACCATATCTTGCAATTTCTTCAGAATGGGTGACAACAATAACACATTTTTTATATTTATGAGCCGCTTCCCTAAGAAGCTCTGCTATTGCTATTGCATTTCTTTTATCTAGGTTCCCTGTTGGTTCATCTGCCAGTAACAATGACCTATGTGAAAGTAATGCCCTTGCAACTGCAACGCGTTGCTGCTGTCCTCCTGAAAGTTTTAAAATATTTCTATTCATCTCATTTTTGTCAAATCCTAATTTTTCTAATATATTATAAGCTGATTCCTTAGAAACAATTTCTACATTTTCTTTTGCATTTAAAAAATCTATTAAATTATAATTCTGAAAAATAATTGATACATTATGTTTACGATAATTTGTCAATTCCTTTTTATCTATTACTTTATTTTTAAAATAAAGCCTTCCCTGAGTAGGAAAATCTAAGCCTGCCAATAAAGAAAGCAAAGTAGTTTTCCCACACCCTGATTCGCCTAAAATACAATATATTTTCCCCTGTTCAAAATCCATATTCACATCTTCAAATATATTTTCCTTTCCATCATAAGAATATGTAATATTTTCTAATTTTAAAAAATTCATTATGTTTTACCCCCTAACTCATTTTTGTTAATAGTTCTCGTGGCTTTAGATGCATTATAGAAAAAGTCGATATAGTCGTAGCAATGATAATAATAGCAATACCGATTATATACACCATAACAATCTCCTCAACACTAATTTCCACATGTATTTTTCCTTCTTCCATACCTATCTCTGTAGATGTTTCACGCATAGCAACTCCTTGTTCTGTTTCTGGATGTTTCATCAAATAATCACTTAATTGATCTGATACTACCCTGCCAGGAAAATATGCAATAATAAATGCAAACATTGCCACAATCATTACTTCTAGAATATACTGACCTATAATTTGAACCTTCTCTAAACCTAAAGCTAAGTATATTCCGGTTTCATGAATTCTACTCCTATTCCACATATTCAAAACCAATGATAAAATGATAATACTTACGACAACTACTACCAATAAAAAAATACTAATAAAATTTTCCACTTTTTTCAAAGACATCTCTGCTTTTTCAAAAATTTCATTATTTACATTTATGGCAAATGCCTTTTTATCCCATTCAAATTCATTTATTTTTTTAATTTCTTCCACAATCTGATTCATCTTTGCAGGATCTTCTATTTGTGCATGGATGGTCGTAAAGCCACTAATATAAGGGGAATCCTCAATTGCCATAATTGTTTGAATATTAGTAAAAGTCTTATTCTGTATCTTTTCATATGAAGTTACTTTTTCTTCGATACTTTCCACTTCTTTTTGCTGAAATATACCTACAATAGTAATTTTAATTTTGTTCCCTTTTGTATTAGTAACTGAAAGTTGGTCTCCGACCTTTAAATGATTTAATTCTGCCAAATCTTTTGATATAATAATTTCTGGATTTCCATTATCTGAATTTATATTTTTCCCCTCTATTAATTTAACTTTTCCTGATTGAAAATAGTCATTAGTTTCTGTAGAATACGTTCCAACTATTGTTGTTGTATTTTTAAATTCTTCCTCTATAGGAATATTTCCCGAAAAAAAATCTATATCATCAATTTGACAAAGTGTGTCAACTGATGCTTCACAAGAACGCATTCCTGGAATTTTCATTACTTTTTTTACCATATCAACCGTCATTTGCTTAGAAGAATATATGATTCTACCATCTTCAAATTTTTCTTCTTTGTAATAAGGATTTTCATCTGAATAATTTACATCAATGGTAAATTCTCCTCCCATTGTCTTCCTCAGAGAATCTTGTGATATATCTCCCGCTCTCTTTATTGAAATTCCAGATAACACCAAAATTCCTATTGTTAGAAAAAGCATAAATAGTATCAGCGTTTTTCCTCTTTTTCTTATCACATATTTAAATGCCCTTTTTAATGTTTCCATAAAAATACCTCCATATAGAATTTAGTATATATTTAATATACCAATTCTATATGGAGGTCATATAAAACCAATATGGAATTAATATGAAATTTTAAATCGGTAAATGAATTTTAAATTCCATGCAGGTATTCTGTGGATTCGGTAAAAACGTATATGGAATATTCAACGCAGATAGTATCGTATCTACAATATAAAGTCCCAGCCCATTACCACCATATTCTCTAGAACGACTAGTATCTACTCTAAAAAAAGGTTTAAATATTTGTTGTAATGTTTTTTCATCTAATACATCACACTCATTACTAACAATAATACAGTTTTTCTTCAAGGATAGCTCAACCTTTTTCTGCTGCTCTGTATAAAGTATTGCATTAGACAAAATATTTGATATAGCCTTTTTTAATAATAATTTATCTGCAAATGAAACTATCTCTTCATCTAAATCAACAATAAAATCTATTCCTTTCGTTTTTGCTATAATTTTATATGGTATTATGAGTTCATCCAAAAGTTCATTTATATTGACTCTATTTTTCACTATTTGAGCAGATGTATTTTGAAGTTTTGACATATCTAAAATATCCCGTATCATCATAGCCATTTCATCCAACATATTTTTACAAGTCGGAAGATATTTTTCATAATTCTGATATTTTCCAATTTTTAAAATCATATTTTCTATAATAGCGTTGCAAGCAGAGATTGGTGTCTTTAATTCATGAGACGCCGCATAAAGAAAATCTGTTTTCGATTGTTCTGTTTTTGTAACTTCCTGAATTTGTTCTTTTAATTCTTTTATTGTAATAAATAAATCTGTGTAAAGACTATTTATATTACTCGACAACTCTTGGAACTCATCACCAGTATGCAACACACACTTCACATTAGGCTCTAATTCTGACATTCTTTTTGTTGTTTCAACAATATATTTTATTGGTTTTACGGTAACTTTCGCCCATATATACGAAAATACAGATGCAATTATAATACACAATAAAATAGAAATAGGTAATGCTTTCATAGCAATATGTTCCATTACAACATTATTATTCAATTCACTCACAATTAAACTGTTTTCTTTCATATCCCCCCCTGGTTGAACAGATACCATCGGCAAAACAAACCACATAATTCCGTGTGCAATAAAAATCATAAAGCATAACATGATAAATGAATACAAAAAAGTTTTTCGAAATACACCCATTCGCTTCATATCTACATATTCCTTTCCAAACGATATCCTACCCCTTTTACTGTTGTAATCGTATGAATCCCTAATTTTTTTCTTATATTCTTAATATAAGTATCTATTGTCCGATCCAAAATTGGTGCATCAATTCCCCACAAACAATCCACCATTTGTTTCCTTGTCAAAACTCTTCCTTGATACTCAAACAGCATTTTCACTAATTCTAATTCTTTTGCTGTGATATCTATTTTTTGACCATGAATAAATGCAGTATACGCATCAAAATCAATTGTAGTTTCCCCAAAAGAAACAATGCTACTTTCTTCTTGTTTTACCCTTCTTTTTAAAAGTGCAGCAACTCGTTTCCCCAAAATAATCATAGAAAACGGTTTTGTCATATAATCATCTGCGTCACCGTCAAAGCTCATAATCTGCATATACTCATCACAAACTGCTGTCAACATCAGTATAGGAATATCACTCTTCTCTCTTATTTTTGCCAAGACAGAAATGCCATTTATCTCAGGTAGCATAATATCTAGTATAACTAAATCGACTGCAACATTGAAAAAAATTTGGAGTGCCTCTTTACCATCATATGCACTCCGTACATTATAGCCCAATGAACACAAATATTCAGATATGGCTTCATTTGTATCTCTATCATCCTCTACTACTAAAATTTCTGCCATATTTTTTTCCTCCTTTTGTGTTATCATATCATATAAATATGGAATGTATATGAAATCTCTGAAAATTATTTATAATAATCCGCCTGTAAGCTATACAAATTATAATATATTCCTTTCTTTAACATCAAATCTTCATGAGAACCAAATTCAACAATTTTTCCCTCCTGCATAACAAATATTTGATCGACTATTCTCACATTAGAAAATCTGTGAGTAATCATGATACTCATTTTGTCTTTCATTAACATTTTCATTTTTTCAAACATTTCAGATTCTGATTTGGGATCAAGAGCTGAAGAGGGTTCATCTAAAATTAGTATTCCTGAATTTCTAAGAACCGCACGAGATATTGCTATTTTTTGCCATTGTCCAATCGATAATTCACTTCCATTATCCCATTCCTTTTGAAGTAATGTGTCATAACCATTTTTCAATTTTTCTATAAAATCATCAGCTCCGGATACTTTTGCTGCTTTTTCTATATCTTTTAATTTATTCATTTCTTCCACATTACCTATACCTATATTTTCTCTTGCGGTTAAAGGATATTTAATAAAATCTTGGAATATCACACCAATATTTTTATATATACTTTTAAGTGAATATTCTTTTATGCTAACACCATCAATAAGTATCTTTCCCTTTTGCGGATCATATAATCTCATAAGTAATTTTATAAATGTCGTTTTTCCAGAACCGTTGCTACCTACCAATGCATATGATTTTCCATTTTCAAACTTGATGGATAAATCTTTTAATACATAAGTATCAGTGTGTGGATATTTAAAGGATACATTTTGAAATTCTATTGTTTTAAAGTCAGAGCTAAGTTCTTTCTTTCCAGTATCTTCCATTCCACTTCTCATATTGTCCAATTCCACTAGATTATCTATGTAAAGATTGTCACTATACAAAGAAGCTACTGAGTCTAATATAGTTCTTATTGAATTTTCAAGATTATCTAATGCTGAGATATACATTGTCAAATCCCCTATAGTACCTTTTTCTGTTATGACTTTAAAAACTGTATAGATTTTAATAATTGTTGAAAAAATGTACTGCAATATATCTGTTCCAGTCAATTCATATAAAAATCTTTTCTTATACTTCTTATCTTCTGCAATATATTTTTCATAAATGCAAACCATTTTATTTTTCAAAAAGATAACTGCATTATAAATTTTTAATTCTTTGATATTCTCATATTTTAAACTAATCTCTTTAAGATAATCTGCTAGTCTTACATTCTGAACTCTTTCAGAGTATATATTATATTGGCGCAATGCAATACTAATACTCACATAAAAAATAGGAATCATCGTAATGCACATTAATGCTGCAATGGTATTACTTAGAGAAAGAATCACAATTATAATTCCTATAAAAGTAGTCAAATATCTAAGCAATGTAACTAACATCACAATAATACTGATACAGCGAGCAACGGACTCATTACTAACTTTTTCAACTGCATCGTAAACTTTAGGATTATCAAAATGTTCCATATTCAGTTCATCTATTTTTCCCATAATAATATTGGCCACTTTGCAGTTCATATATTCCTGCCCTATTTCTCTGTAATAAGTACTAAGTTTGGTTAACAAATTAACAATTCCCGTACAAACAGCTAAAGAAATTAACCAGAATGCCGGTGATCCTATTTTGCCACTTTCCAATGAAATTACAGCAGCGTCTACAAAATATTTCCATATATACACATTAAAAGAAACAAGTATTCCCAGAAAAATATTGCACATAATCATTTTTGTTGTAATCCCTGGTGTTGCTTGAAACACAATTTTTATTATATAACATATATTTTTTAAAAACTTTCCTATCTGTCTTATATTTTTCATTTTACACATCCTTATATGCCAAAATGTGGGGTATATATCACATACCCCACATCTGGATTTTTGTGTTTATTATCTGTTTACAGATTTACACCTACATTTTTTGCAGATGATGAATTGCTGCTTGTTGTACAACCGCATGCGCAACCATAGTCCCTTGCACTAGAAAGCAAGCTTCCTGGATTACAGCCACATCCTCTTGGTTCAATGTAGTTTGCTTTTGGCTCTAAATTTTTTTTACCTTCATTTGCAATCTTCATACTTCATTCCCCTTTCTTATACATTTTTTCCGGCAGTTTTTGCAGAATTCAGAACCCCTGAACTTCCGCATGCACATGTACATACAGAATCTCTTGTCATTGATCTAACTGATGAAGTTGCACAGCCACATCCCCCACGTGGATCAATAAAGTTTGCCTTTGCCTCTAAATTCTTTTTGCCTTCATTTGCGATGAACATATGAATGTCCTCCTTTCATTTTGTTTTTTATGTAAAACTTGGTTAATATCCAAGATTACATACCTTCATTTTTCATAATCATTTCTACAATACCTTTAATTGAAAAACTAAATGGTATTTGACTCAGAAATTTCCTTGTGATAAGTTCTGCATTTATTCCATATAAGAAATCCATTTTCCCCTTATCTTCAAAATTCATATTCTGATATTTTTCAAAAACTATTTCTTTCGATTTTTCCAATGTTAGCATATCCAAGTCAAATTCTAAACTATATATTTCTTCTAATGCTGTTTCCACAAGTAATGTAATCTCATCAATATCAAATTCTTTATTGACACACACAAATTCATATGAATAAATTGACACTCCTTTTACGATTTGGTTTTCATAAAGTGTAGCACCCACATCATTTCCAACTAATTTGGTTAAATAGAAATCAAACTTTAGAAAGAAATAATTTTTTTGCACTTCTTGCGAAATAAATTCATGCAGATTTGCAAAAGAATTTTTTAAAGAAAAATATATGATATTCTTTTTTAAATTCTCTTCATAATACAATTGTGCAACATCCCACCAAATACTTAACTTTACATCAGGAATTAAGGCGCTTGTACTTTTCAACTGATTTTTATATTTACTCTTATCATTTTCAAAAAACAATTCCTCTACGTCATATTTACACTTAGAAAAAACAGCTGTATTCTCGAAAGAATAATTATCTTCTTGATATTTCACTATATCTGTGTATGAGATTTTTTTTATATCAAAAATATTTCCTACTGGCATTTTTTCTCTCAAACTATTTGGCAGTATTTGGGGAAGCAAAAGATTTCTCATGGAAAAAAAGGAATTTTCTCTTTGTTCCAATATCTCTTTTATTACATCATTTTGGGCTCCGCTAAGATTGCTTTCCAAAAGTTCCTTTCCTTCTATAATATTTTTCAGCTTCTCAATCACTCTTTTTACATCGTTCAAAGAGTTTTTGCATTTAATGGAATATTGTGTATACTCATATGTTGTATAGCCCGATACATTTATCCAATGACTTGTCTGCTTTGCGAAAGCTAAATTCATGTGTTCTAATAAATGTGATATTCCAATCTGACCACTCTTTTCATCTTTACTGCCACAAGAAACTACCAAGTTAAATTCTGCATTTTTTGAATTTTGTATCTTCTGATATATTTTCACCTGAATAATCCCTATTTTCTATTTCACTGTTATACTGTCTAAATGATCCATCGCATGAATATCATTTTCCAATGCCTCAAAGTACGCCTTTAAACTCCTCAAACAACTAGCCTTTCTTTCTTCACACATTTCTGTTTTTTTACCAAGGTCAAACTTCTCTCCTGTATAACAACCACAATAGCAAATTGAACATATTCTTGCATACCAGCAAGATGAACACTTTTTCATTGACTCATTTCTATAGCCATCAATATATATTTTCTTCGCCTTGTCAACATCAATGCCATTCTCTATATTTCCGATTGTAGGAATATTTCCTACTCTTTCACATATTCTAAATTCACCGTTTACTGTAACATAAAGTTTTCTTTGACCTGGAACACAACAACCATTCATGCGTATACTGTCCATGACTACATCAAAAATAGCCCTTTTACGTATTGGCAAATAAGAATCTGTCATTAATTTCTCAGTAAACACTCCCGGCTGTTTTTCATGCTTATGACTATAATCACTTAACGAAAAATCAAGTTCTGTGTTTCCCCACTTTGCAGTTTCAAGTAACTGATTTTTCTGCAAATATTTGTATATAGTATCCATACTTTCTTCATCTGGGTATGTAATAAATTTTACACACTCTGACGGTAACCATTTTAATTCCTCAAAGAATTTCTGTGTTTCTTCTAATCTCTCTTCTGAATATGGAGGAGCATATACCATACTGAATAAAATATTTTCTTTTGCTCTATCATATCCAAAAGCATCAACTAAATTTTTTACTCCCTGTAACGTCTGATGAAAACTACCTTGTCCATGCATATTTCTTCTATAGAAATCATGCCATTTCTCAGGTCCATCTAAGCTAACAGTAACACTTAGATTCGGAATTTCGGCCAGTTCTTTACATTTATCTTTTGTAAGTAACACAGCATTTGTCGTGAAAGCGAAGTGAAGCTTTCTTTTTTTCATGGTTTCCAAAGCATAGTGCATAGATTTTATCATAACTGGATAGTTTACCAATGGCTCTCCACCATAATATCCAATATGCAACATATCAGTTTTTCCAGAATGTGTTTTTGCATAGTCAATCGCTTTTAATGCCGTTTCCATGTCCATATCCTTATCGCCAAAGTCTCTGTTCTTTTCACAAGCTTCGTTGTAAATACAATATCCACAACGCAAATTGCATTTTTCCGTTAATTCTAATGTAAGCTGTTCCAACTGATTCTGAATTAAATCTTCATATTCTCCAAAATCTACCATTTTCTCGAATTTGGATAAAGCGAAAATTTTTTCATGTTCAATGACATCAATAATATTTCTTATACTTTCAATAAGATTTTCTGGTTCTGACAATTTCACTATTTCATTAACCTTACCCTTTAAAATTTTTTCTACAATTTGATATGCCAAATCATCGCAAGTAATTATCTTGCCAGTCACTGTATCATAATAATATTTCTTTTCTTCAGTAGAAAAAGTAATTCCTATTGGTCGTCCATCTGGCAACTTTTTTTGTAATTCTTTTATCGTTTCTTGCAATATCTGATTATTTTCTCCCATAATGTCTTCTCCTTTGTTTTGTGTACCCTAACTTTTATACATATAATACCTTTTCTGATTGAAATTTCAATATTTTTGGTATAATAGGTCTTTTATTATGCGTATTGTGTCAATAAATTCTTATAGTGCAATTTTTTAAATATATATGAACAATTTTAATCTCCATCTAAAAAACACTTTAAAGTAGAATTTCCCCTATTTGTTAGTGATTTCATGAGCTGCCACCAGGTTGCTCACATCAGTTGACGCTCGTTTGCTTAACTTTCTGTCACCAGTCAGTTAGGCAATGTCGCCTGTTTCCAGGCGGTGCCTACTTTATGAAGTTACCATTCCAAGCATCTCGTGTTCCACAACAAACTTAATCATGTAATCATCAATCAATCGTTTCTGATTCTGAAACGCATACATCAGTGCTTTTTCACAGACCCGGTTAATCATTCGTGGAATTCCGGCTGATGCTTTATACACCTCACCTAATGCCTTGGTTGTAAATATCTCCTGCTGACATCCTGAACAAGTCATATGGCTTGCGATATACTGTTTTGTTTCAGAACAGTCAAGATGAGGCAGCGTACAGTACATATCAATGCGTTGCCGAATGGCCGCATATCGTTGTAACTTCAGGTTATTTTCCCACAGTTCTGTCTGTCCAACTAAAACGACAGCCATTGGACTCATGGAATCAAACCGGTAGTTAAACAGAAAGCGGAACTCGTCCAGTGTCTCCTTCTCCAGCAGGTGGGCTTCGTCCAGGATACAGACAACTTTCTTGTGCTGTACGCCCCGGATTACCTCAATCTCCTGTTGCAGCTGACGCTTCGAATCACCACGATAGACACGGACTCAAGCCCAAGCTGATCCAATAACCCTTTGTAAAACCATCTTGGGGTCAGTTTAGAGTCTGACAGATAAAGGATGATATAATCCTCTTTCGGGAGTTCTGAATAAAACTGGCGGATGAGTGTTGATTTCCCGCACCCGGAATCTGCTGTTACCACGGCAAACATCTGGCGGTCTGCCACATAAGCCAGACGGCCGAGCGTTTCCCTAAAAGCATTGGATTCAAACAGTTTTTCCGGAGGAACATCCCGGACAAATGGCGTATGTTCCATGCCAAAGAATGATTCATACATTAGTCATTATTATTGTTTTGTAAATTTAGGCATGGAAAAAGGACAGCCTTTCTGACTGTCCTCATATACCTGTATATGGCGGAATAAAACATTCCTTCTTAGCACATAAATATTACTCTATCATTTTATAAGGTTTAAAATTGCATGTCAACAACAGAAAAATCGCAATTTTATCGCAAAGCAAAATAACTATTCCGCACCTTACATTCTTCTATATAATACTCTTGCATAATTATAAATACACCTTCAAATCAATTCTCTTGATACTAAATCACAACTGCACCTTAGAAAAATCTCCCTATTTTCTTCTTAATCCCCTCTGGCGAATACAAAAATAACCATCTCTATGTACGAATCAGGTCACCCGTCCATCTATTTTTATCTATTTCATCTAGTGTTATTCTGTCCGTACAGTCCGCAGAAACAGCGTAAAAACGCACAAAACAGCACTCAATACCACTCATTTTCCGCCTTATAAATAGTAGGAGACAAAATATTCCACTGCGTTATTTGGAAAGAACTCTTTGAATTCCCCATACAGCTGCGCAGCCAGCGTCTTATTATGTGCAATAATCAATGTCGGCTTGTTCATCTGTTGAATGACATTCGCCATGGTAAATGTCTTACCAGATCCAGTAACGCCAAGCAACGTCTGACACTGGTTTCCTTCTTTGAAGCCTTCGACCAGCTCTTTAATTGCCTGCGGCTGGTCGCCAGTTGGGTTGTATTGTGATACTAATTCAAAATGATCCATGTAATTTCTCCTGAGCACTCTAATTTAGCGGTGATATTTTAGAAATAGTAGTTGTTTTCTTAGTATTGTTACTTGTATAGTATATCATTCAGGAGAAAAAAAGTACAGAACTAAATCGAATGTTTGTTCTATGCTTTTTTATTACTTTTATTTTATTATCAAAAATGCCGAACACTTTTACGCATTTCATGATATACTTAAATCAGTTTTTACACGGATACAAGGAGAAGCAGATTATGAAAAAACTCAGAATCTTATGGGGAATTTTAAAACGTACACGGGCAGATCATATTCTTTTAGGTTTTGTCCTCTTCCTCCTGGCCGATGCCGCCGTTATCCGGCTTGTCGAACCGGATATCCACCGCTATGGTGATGCGCTGTGGTATTGTTACGCCGTCATCTCTACCGCCGGATTTGGAGACATTGTTACCGTCACACTGATTGGAAAGATCTGTTCCGTCCTGCTCACGATTTACACTATTTTTGTCGTTGCGATCGTCACAGGTGTTGTCGTAAACTTCTACACACAACTGGTTGAAATGCAGCAAAAAGAAACACTTGCTATGTTCATGGATAAGCTGGAACGGCTCCCGGAGCTTTCAAAAGAGGAACTGGAACAAATCTCAAAGAAAGTCCGCAAATTCCGTTAAAAAATACCCGCTGTCAATATGTATTCCTGTTTGCATCATCGAAATACATACTGATAACGGGTATTTTCACTATACTTCTTTTCCCATCTTCTTCACACATTTACTTCCCACTGCTGCTGCAATAAATATCCATATAAATATCTTCACCGGAAAACACAGGAACAAAAGCATGGTCACCGCCAGCGGCTTCTTCATGATACCGCCCAGAAGTGTCGATGTTACAATCGCCGCCGCAAATACAACA
>ERZ773162.239-NODE-239-length-73504-cov-11.941483_pt1 | contig 73504 bp, 65 predicted proteins | sample MGYA00511113_ERZ773162 | MGnify/ENA primary metagenome ERZ773162 (study PRJEB29015, sample SAMEA2737807) | human gut metagenome | biome: human gut; feature: human-associated habitat; material: faeces | place: China | collected 2012 ... | reverse complement strand
ATTTTATTTTTTTCTGCCGAAGACTATCTGACGCTTCCATCAGGTAGTCCCAGCATCTTTATTATCTTCTGATAAGTCATTCTTGTCCTTCTCAAGTTATCTTTGTTCTGAAAAAATATCGTCAAAATTTCATTCGATTTCAATTTCATCCTGACTATAAACACGGATCACCTTGATAATCTCACGCAGCTTCTATTGTTTCGGACACTCCGCCTGCTCCAATAATTGGAGAAGATCTCGTGGTTTTAATACCTATTTAGCTGCCATTAGCACTATCAACATACTAAAAACCAACATACATACAATAAAACCAAGCATGCAACTAATAATCCCCGATATCCATAGCGCAGAATATATTTTTCGACTCTTTCGTGTGATAATAGAAATCACGATTCCAATAAACGACCATAATGGTCCCAAAAATATAACATCAATATAAGTATACGGCGCATGATTTGCGCTGTAAAAGTAAAGCACAAATGAAAATAATGAGAGTATACCAAACACAAGTGATGTCGAAGCCAATATTTTGTTGGTAGATATTTTCTCTTTCATTGCATAAATTTCTCCTTCATAATCCCATTTGAAAGAATCTGTGCCAATACGATTGATCGGTTCATCAAAATCATAAAATTTGTTTGCCATTGTTTTTACCTCATTTTTTCAATATCTTCATCATCTGTTTTTTCGATGGCACCTGACCTGCAACAACCAGTTTCCCGTCAATCATCACAGAAGGAGCCGTCATCACTCCCAGCTTTACGATCTCAACCAGATCTGTCACTCTCTCGATTTCCGTATCCATCCCGAGTTCTTCAAGACACTCCTTCACAACCGCATTTGTCTTATCACAATTTTCACAGCCACTTCCGATTACTTTTATATTCATATCCTACCTCCAGATTTAATTATTCAGTTTCATAGGAAGTCCCACACATTCTTCCCACGCTGCCGCGATTTCACGGATCAGTGCGATTCCGATTTTGGAAATAAAGACAAGCTGAGACTTCGGCTGTGGTTCGTAAGGCGCATAATCCCGTTTCTTTCCGACTACATCAACTTTTTCCCATCCTTCTTTTTCCACTTTAAAGAATCCCTTTACACGGAAAACATCCGGTTCAATCTTTGCAAGGAAAGCTTCCAGCTTTTCCTTCTGGATCTCTCCTGTAAAATCCATGGAAAATGTTTTCGGTTTATTTTTCGATGAATTCGTAGTATCCTCACATTCTGCCCATTTGTACAGCATCAGATCCATATCATAAAACGAACGGTCAATATTTCCATTCGCACTCTCTGTAATTGGGCATACCGGATTAATTTCACGCACTTTGTCTTTCACCTGTTCAATCTGCTCGCTACCCACCAGATCAACCTTTGTCAGAACCGCAAGATTGCAGTGTTTAAGTTGACGGTCAATTGTCTCTGAATCCCCGATCTGATCCAGAAAATTATAACAGTCCACCAGGCAGATGCATCCTCTGAAGTCATATGCCCCAGGCGCCATTACTTCTGTGGCTGCAAGAATTTCTTCTGCATTAGACGGGTCCCCGAATCCAGAGCTTTCCACAAACACATATTCCAGACCTTTCTGTGCCATCTGCGTCAGTGCATCCACAAAGGATAAACGAAGGCAACTGCAAAAAATAGAGCCTCTGTTCAATTCTATCATCTGGATATCATTATTCTGAAGCACCGTTCCGTCAATACTGATCTTTCCCAGTTCATTCTGGATTACCCCAACCTTTGTTCCTTCCATGTTTTCAAGCAGATTTCTCAAGATTGTCGTTTTCCCAGCTCCTAAGAACCCTGTCAGAAAATATAATTTAATTTTACTCATGATTCATTTTCTCCTTTTCCGTATTACAATTGCAATTTAAAAGTCCGGCATAATCTCCCGGAATCATCAGATGCCCCACTGTCTTATAAACCTCATTCATTACGTCTATGTCCAGAGAATACTGCATCCATTTTCCTTCTTTGCGCGCCTTTACGATTCCCAGATCACACATCAGCTTCATATCATGCGATAAGGTCGGCTGTGTAATATGAAATTCCTCCAGGATCTTACAGGCACATAATTCTCCTTCGGATAACATGTCGATGATCTTCAGGCGTTTCGGATCCGACATCACTTTGAATATACGGGCATATTTTTCATAGTCTATCTGCATTTTCTTCGTAAATCGCTCCTTCCTCATGTCCGGCGGGTAGCAAATTCATATGCCTTTTCGTGCAAGCACGAATGATATTTAAATTCGCCCCACTACTTTGATAATATTACGGATTGCTCCGCAGCGTTGCTGCTCACGCAATCCTCCGGCCATTCGGATTCCGCTGATTTCCTTCGTAAATCGCTCCTTCCTCATGTCCGGCGGGTAGCAAATTCATATGCCTTTACGTGCAAGCACGAACGGCATATGAGTTTGCTACCCTATATTATCACATTAAACCCATACCCCACAATGATGATTCCGATACACACGATTCCAATGAATGTTCCGAGTAACTTTTTCTTAATCGCTTTGGACAGCATTACCATGGATGGAAGGGAAAGTGTAGTCACTGCCATCATAAAGGATAAAATCGTTCCAAGTCCTGCCCCTTTTGCCAGCAGGCTTTCTGCGACTGGGATGGTTCCGAAAATATCTGCATACATCGGAACGCCTACTGCTGTCGCCAGTGGCACGGCGTACCAGGTCTGTTTTCCAAGAATGCTTCGGACGATATGCTCTGGGATCAGATTGTGGATAGCTGCCCCGATGATGACTCCGACAACGATATACGGAGCTACCTTTTTGACGGTAGCCACAACCTGATTTTTTGCATAATCCATACGGTCTGCTATTGTAAGCGACGGCGAAGCTACCTCCACATTCGGCGCCTGCCGGATAAAATCTGCCACCTGGTCTTCCATATGCAGCCGCTCAATGATCGTTCCCCCTATAACAGCTATGACAAGTCCGACAATCACATAAGCAAATGCGATCTTCCCTCCAAAGACACTCATCAGAAGAACCAGAGATCCCAGATCCACCATCGGAGATGAAATCAGAAACGAGAAAGTAACTCCCAGCTGCAATCCCGCACTGGTGAATCCCATAAAGATCGGAATCGATGAGCAGGAGCAGAACGGAGTCACTGTTCCAAGAAGTGCTCCGATCAGATTCGCCCAGATTCCATGAAATCTTCCCATAATCTTTCTGCTTTTCTCTGGCGGAAAATAGCTTTGAATATAGGATATCACAAAGATCAGCACCGCAAGCAGCACAAAAATTTTTATGATATCATACAGGAAAAAGTGAAGAAATTCTCCTGGAAACCTCCCCTCTCCCAATCCGGCTTTAACAAGAAGTTTTCCGATCAGATCTTTCAGCCAGTGCATTCCAAGAATCTGATCCTGAAAGAAATCCCATCCGTTTTTTATGATTTTCATTCTTTCTCCCTTCCCATAGAAATATAGAAATATTTCTATATATTTTTCATTTTTTAACCGGTGCAATCTATTTCTCACACCGGTTTTCTAACTACATCTTACTCTTCATATAGAATTTTGTCAATATGTTCCCGCTTTTTTTCTAATTTATCCCCTTCGCATTTGGATAGATTTTCTTCATCTTTGCGTCATCATAATGTGCATCCGCCCACTTCTGGACGGCATTTGTCGCCTGCACACCATTTCCTCTCTCATCATATCTTACCAGTGCCACACAGGATACCAGAATGTTGCAAACCATAAATCCCAGTAAAACCCAGGTCAGAATCTTTCCTGCAACTGCCGGTATTTTTTCAATCCATTTTTCCACAGGTGGAAATAATATTTTAAACCACACAACCGCAGCAATTCCCCAGAAAAAGCAGTAGAGCAGATTGATTCGACCTCCCAGGTTAAACGGGATCTTACTGTAATCCCAGAACACTTTTCCAAATACAAGTTCCGTAAACACACTGCAGAAATACTCATAAGCACCACCAAGCAATGTTCCTGTAAGGAAAAGAAAACGATCCCCTTTATCCTTATATTTGTACAAAAGTGCTGTGACAAGTGCAATTGCAAGCCCCCAGACAATGCTGAACGGTCCCCAGACCACACTGCTTCTGCTCATCCATACCCCAGCCGTCACACGACAGAAAATCGTTTCTGTGATATCTCCCAGAAAAGCACCGATCATAAACAGCATCACGATCTTATAAAAGCCGCACCCTTTTGCAAATACCTTTTCTTCGTTCTCTTCCCGGATTTCCTCTTCAATTTTTCTTGCCTTTGGATATGCTTTTTTCAGACGCTTTTCCAGACTTCCGGCAATCTTTCCCGCAATTTTTGTGCTGATCTTATCCATCCCGGCATCCGTTGCGATCCAGCGCTCCGGCTTCTTACTCTTTCCGGTAAGAAGCATAAAGGAACCAAAGATATCCACAAAAAGTACACCGATCAGTGTCAGCAGCACAATATGCATCAGAAGCTTCGGCAGAATATGTAATAAAATCAACGTGATCCCATTGCACCATCTCACTGCCAGATAACCGAGCACACCCCAAAATAGTGAAGCAGGAAGACAAATATATCCATCCAGGTTCCATTTGATATTTGAATAATCCCACCATCTTGCCTTGAATGCTTTTTCGATCAGATGTCCACTGACCCATTCTGCAACTGTTGCATAGACCGTTGCAAAGATAAATAGCCAGATTCCCCGAAGTTCCTGTAATCCCACTGTCATCGCAATTGCGGTCAGACCATAGAGCACACAGAACGGTCCATTTACCAGGCCTCGGTTAGCAAACTTTCTCTGTTTCAAAGTTGCCGATATCGTTTCCAATACCCAGCCACCAAAAGAATAAATAAAAAAGAGCCACAGTAATTCATATCCAGTATAGTAATTCATAGTCTTCTCCTTTGTAAATTCATGGTATCATCTTATCATGCCAACCATGAACTTACAATTGGGATTTTATCCGTAAAGATATTATATAACACCAATCGTTTTTACAACCGGTTAAACCGGGATCCGACTCCCCATACCGTCTCGATGATCTGCGGATTCCGCATATCCACATCGTCATTTCATTTCCTGTAGTCAAAATTCGGACTGCGCCTTCTATTTTTTCTGTATATTCATTTGTTTATCGTATATATTTTTCTATTTTTCATCTATATTCCTAATTTATTTCATATATTTAAAATTATTTTATTTTTTTCAGAATTTTTATTGACATTTCGCATTTTATGAGATATTATAACATCAACAAAACAAAAGGAGGACGGACCACCAGAAACTTAATCTTAACTCCAAAGTCTAAGAAAGTAAGAGGTATGGACCAAAGGACACTTAATTTAAAACTCGGACAAATCTAATGAAAGTAAGAGGTACGGACCAAAAGGAACATAATTTAAAACCAGAACAAAATCTAATGAAAGTAAGAGGTACAGACCACCGGAAACTTAATTTAAAACCAGAACAAATCTAATGAAAGTAAGAGGTATGGACCAAAAGGAACATAATTTAAAACCAGAATAAATCTGATGAAAGCAAGAGGTACAGACCAATGGCAAGATAATTTATACAATATCAAATCAATGAGAGTAAGAGGTGTAGACCAATGGCATAATAATTATTGAAATTTACATAGAAAAAACTATTTGAGATAATAGTTTCAGATAGATAAGAAGTGAATAAGGAGGATAATCCAATGGATGGATCAAATTAAAATCCACTGTAGCTGAAAGATCAGATACAGTGGATTTTTTATGACATATTTTCTATTCCAAAGTTCAAGAGCGCGCCTGCTGACGCGCTCAATTTCTGCAGATTCATAGTACAGCGGATTCTATGAAGTCTTCCGGTCCATATCCCATACTGCTTTACCATCATCACAGTATTCCAGATCCGGGCATTCCCCCTGTACAAAGGAATAAACCGGCTCTTTTCCTTCATATTCCTGAATGATACCATTTAATTTGGCAAGCATTTTTTCTTTATCACCCGGAAGATGTCCTCTGACTCTCACATGGATAAAGTCATGAAAACCATCATATAAAATATTTGCTCCTGCTTTTTCCGGTGCGATCCTCTCGATCAGATGATATTCTTCCCGAATTGTTTCCAGCTCATCTGCCGGAACAAAAGTACCTTGCCGTATATCTTGATATAACGGAACTTCTTTATGCAGAAACATGGAAAAATTCACTACATGCGCCGGATTGGTCCTGTTCAGGAACTGCGCCAGTGCTTCTGCATTTTCCATTCCTCTTCCTTTTCCTGCGACTCCGGTCATAATATGTGCATCATAGATCAGTCCTGCTTCATGAAGCCTGTCGATTGCCTGATATGCCTGTGCCAGATCATGATCTTTTTTCATAAATTTCAGCACATCATCCAGTCCGCTCTCGATTCCAAGATACAGATGCTTTACCTTTTTTCTAGCAAGCATTTCCAGCTCTTCCTGGCTTTTATGTAAAATACTCGTAACAGTCGCATCCATATTAATCCCTTCACATTCCGGGAAGTAATATGCGATCAGATCCAGAATCTCATACAATTTTTCTGTCTTCAGACCAAATGCATTACCATCCCCCAGAAAGATCTTCTTCGGCTTCCCATGCAGTTCCCGCACTCTCTTTAGTTCCGCTTCAATCTGTTCCACCGGAAGTTCCCGATACTTCAGATGCCGGAATAAATTACAGAATTTACACTGATTATATGAGCATCCAACCATAACCGGAAGCATGAAAGAGCTTCTTTCCATCGGGGCCCGGCAAATCTGTCCTTCGTAATCCATATGTCACACTCCTATGCTTCTACATAATAGACATAATTTTCTTTTCTTGGTTTTGCTGCAGGAAGTTCTGCTGCCGCATATCCAAGTACGCAATGACCGATTCCTTCATAGTCTCCTTCGATTCCCCATTTTTTCAGAAGAGCCTTTCCTTCCTCGGATTCAAATTCTTCTTTTGCCCGGTGGATCCAGCAGCTTCCGATTCCAAGCGAATGCGCCGCATTCATCAGATTTCCCATCACAAGACTTCCATCATAAAGATATGTCGGTCTTGCCTTATCTGCAAGTACAATAAGAACTACCGGTGCACCATAAAACGGATCTGTATCGGTTCCCATGATTTTTGCATTCATTGCTGAAAGCTGATCTCTTGTTGCTTTATCCGTCACTGCCACGATGATCGGTGACTGCATTCCCATTCCCGTTGCCGCATAAGTTCCGGCCTCAATAATCGTATCCAGATCCTCTTTTCTGATCATATCCGGTTTGTATCCACGGACACTTCTGCGTTCTTCCATATTTTTGATTACTTCATTCATAAATTTTCAGCTCCTTTCAAATCTGCTTCTATTGTAGCACGATTTGAAAGGAGCTGTATGTATCTTATTTATTAAATTTTTATATCTGGCTTATTTTTCTTCGCCCCAGACTTCTTCCGCGATTTCTTTTACCAGTGCAAGCTTCTTCCACTGTTCTTCTTCTGTCAGTTTATTTCCGATTTCACAGGAAGCAAATCCACACTGTGGACTCAAATACAGTCTGTCGAGCGGGACATATTTCGCTGCTTCATAGATTCTCTTAATTACGTCTTCTTTATCTTCCAGCTTTGGTGACTTGGTTGTGATCAGACCGAGAACCACTTTTTTATCACCACTTACACTCTTCAACGGCTCAAATCCACCAGAACGTGCATCATCAAATTCCAGATAATATGCACTTACATTTTCACGGGCGAATAAAGCTTCTGCCACACGGTCATATGCACCACTGCTTGCATAAGTAGAATGGAAATTTCCACGGCATACATGCGTATTGATCACCAAATCTTCCGGTGCACCTTCGATCGCACGGTTGTTGATATCAAGAAGCTGCTCCATGATTTTCTGAAGTCCGGCTTCATCGGTTCCGAAAATTGCTGTAGCATGTGGATCTACACACATTCCCCATGAACAGTCATCCAACTGAATGTTTCTACAGCCTGCATCATACAGGTCACGAATAACTTTCTTATATCCATTTGCGATATCTTCTGCCAGTTCTTCCACATCCGGATAATACTTATTCGTATTTTGAATGTACATCGGCATAATAAACTGTTCCAGGAACTGTGCCGGTGCCGGAATCGTCTGCTTTGCTACTGTATTTTCATCTTCCAGTGCCTTTACAAATTTGAAATGCTCTACAAACGGATGCTGATCTACGGAAATCTTTCCGGTAAGATAAGTATCATCGATCATTGCAGCTTCTCCGTGGAACGGAAGTCCGGTCTTGGTCGGCTCATGTCCTACCCCGTTAAATCCCCACATGAAATCAAGATGCCAGGTTGCTCTTCTGAACTCGCCGTCTGTGATCACATGATATCCGGCTTTTTTCTGCTTCTCTACCAGGTCTAAAATTGCAGCATCCTCTACTTTTGTCAGTTCTTCTTTTGAAATCTTTCCTTCTTCAAAATCTCTTCTTGCTCTTTTCAGTGTTTCCGGTCTTAAAAAACTTCCTACATAATCATAACGAAATGGTGTATTTTTACTCATAATATAGCTCTCCTTTTCTCTTTCGTACTGTCTGTCTTTTATGTTTGAAAGTATAGCAGAGTATTCTGCATCTGAAAAATACAAAAAAAATGCAGTTTGCCATAGTTTAAAACTATAGCAATATCAAAAAAATGTTTCACGCTCCCTGCTTCCATGCTACAATATTACCAGGATATCTGGTCAGAAGTATTTTCCGCTAAGATACATTTTCCAGATACTTTTCTGATATCCCAAACCCAAAAACAATATTCTTTATAGAAAGTGAAAAATATGACTCTTCAACAATTAAAATACGTCGTAACTGTTGCTGAAACAGGAACAATTACCGAAGCCGCAAATCGTCTTTATATTTCCCAGCCAAGCCTGACAAACGCAATCCGTGAACTGGAAAAAGAAATGAAGATTACCATTTTTCTCCGGACTAATAAAGGGATCATCCTTTCAAAAGAAGGCGAAGATTTCTTAGGATACGCCAGACAGGTGCTGGAACAGGCCGCTATTCTCGAAGATAAATACAAAGGAACTTCCGGCGGGAAAAAGAAATTCTGTGTATCCACGCAACACTATTCTTTCGCTGTCAATGCCTTTGTCGATCTGATCAAAACCTACGGACAGGATGAATATGATTTCAGTCTCCGCGAAACCCAGACATACGAAATCATCGAAGATGTAGCAAAAATGCGCAGCGAGATTGGAATTCTTTTCTTAAATAATTTTAATGAAACGGTTCTGGAAAAAATTTTAAAATCCAACGGGCTTATTTTTCATCATCTGTTTGTTGCAAAACCACATGTATTTATCAGCAGACGTCACCCTCTCGCCGATCACAAAATAATCACCAATGAAGAACTGGACGATTATCCATATCTTTCCTTTGAACAGGGTGAACACAATTCCTTTTATTTTTCAGAAGAAATCTTCTCTGTATCTGAACGCAAAAAAAATATCCGTGTACGGGATCGTGCCACCTTATTTAATCTTCTGATCGGGCTAAATGGTTACACAGTATGCAGTGGTGTAATTGACAAAAAGTTGAATGGAAAAGATATCATTGCCGTTCCTCTTGCTGACGAAAGTGATATGCGGATTGGGTATATTACACATAAAAAAAGGATGTTAAGCAGATTAGGGACAACTTATCTGGATGCCTTGAAAAAATATCTGCAATAAAAAACTTCTGGAAGCAGTTTTCCTGTTTCCAGAAGTTTTTGTTTTAAAACAAACATACAATTCCATGCACAATAAATGCAGCAACCCATGCAATCACGCACTGAAAGATCACAACACCGATCGCCCATTTACCACCAAGTTCTCTTTTAATAGAAGCAATCGCTGCCACACACGGTGTATACAAAAGACAGAAAATCAAAAGTGCTGCTGCACCGGCTGTATTTATCACCGCTGTCAGTGCTGCTGTTGACCCAAACAAAATCGAAAGAGTGGAGACGACACTCTCTTTTGCCATAAATCCGGAAATCAGTGCCGTTGATATTCTCCAATCACCAAATCCAAGTGGAATGAATACAGGTGCGATCATACCTGCTACCGTTGCAAGGATACTTGTCTGTGAATCTGTCACCATGTTCAGATGCAGATCAAAGCTCTGCAGGAACCAGATCACGATCGTTGCACCAAAAATAACGGTAAATGCTCTCTGCAGGAAGTCCTTTGCTTTTTCCCAGAGAAGCTGACCAACATTTTTCGCTCCCGGCATACGATAATTCGGAAGCTCCATAACAAACGGAACAGGTTCTCCTTTGAACATCGTCCCTTTCATTGCAAGTGCAGTAAGGATTCCCATCAGGATTCCGAAGAAATAGAGACCAATCATTACAATTGCACCCTTCCCCGGGAAAAACGCCGCTGTAAAGAATGCATAGATCGGAAGTTTTGCTGAACAACTCATAAACGGAGTCAGCATAATCGTCATTTTACGATCACGCTCTGAAGAAAGTGTCCGGCTCGCCATAACTCCCGGTACTGTACATCCAAATCCGATCAGCATCGGTACAATACTTCTTCCGGAAAGACCAATCTTTCGCAAAAGTTTATCCATAATAAACGCAACCCTTGCCATATATCCACTGTCCTCCAGCATCGAAAGGAAAAAGAACAGTGTAACAATGATCGGCAGGAAACTCAGCACGCTTCCAACCCCCTGAAAGATTCCATCTACAATCAGTGACTTTAATACGCCATTGACTCCTGCCGCATCCAGTGCCTGACTGCAGGCTACAATCACCTGGTCAATTCCCTGTTGCAGAAGATCCTGCAAAAATGCTCCGATCACATTAAATGTGAGCCAGAATACCAGTCCCATAATTGCGATAAATGCCGGAATCCCGGTATATTTTCCTGTCAAAATCTGATCAATCTTCCTGCTTCGCACCCGCTCCCTGCTCTCATGTGGCTTTAAGACCGTATCTTCACAGGCACGCTGGATATAGTTAAAACGCATTCCCGCTACTGCCGATGAACGGTCTACCTTGCATTCTTCTTCCATCTGCAGATTGATATGTTCCAGAAGTTCCTTTTCATTCTGGCTCAGCTTTAATTTTTCCAGGACAAGCTCATCATTCTCTGCCAGTTTGCTTGCTGCAAATCTGACCGGGATCCCTGCTTCCTTTGCATGATCTTCAATCAGATGCATGATCGCATGAATGCATCTGTGAACCGCACTTTCCTGACCTTCAGCAGAGCAGAAATCCACTTCCTCCGGTGCTTCCTGATATTTTGCGACATGCAGTGCATGTTCTACCAGTTCCGCAATTCCTTCTCCCTTTGCTGCCGAGATTGGTACAACCGGTACTCCGAGAAATGCTTCCAGCTCATTCACACGCACAGAACCTCCGTTCACACGCATCTCATCCATCATATTCAGCGCAACAACCATTGGGATCTCAAGTTCCATAAGCTGCATCGTCAGATACATATTCCGTTCAATATTGGTTGCATCTACAATATTGATGATTCCTTTCGGTTTATCCTGAAGCAGAAATTCTCTTGTAACAATTTCCTCACTGCTATACGGAGACATAGAATAAATTCCCGGAAGATCGGTAATACGGGTATTGGGATGTTCCTTGATCACACCGTCTTTTCTGTCAACCGTAACACCTGGAAAATTTCCCACATGCTGATTCGATCCGGTCAGCTGGTTGAACAGCGTTGTTTTTCCACAATTCTGATTTCCAACCAATGCAAACGTAAGTGTCGTATTCTCCGGTAACGGATGCTCTGTTTTCTTCTCATGAAAAATGCCTGCTTCTCCATACCCCGGATGCTGTGCATCTCCTAACGGTTGTCTGCCTTCCTTCTTCTTATAATGTGGCTCATGGGCCGGCGTAATTTCAATCTGTCCGGCATCCTCCAGACGGATCGTAAGTTCATAACCATGGATCCTGATCTCAACCGGATCCCCCATCGGCGCATACTTTACAATCGTTACTTCTGTTCCCTGGATCAATCCCATATCCAGAAAATGCTGCCTGAGTGCACCATTTCCTCCTACGGAAAGAATCGTAGCTGTCTTTCCGACTTGTAATTCTTTTAATGTCATTCCTCTATCTGTCTCCTTTGGCAAAACCATTTATTGATAATTTATATCATTATCATATCAGTCCTATAGGTAGTCATTCAAGAATAACATTCGTTTTTTCTAACTAATTTCATCGTCTGCAAATTGTTTTATTCCGTAGCCTCTCTAAACCGGTACCCTACTCCGATTTCTGTCAGAATAAATCTGCAATTTCCGGGATCCTTTTCTATCTTCCTTCGCAGTGCTGCCATAAATACCCTCAGATTGGCTGCTTCTACTCCCTGTGCACTGCCCCAGATCTGGCCGAGAATATAATTATGTGTCAGTACCTTTCCCCTGTTGTCGATCAATAGTTTCAAAATTTTATATTCCATCGGAGTCAGATGAACTTCTTTCCCATCTATCGATACCTGATGTTTTTCCCAGTCCACTTTCAGATAATCACACTGAAAGATTTTTTCTTTCTTTTCTTCCGGAATCTGGTTACTCTTTCTGAGCGCCACACGGATTCTGGCCAGCAGTTCGCCCATATAAAACGGTTTTGTCACATAATCATCTGCCCCCAGATCCAGTGCCTGTATTTTTTCTTCCTCTTCCTGTCTTGCACTGACCACAATGATCGGTATCTTCGAGATTTCTCTTACATTTTTTATAATCTCAATCCCGTCACCATCCGGAAGTCCAAGATCCAGAATGATCATATCTGGTCTGTTTGCATAGAACAGTGCATTTGCTTCTCCACATGTCTTCGCAATCACATAATCATAGTCTTCTTTCTTAAGACTCATCGAGATAAAGTTAATAATATATTTATCGTCTTCCACAATTAAAATTTTATGCTTATCTGCCATCTGTACTTACCTGCCTTGCCTCCAACCAGAACATGAACCTTGCTCCGCCTTCTTTTCTGTTCTCTGCACAAATATTTCCACCATGTGCATTTACTACCGCTTTACATATAGCCAATCCCAGTCCGATTCCTCTTTGTCTGTCCCCTTTTTCATCTGACCTTGTAACAAATTCGTCAAAAATATTTTCTTTCAGATCTTCCTGAATCCCGTCTCCGTCATCTTCTACACTGATCCACACTTTCCCTGCATCATATCTGGCTTCTATACAGATCCATCCATTTTCCCCTGTATGCTTCATCGCATTATCCAGAAGATTGACCAGCACCTGGACCATCAGTTTTCCATCTACATTTACAACAATCAGCTCCGACGGAAGTTTAATTTCAAACCTCCTCTTTTCCCGGAGTCCTATGATATGTGATACGGCTTCATAGATCAGATCATCCACTACTTCCTGGTTTTTCCGGATCTCAAATTCTTCACTTTCCAGCTTTGTCATATTCAAAATATTTTCCATCAGGCGCATCAGCCATACAGACTGCTCCTGTATCTCTCCTGCCAGTTCCTTTCTGACTCCGGCATCCAACTCATCCGCCTCTTTTAAGAGTCCTGCAGCTCCCATAATTCCGGTCAAAGGTGTCCTGAAATCATGGGATATACTTCTCAGCATATTGCTTTTCAGCTTTTCTCTTTCCATCTGTGCCCTTGTTTCCTCTGCAATACGCACCTGATTATGAAATCGTACCATAATACTTGCGGAAATGAATCCTGTGATAAGGAAAAATACCAGACGTACCACATCATTCTGATCCGTCATCGCAAATGTATGCACCGGCACTGTAAAAAAATAATTAAACAGCAGCACACTGCATACAGAAGCCATCATTCCATACAGATAACCGGTAGTTGTAACTGTTATGACCAGTACACCCACAATATAGATCATCAGAATATTTTCTTTTCGAATTCCATAACTCTGGAGAAAAAAAGACAAAAATGTTGCAACCGCCATGATCGCAATCGACTGCACCATATATTTTACTCTCTTTTTTGTCATTTTCTTTCCCCCATCATTCATCATTTTATACTTGCAAGCAGACGGTCAATATCCTTTGTAAGACCTACTACAAGCAGATGATCCTTCTCATGCATCACATAATCCGCTCTCGGAAGGACCACCACCTCTGTATTTTTCTTTATTCCAAATACATTTATATGATAGTTTGCCCTTATATCCGCTTCTTCTATCGTCCGCCCGATCCATGCAGCCTTCGGCTGGATTTCAAAAATCGAATAATCCTTACTGAGTTCAAAATAGTCAAAAACATGATTTGCACTGTATTTTACAGCCAGTCGCTCTGCAATATCCCGATCCGGATAAAAGACTTCATCCGCTCCATTTCTCAATAAGAATTTTGCATGGATATCCCTGTTTGCCTTACTGACAACATGTTTGGCTCCAAGCTCTTTTACCAGGCTTGTTATCTCCAGACTGCTCTGGAAATTTGATCCGATGCACACAAAGCAAAGATCGAAATTTCCTACTCCAAGACTTCTTAATACTTCTTCATTTGTACAGTCCCCTACCCGTACTGCTGTTGCGTATTCCAACAAATCCGGTGTCTTTTTCTCATCTTTATCGATGACCATTACCTCATTTCCCCGATTTGCCATATCAATACACAGATGATGACCAAATCTTCCAAGTCCTATAATCAATACTGATTTCATTTTCTACTCCTTGTTCTATCCTATCGTAATTTCTTCTACCGGTTTCCGGATCGGTGCTTCATGTCTGTGCCCTTTCAATGAAAGCGCAAATGTCAGACTTCCTATTCTTCCGCAAAACATCAGAAATACCAGCACCATTCTTGATGCCATACATACATCTCTTGTGATTCCCGCAGACATTCCCACTGTTCCCATTGCAGAAAAGACTTCAAACATCACATCCGACAAAGAAAACGGCTGCATAATTTCCATGAAGATCGTTCCTGTTAGTATAAGGAACAAATTCGTACACATTACAACACTGGCCTTTCTGATCGCAGTTTCATCCAGTCTTCTGTTAAATACATTACAACCGGCTGCTTCCATCAGATTTGCACGCACAAATACAATAAGAACCACTACGGTTGTCGTCTTAATTCCACCTGCTGTAGATCCCGGGCTTCCTCCTATGAACATCAGAATCATAGTAACAAGTTTACTGCCTTCCGTCAACGCTCCTGTATCGGTTGTATTAAATCCTGCCGTTCTGGCTGTCACCGAGTGAAATAAAGAACAGAGTATCTGTTCTTTCACAGGCATCCCTGCCAGTACATTATTTTTTTCCAGTATCAGGAATAAAACTGCTCCTCCTATAATCAGAAAACCTGTTGTTGATAATACAATCTTTGTATGCAGATGATATTTTTTCCATTGAAATTTTTTCACAGACAGATCATCCCACACCAAAAAACCGATTCCACCGATTATAATCAGCAGCATGATCACTGTATTTACCAGCCAGTCATCCGAATATCTGATCAGTGACTGATAGGCACCATTTTCTCCCATAAGGTCAAACCCGGCGTTGCAAAAGGCTGATATAGAATGAAAGATCCCGTACCAGATTCCTCTTCCTATTCCGAATTCCGGAATAAACCGGATCATCAGCAATACAGCTCCAATGCTTTCAAAAAAAAGTGTTCCTTTTATAATCTTCTTCGTAAGCTTTACAATTCCACCAATTTGAATACTATTGATACTCTCCTGCAAAATTCCACGGACTTTAAGCCCTATCTTTCTTCTTAACAGAATCGCCACACAGACACCAATTGTCATAAATCCCATACCACCGATCTGGATCAGGATCAAAATGATAAGCTGTCCAAAAAAAGACCAGTGCAGATATGTATCCTGTACAACCAGCCCAGTCACACAGGATGCGGATGTCGAGGTAAATAATGCATCTGCAAAAGATGTCATATTTCCATCCCTTGATGAAACCGGAAGCATTAAGAGAATACTTCCCAAAAGGATCAACAACAAATACCCGACAACAATCATCTGTGTCTGTGTCATCTTTTTATATATTACTGTCATTTGTTTCGTTTCCTTTCTCCTCTATATCTTTCTTCCTCTCTCTCTTTTTTATCCTTCTTCAGAAAAATGTCGAGTTCACGCATCAGATGCAATCCGGCGATCAGCAGAAAGCTCAGGATCCCTGTAAATAAAATAATACTCTCAATCTCGAACATAACCTTTCCTTCCTCTCACTGTTTTTCCTCTCCTGTTTTGTAAATCAATGATAGTATTTTTAGTATAAAGATTGTATAAAGATTCCTGATTTTATGTAAATATTCCGTTATGATTTCCTGCTGAAAAATGGGATTAGGAATTTCATTAAATAGAAAGAATGTGCATCTCCGGAACGCAGTGCCTTTTGTTTCATAGGAAGTTCCTTCGGGATTTTCTATGAAGCAAAAAACGGGCACTTTGCAGTTCTTTCTGCAAAGCGTCCGCCTTTTTTACAAAATCTTTTTATTCAGCTGCTGTTTCTTCCTCATCTGTTTCCGGAACATCATTATGAACGGCAGCCACACCTGCTACATCTGCTTCCGGATCTGTGATCAGTTTGACATCTTTATCCTTTGCGATGTCAAGGTCTTTGACTTTAATGGTTTCTCCAACCTTCAAATCTCCAACGTCAACAATTACTTTTTCAACAAGTGCCGATGGAAGTGCTTTGTATTCAATTTCACCAAGCAGTTCCTCCACAACACCTGTGACAACCTTTGACTGATTGTGGATCACAACTTCTGCTACGGAATGTACCATTTCTCCACTTACCAGTGCCTGAAAATCTATTTCAAGTACTTTTGAACCCATAGAATCATAATCGACTTCTTTTACCAGCACATCCATCTGCTCTCCGTCCAAATCCAACATGATCTGGCTTCCTTTGCCATTAGCTTTCAGGAACTTTTCCGCTTCTTTCTGTGTCATCTGTACCGGAATGGAGCCTTCAATCTCACGTCCGAATACATTGCCGGTTACATAACCTTCTCTTCTGAGTTTTTTGGCTTTTGTCTGCATGTTTCTTTTTTCAGCTTTTAAAGTATTCATTTATCTTTTCCTCCAATCACTGACTTCTGGTAAAGTACCTATTTCCTTGTTACAGTTGTATTATAGCACTCATGGATTATCAAGATTAACCAAAATCACATCTTTTTTGATCAATATTTTTGCTGTTTTTCAAACTTTTTTCTTTGTTTTGTGCAATTTTTTTATTTTTTACTTTTTTCATTTTTCAAAAATTTTCACATTTTCATCCCTTGGTTTTTTCTTACGTTATGTTAAATTTCACACCAAAAAAGAACCTGCTGCCACAATTGCATTTCCACCTGCAAAATGCTATACTCGGATAAGAAATGTTAATGAAAAGAGGTTTGATTATGAGAGCATATGAACGACTTTTAAATTATGTAGTAGTCCGTACTCCAAGTGATGAACACAGTACGACTTCTCCTTCTTCCCAGTGTCAGTTCGACCTGGCACGTATTCTGGCAGATGAGATGACTGCCCTCGGGATTTCTGACGTAAGTCTGGATGAATTCTGCTATGTATATGGAAAGATTCCTGCCACACCGGGATATGAGAATAAACCATCTATCGGATTTATCGCACACATGGATACCGTTTCCGATTACTGTGACCATGACATCATCCCGGTCGTACACAAGAACTACGATGGCGGTGATCTGCCGCTTGGCACAAGTGGACGTACCCTTACCGTAAAAGATTTCCCGCATCTTCCATCTCTTGCCGGACGCACCCTGATCACAACAGACGGTACAACAGTTCTTGGTGCCGATGATAAAGCCGGAGTTGCCGAGATCATGACCATGGCTGAAGCACTGATCAAAGAAAATATTCCTCATGGACCGATCTCAATCGCTTTTACACCAGATGAAGAAGTCGGTGGTGGAACTGATCATTTTAACGTAGAAAAATTTGCTGCACAGTTTGCCTACACTCTGGATGGCGATACCGAAGGAGAAATTCAGTATGAAAACTTCAATGCATGCAAGGCAGATTTTGAAATTACCGGCTTTGCTGTGCATCCGGGTTCCAGCAAGGATACGATGATCAATGCGTGCCTGGTTGCCGCTGAAATCAATAACATGCTTCCAGGACTTGAAATCCCACGTGAAACGGAGGATTATGAAGGATTCTACCATCTGACCGGTATGAGTGGAGATGTGGCAAAAGCAGAGCTTCATTATATTGTAAGAGATCATGACAAGAATCTGTTTGAAGCCAGAAAAGAAACTCTTCGCCATATTGAAAAGAACCTCAATGAAAAATGGGGAGAAGGCACTGTGAAGCTTATGATTACTGACCAGTACCAGAATATGGCTGAGATTATTGCCGGATGCATGCATCTGATTAAGAATGCAAAGAAAGCCTGTGAAAATGCGGGTGTTGCACCGCTTGTGCTTCCAATCCGCGGCGGAACAGACGGATGCCAGCTCAGCTTTATGAGACTTCCCTGCCCGAACCTCGGAACAGGGGGACATGCATTCCATGGACCATATGAACACATCACGGCAGAAGGAATGGACAAGGCTGTGGATATCGTGGTTGAACTTGTGAAATTATACGCGGAGATGTAAAGGGTTGTCTGACGGACAGAAGAAATAATACAATAGGGATCACAGACGTTTCGGAATCCAAGAGCATCTAGGTCTGTAGTAAATTTGCTAAAAGCAGTAAGAAAAATGACAAACTCGCTGGCGCTCAGACAGTGTCATTTTTCTTACTAACGCAAATCTGCTACAGACTAAGATGCTTAGGATTCCTGCAAATGTCTGTGATCCCTATTGTATTATTTCTTCTTGTACTGTCGAAAAGTTTTATATATGGATAAGAGTTCCAGGCTCAAGTGAATTTTTTTGGTTAGGATGTCCATATTGCAGGTTATTCAGTTTTATGTTATGTAGCTTTATTTTTATGCTGTTGTTTTTTACATTAAATGGATATTTTATTCAAAGTGTCACATTTCAGGGTTGTATTTCGTCTTTATTTATAGAACGTTCAATAAAGATATGAAAGAAGGTGTTATTTTTATATGCGTGAGTTTTCTGACAGTGAGAAGTTGGAACGATTGTATGAGTTGTATGAGCAGAAGATGTATGCGGTGGCTTTTTCGATTCTGAGGAATGAGTGGCAGGCTGAAGATGCGGTGCAGGATGCTTTTGTACGGTTGCTTAAGAATATACGAAAGCTTCGGGATCTGGAAGATGAAAAAACACGGTCCTATGTTCTTCAGACGATTCAAAGTGCTTCCCTCGATCAGTACCGGAAAAATCAAATAACGTCCAATGCAACGGTTCCAATCAAAGATATGGATTTTGCTGATGAGCGTGATGATATTATGAAGCTGGTCAGCCGTCTTGCCGGTGACTCTGTCCTTGAGCAGATCCTTGGAAAACTTCCCGACTCTTATCGCGATGTGATCCTGTTCCGCTGTGTACACCAGCTTTCGGTAAAAGAAACAGCTTCCGTCCTTGAAATCGGCGAATCTCTGGTTCGGAAACGTCAGCAAAGAGCATTGAAAAAACTCAGATTGATCATAGGAGATGATATGTATGCAAAACAAAAAATTTGACCAAATAAGCCTTGAAGAATTTGATTCTATGAATATGGATCACACTTTTTCCGATAACTATAACCGAAAAAAGCAGAACTTACTGCATGCTGTCTCGGAAAGTGAACATAACCGGCATCGAAACCATCTTTACCGTGTTGCCGCTGCCATCGTTGCCCTTTCCCTCCTTCCCGCAACCGCATATGCAGCTGACAGACTGCTTCAAATGCATTACAACAGTACCGGAACATACAGCGGTGATCTTTCTCTAACGACTACCTCAAAAGATACTGTATTTTCTCCGGTAAAGCTGACTCCAACTTATTTACCTGATGGAAGTATTGCTGCTTCAGACCGTGGACCTGACAAGTACTATGTCCCTTCCGATACAGAATCTTCTTCACATGGTACTGTATTTTCTCTCTACAAGATGGATACCGATGATTTTACATTTTCGCACTCCTATATGACTTCTCGTGAAGAATTTAATGCCAATGGAAATGATGCGGTTCTGATGACTTTCGACTCTTCTGGAGTCTTTGATAAGGATGCCTACGTCGTCTTCCAGGATTCAGGCTATATTGTTGAAATCAATATGGGAAATGCAATCACCAATGAAGAAGCGAAAAAGATTGCTTCTGGTGTGACACTTACGCCTGCTACAGATTCTGACGCTACCTTTGCAGGTTCTTTGTCCGAACTTAAAACGGAATTAGCTGAAGATGCAGCTGCACCAAAAGCACTACAGACTACCTGGCTTAAAGTAAATGATACCTGGACCGACGAAACCTGTGGCTATCAGATGACTGTTAAAAAAGTAGAAGCTTTTGATAATATCCGTTCACTTAACGCAGATTTCTTTACTGATAATGGTAAAAATCTTCCAGATGGTTCGATTAACGACAACGGAGATCTTATATCATATAATCGTGCTATTATTCAGGTCGGAAATGGAACCGACTCACTCAATACACAAACAGGTACTGCACAGATTCATCGAAAATTATTATATGTAACTCTTGAGATTACAAATCCATCCGACAATCCTTTTTCCGATACGGAATCCTGTGTAAATTATGATCTGACCATTCCGTCCGAAAATCCAGACGGATATTATAACAATGCATTGTTCGATAATCCAACATACAAAGATGTTATCAATTATCCAATTTATTTTGATGCCTCTGTATGCTCCGACAACTCTGACCATCATTACTTTTTCACCAGTCTTGAAAAAGGACAGACCATCACCTGCCATCTTGGTTATATTGTCGATGAAGATCTGTTGGATCAGCTTTGTCTCAATACCTCTTTTGACGGACAGATTGGACAGTTTGTGACTCTTTACAAGTAAACGAATATTTTAAACAAAACCGGAGTTGCCGCATATCACTAAAATCCATGCGTCAACTCCGGTTTCTTAAATTTGAAAATATTCTTTTATCTGTCCCAGTATAATTCCCATCAGCTTTGTCCTTGCTTCCACGCTCGCCCATGCTACATGTGGTGTAATCAGCAGTTTTTTGCTGTCTTTTATTTTTCGCAGCGGATTCGTCTCACTCATCGGCTCCTGGCAAAGTACGTCAAGTCCGGCTGCAGCTATCTCGTCATTTTCAAGTGCCTCATACAGATCCTGCTCGACTACGATCGGACCACGTCCGAGATTCAGGAAAATACAGGTTTTTTTCATTTTTGCAAATGCTGCTTTATCCATTAAGCCCTCTGTATGTTCATTTAACGGTGCATGAATGGATATAATGTCAGATTTTGCAAGCAATGTATCCAGATCTACCTGTTCGTAACCTTCCTGCGCCGAACGCCCTGATGCAGAGTAATAAATAATCTGTGCTCCAAATGCTTTTGCGATATCCGCAACTCTCCGGCCAATTGTTCCCAGGCCTATGATCCCCCAGGTTTTGCCACTGATCTCCGTAAAATGCTCTGCAAAATGCGTAAATATTGTATCATTGATGTAACGCTCTTCTTTTACATAATCATCGTAATAACGTATCTTTTCCAGCAGATAGAGAAGCATTGCAAAAGTGTGCTGTGCCACCGTTTCTGTCGAATAGCCAGCTACATTTCTCCATGCAACTCCTCTTTTTTCCAGATATTCTTTATCCAGATTGTTGGTCCCCGTTGCCGTCACGCATACCAGCTTTAACTTCTCTGCTTTTCCAATCGTCTGCTCATTGACCTGTACTTTATTTAAAATAATCACATCTGCATCCTGAACTCTTTCCGTTACTTCTTCTGATGTAGAAAAATCGTATTTTACGACTTCACCAAGCCTGTCAAATCCAGAAAGATCAATATCTTCTCCAATTGTTTTTACATCTAAAAAAACTATTTTCATAATCTGTCCCTCACTTTATCACTGTAATTTGCAACTTTTCCTGTTCATTATCATAACAAATTTATTTTACGGATACAACCCAAACAACCGTTGACATTCTTATCCTATGGCGCGTATACTAAAGAAATGAAGAGCATTTGCGATTATATCCTGATATAATTAGCAGATGTTTTTTTGGGTCTTTCTGGCAAGCCTTCGCTTTTTATAAATCACATTCCATCAACATCAAGGAGGATACTATCATGAATCAGAACAAAGCTTTGGAACTTACAAAAGATATCGCAACTGATATTATCGGAGGAATCCTGATCGCTGTCGGTGTCTATAATTTTGCTGCCGCCGCAAAGTTTCCGATGGTAGGGGTAAACGGAATCGCCCTGATCTTTTACCAGTTGTTTGGACTGCCGATCGGTACTGTTGCCCTGATCCTTAACATCCCGATCGCCATCTGTTGTTTTCGGCTTCTGGGCCGCAGATTTTTTCTGAATTCAGTCCGGACGATCATCATTACTTCCATAATCATGGACGCGATCGCACCGCTGTTCCCGGTTTATCAGGGTGACAGACTTCTTTCTGCCATCTGCTGCGGTGTCCTTTCCGGACTTGGTTATGCAATGATCTATATGCGGGATTCTTCAACCGGAGGCTCTGACTTTATCATGATGTCGATCAAAGCACTGAATCCTCACCTTTCCCTTGGAAATATTGCATTTGCACTGGATGCAGTAATTGTGATCCTCGGAACCGTAATTGTATCCCGTGACGTGGACAGTCTGATCTACGGTCTGATCGTCAGCTATCTGCTCTCTCTTGTTATGGATAAAGTTATGTACGGAATTGATGAAGGAAAGCTTGCCCTGATCGTAACCGATCCCGAGCACAGTACTGAAATCTGCTTCAAAATCGATGAAGTTCTCGGACGCGGCTCTACAATTTTAAATGGTATGGGAAGTTATTCTAAAGATGATAAGCACATCATAATGTGCGCCTGCAACAATAAGCAGATGTACGGAATCCGCAAGCTGATCAAAACGATTGATCCAAAATCCTTCCTTGTAATCATGGAATCGAATGATGTAGTGGGTGAAGGATTTAAAGATGAGTAAATTGCGGTCAGCTTTTTCAGACAGCTAAGCAAATCATCTGTATCACTTGTTGGACACTTTGCATCAAAAATAGAATTCCTGATAATAAAAACCGGAGGCTCATGTGTCTTTTTACACAAGCCTCCGGTTTTTCTATAATCTGCCAAGCCAATACTTCGCTTTTATACACACTCTGATTCCCTGTCCTTTTTTAAGTCCGGCTCTTCCTATGAATTCAGATCTTCTGTGATTGATTTAAGGTTCATGAAGTTTGTCAGATAATCTGCTGTACCAGTCTTCGCATCTGTTCCGGACATGTTAAATCCACCAAATGGATGCTGAAGTACAACTGCTGCTGTAGATTTTCTATTAAAGTATAAGTTACCTACCTGGAATTCTACTTTTGCTCTCTGGATATTTTCACGTGTCTCACTGTATACAGATCCTGTCAGACCATATTCTGTCTGGTTTGCTACATCAAGTGCTTCATCAAAAGAATCTACTTTGATAACAGCAAGGACTGGTCCAAAGATTTCTTCATTGGCAATTCTTGCATCTCTCTTGATATCGCGGATTACAGTAGGATCAATATAATATCCTTCTGCGTCACTGTATGTACCACCGAATACAACATTTCCTTCTTTACGTCCGATCTCGATGTAATTGGTAATGCTGTTATAAGCGCCCTGGTTGATAACCGGTCCCATCGCTGCATTGCTTTCGCCCGATCCCTGGTTCGCCTTCAGTTCTGCTGCGCATTTTACAACTTCATCTACAAACTCATCATATACATCTGCCAGAACAATTGCTCTTGAGCATGCAGAGCATTTCTGTCCCTGGAATGTAAATGCAGAGCTTGCAACTCCATTTGCTGCTTTCTTGATGTCTGCTGTTGAATCTACGATAATTGCATTCTTTCCACCCATCTCAGCCACAACACGTTTGATCCATCTCTGTCCGTCAGCGATCTTGGCTGCATGTTCATTGATTCTGCATCCAACTGCTTTTGATCCTGTGAAGTTTACAAATCTTGTAAGCGGATGTTCTACGATGAAGTCACCAATCTCTGATCCTGATCCAGGAATGTAACTTACTACGTCAGCCGGAATACCAGCTTTCTGGCAGAGTTCTACGAATTTGTATGCAACGATCGGAGCGTCTGAAGACGGTTTACAGCAGATCGTGTTACCGGTAACAACTGCCGATACGATCATTCCACCAAACAGTGAGAGTGGGAAGTTCCATGGAGAAACAGCCACACCTACACCGATCGGGATGTAAACGCATTTTGTAAGTTCATCTGTAGGAACCAGTTCTTTTCCTTTTTCCAGATTCTGGATATGCATTACATAAGAATTGATAAAGTCAAGCTGTTCGCAAAGTTCTCCGTCAGCTTCTCCCCAGTTCTTTCCACTTTCAAGGACATTCCATGCATCCATGATAAAACGGTTCTCGATCAGAAGTGCTGCAAGTCTTCTTAATACACGTACTCTTTCTTCTACAGATGTATGGCTCCATTTTTTGAATGCTTCGTAAGATGACTTGATTGCCTCGTCAGCCTGTTCTTTGCTGCATGAGCATGCATATCCGAGTACTTCCTTTGTAGCCGGTGACACAGAAGCGATCTTCTTTTCTGTCTCAACTTTCTTTCCACCGATGATCAGCGGGTAAACAGCACCTGCTTCTGCATGAGCCTGTTTGAATGCTTCTTCTATTTTCTTTTTATTTTCTTCCAATGTGAAATCAACTTCTACTGCGTTTTTAAATCCTGTAAGCATGTACTTATGTCCTCCTTGAACTATGGTCTGTAAATTGTTTATTATTGTAACAGCAAATTTTCCCCACGTCAATATGTTAAAGCAAAAAAATGTATTTTCGTATACAATTATACCGTTTATGTTTTAACAAATAACTTGCATATTTTCGTTCTATTGACATTTTATCTCAATTGATATAAGATATTATTTAAATTGTTCTTTTTAGAACCATTTTTCAAGTGACTGCGCTCAGCGCGAGAATGTGTCAAGGCACATTCTTTTTTATTAAAAAACGGAGGTGTATGGATGAACATTACATATCTGCTTGTATTAATGCAGCGAATTGGTAAAATGCATGAACAGAAGTTGAAAGAATTATGCCGCCAGTATGATCTCTCGCTGATCGAGGCTAAGATCATTGCTTTCTTACATAATAACCCCACAAAAGATACCGCAGGTGATATCGTCGAGCTACGGATGCTCTCAAAAGGGAATGTATCCCAGGCAGTTGATCTTTTATGTCAGAAGGGGCTTCTTTCAAAAACAGCAGACCAGACGGATCGCAGGAAAACGCATCTTTCCCTGCTGCCATCATGCGAAAATGTTACCGGAGCAATCGACACGTTTCAGTCTGCTTTTTACCACAATCTGTTTGACGGATTTTCATTAGAAGAATTCCAGATGTTCGCCTCGCTGAATGAACGTCTGGCATCAAACGTAGCAACTATTTATCACAAAGGAGATTATTAGACATGAACAAAGACAAAGATTTTCTGGGTACTGAACCCGTCGGAAAGCTGATGTTCCGGCTGGCGCTTCCGACGATCACCGCACAGCTCATCAATATGCTGTACAACATTATTGACCGTATTTACATCGGACACATTCCTGGTAATGGGGCACTTGCCCTTACCGGAGTCGGTGTATGTATGCCACTGATTATGATCATTTCCGCTTTTGCCGCACTGGTTGGAGGCGGTGGTGCACCGCATGCTTCGATTGCAATGGGAAAAAATGATCTTAATACTGCAGAACATATTCTGGGTAACTGCTTTTTCCTGCAGATTCTGATTTCTATAATCCTGACAGTCATCCTGCTGTTTGGTAACCGTACTTTTCTTCTTGCCTTCGGTGCCAGTGAAAATACAATTGAATACGCTGTAAATTATATGAACATTTACGCTGTCGGCACTATTTTCGTCCAGCTTACCCTTGGCATGAATATGTTTATCACCACACAGGGCTTTGCCAAAACAGGTATGCTCTCTGTTCTGATCGGAGCAGTGATGAACATTGTTCTGGATCCGCTGTTTATCTTTGCATTCCATCTGGGTGTCAGAGGTGCTGCGCTTGCCACAATTCTGTCACAGGCAGTCTCCTGCATCTGGGTTCTTTCTTTCCTTTGCGGAAAAAAGACGATCCTGCACATCCGGAAAAAGAATCTCATCCTGAAACCGGAGATTATTCTTCCTTGTGTCGCTCTCGGGCTTGCCACATTTATCATGCAGGCTAGTGAGAGTATCATCTCTGTATGTTTCAACTCTTCTCTGCTGAAATACGGAGGAGATATCGCAGTTGGTGCCATGACGATCCTTACCAGTGTCATGCAGTTCGCAATGCTGCCACTGCAGGGTCTTGGACAGGGTGCACAACCAGTCCTGAGCTATAATTACGGTGCAAAAAACAGAGATCGTGTAAAAAAAGCTTTCAGGCTTCTTTTAACAGCAAGCCTCTGTTATTCCACAATTCTGTGGGCATTTATTATGCTCTTCCCTCAGGTGTTTGCAGAAATGTTTACTTCCGATTCTGCACTGCTTGGTTTTACTAAATCAGCACTCCGGATTTACTGTGCCTGCCTGCTGCTTTTCGGAATCCAGATCGCATGCCAGATGGCATTTACATCATTCGGAAAAGCAAAGGCTTCGATTGCTGTCGCTGTTACACGTAAATTTATCCTGTTGCTGCCACTGATCTATCTGCTGCCGCATATTCTGACCGGGAACAAGACCAATGCAGTGTATATGGCTGAACCGATTGCAGACTTCCTGGCTGTATCCTTCACGACAGTTTTGTTTACGTTTCAGTTTAGGAAAGTGTTGAAAGAACTTGAGGGGTAGTTGCAAGAGGGCATAAAAAATAATCCCTGGTAGCTGCTAAGTTGCACGAACCATTCCAACGAGCCTTTCAAAGCATCAATTGTGTCAGCAATGGCTTCCACAATTGATTAAGTCTCGTTTCCATCGTGCAAAGACGCATCTACCAGGGATTATTTTTTATTTACGTTGTTGACTGAGTTTTACTTCTTTGACCGGGTGTTGAACTGGAGCCATAAACAATGGGATATATATTCAAATAGATTTACTCTTTACACTAATTTAATAGGCTTAGGCCTCCTGACCGTCAGCGAGCCTGGTTTCTTTTTCTGGGAATAATAATGCGAAAATCTTTCTTACCAGTGGACCGGCGAAGCAGAGCTGCCAGAAGAATGCCATCGGGAAGTTGATTACTGTGGTCTGGAACCAGACGGATATGAACTGAGTTCCCGCATTCTTGAAGAGCAGGGTTGCTGCAAGGCTCATAAGTGGACACATTCCGATGATGGATACTACGGAAATGGCGATCACCAGGTGAAAGTTATTATCTCTTTCCAGATTAACAATGGAAAATGCTTTTTTCTTTGCAAATGGTCCGATCAGGAAAAAATCAAGGATGAATGCAATTGGCCCCATAATGACCAGCTCGTGGAATGCATTTAAAAATACCTGGTTGTTCATTCCTCCTACGTTGAGAGCAATGTTGTAACAGATCATGGTATAAACCATCACGAACACCATGATAATTGTGAAAATAACGTCTTGAAATTTGTTTTTTGGCATAAAAATATCCTCCTTCATAATAAGCGTAACAGAAAATGTGTTGTTCGTTCATCATTCCGGAGGAATGTATCGTTTCCAATATAACCGAGATTCTATTCTTTTTTCTATATGGCATATGCCAGACAACGCCATATCAGCAAGGTTTATAATACCTCAACTCTTTAAAAACAGTCAAGTATTTTTTCAGATACATTGAATCATTTTTATCTCTTTTTTCCAAATAAAGAACTCCATACCGTCAGGATCGCTCCTGCAAAAAGAGCCAGATCCGAGAGATTAAAAGTGATATCCGAGAGTTTCCTGTTCTTTGTTTTCAGAGACAGATAATCGACCACATAACCTCTTTTGAAACGGTCATAAGTATTACCAACTGCTCCGCCCAGCATCAGCGATGTTCCAAGCTTTGCCAGTTTGCGTCCCGGTTCTTTCCAAAGAAGGTGCTCCCAGAAAAACAGGATTCCAAGTGCTGCCGCCGACATGCCTTTTACCAGCTTTGGTCTGCAATCCAAATGATTCATCATCAGACCTTTGTTGTGGACTTTGCGGTAGATTCCTTTTCCCTTCCAAATCCGGCGTTCTTCCCCGTCTCTTACATTTTCTTCAGTATATTTTTTAATTCCAAGATCGACCCCGGCAACAAAAGCTCCGGTTAAAATGCTCAGGATTTCCATAATTATTCTCCTTTGATTCGCGCGATTTCCTGCTTGCATACCTCTGTCTGTTCTCCACGCTTTTCGATTGCTTCGCAGAGTGCGATAAAATCGGTATCTACCACTTCCCCCTGTTTGAAACGCTCATATACCAATCGTCCGATCTCTGTCATATCCCGCTCGCTATCTCGCTTCAGACCATAGATCTCATTTTTCTTTTTCTGAATATCGATCGTATCTCCTGCCTTCTTTCCAAGATCATCCACGGTATCTGAAATCCGCTTTCCTATTGTATCAAAAAAATCACTCATTTACTTTTTCCCCTTTCGCATCTGCGTATTTTTCAGAACCGCCTGATCTGCTCAAAAGTACGGTAAAGGTTCAATGCTCCATATCCCCATTCCTGGTTCGGATAATTCATGTCTGTCTTCCGTGAAGCTCCCAATATCAGCAGATTCTTCATCTGTGATGCATCCAGATTCACTCCATGCCTATCCAGCCACTCCATAAAAAGTGCCAGTGCTCCGGAAGTGATTCCAACTGCTATACTGGAACCAGATCTTGCAACAAACTGCCCCTTTAAATTGATCCCTGTCACATTGATCCCCGGCGCAGCAAAATCCGGTTTGATTCTGTTATCTCTAGTATAACCTCTTCCCGAACTGACTGCAATGCTATTTTCCTTTCCATTATAGTACGCTGCACAGACCACCGCCCCGGTATCCCCTGGTTCCATCACCGTATATTCCGGATTTGCACGGATAAAATAGACATTTCCCGTCAGAAACTCTTCCATTGGAAGCCAGATATGAAAGATTCCATTCCCCAGCTCCAGTGTTTCCGGTATAATCTTCCAGATTCCGCTTCCCGGTCTGTCAAACTGAAAAAATGCCAGCTGCGCCCCGGTCGTCTCTACCAGAACCCGGTAATTAAATATTACCCTGGTCTGCTCGAATACAAACACATATTCTCCTATTCCCCGTCTGAGCGAGACCGGTCCTATTGTCTGTCCTGTTGGAGATTCGATAGAAAGTGCCAGAAGATTCGGAAGTTCTGTCCATAGTTCCATCACAAAGCCTCTGGTATTATTCCCTACATTGATCTCCACCGGCTGATTATTTTCCTGTTCCAGAATTCCCAGATAATGATGCCTTTTATCTGCCTCGTTGCCACTTCCGGTCACAATCCCGATTCCTTCGCTCGCCGCCACATTTTGCAGATACTCTGACAGGATTGAATATCCTCCATGTCCTCCAAAGCTTGTTCCAACTGCCAGACAGATCACCAATGGTCTTTTCAGCTCTTCTTGTACCTTCTGCAGATAAAAAACCGCCGCTATCAGATCATTTTCCTGATAGCATCTGGCATCACAGTCTACAAAATAGTACTCCCGTAAATATTCTTTTGCCTCCTTCAGCTTCACGATCACCATCTCTGCCTCCGGCGCTGCCCCAATAAACAGATTCTCCGGATTTGCCCCTCCGCATGCCACACTTGCAACAAAAGTGCCATGTCCGTCCGTATCAAATGACGGAACGGTTTCCTTTGGATTCTCGCTCTGGATCGCCAGATTGATTTGTTCCCTCGTATATTCACTTCCATATCCGATTTCCCGGGGCGCTGTTCCACTTTGTTCTTCCTGATCCCAGATTCGCCGGATCCTGGTCGAACCATCCAGATTCCGGAAAATGGGATCCAGATAGTTGATCCCAGTATCAATGATCCCAACTAGAACTCCTTCACCGCTTAATTCCAGACCAGTCAGATTCTGAACCGCAGCAATTCCCGCCTGTTGGATCGCTGCCATATCCAGTGTTGTATAGCACTTCGGAACCATTGTATACGGATAATCGCCAAGTGGCTTTTTTCTGTCTTCACTCTGGTCAATATAAAGAAGCTCAAAACCGTATTTTAACGGTATCCGGCATCCGTTTTCCAAAGGAAAATTTTCCCCGAGAGCACCGGTATCCCTCATCATAAAATCCCTGTATTCTTCCGACAGAATCTTTTCTTTACATTCTTCCTGTGGCATAACAATCCCTCATATATTTTCTTTTGGAAAATATATGAGGGATTGTTCTTTCTTATACTATGATACTGGACGGTTACGCATTTTGCACTCCATATCCATTCTTTATTCGGTACGTTTCTTTTCAATATCCTCGTAGAAGGAAGTCACTTCTTTTCCTTTTTCCAGGGTACTTACATTCGGACCGCTCTTGAATACGATCTTCAGCAGAATTGGTGTGATGATCGTCGTGATCACTACCACAATGATAACCGGTCCGAGGAAATTGCCGCCCATCATACCGAGTGCTTCTCCCTTGCTGGCAACGATCAGCGCAACCTCACCACGGGAGATCATTCCGACACCGATTCGTGCACACTGATAATTCTTATATCCACACATCTTCGCACCAAGGGCGCAGCCAACGATCTTTGTCAGGATTGCAACAATGGTAAGAACCACTGCAAAGCCTACAATTGCAGTACTCATCTTCGGAAGTTCTACCTTCAGTCCGATACTTGCGAAAAATACCGGTGAAAGCAGCATATAAGACATGGTATCAAATTTCTTCAGCACGAAATCAGATTTACTTGTATTGGAAATGATCAGCCCTGCGATAAATGCACCGGTGATATCTGCAACACCGAAGAATTTCTCTGCCACATAAGCCATCAGCAGACAGAATACAAATGCCATGATCGCATGACGTCTGAGTCCCTTTTCCGCCTGATCTGTCCACTTTTTAAATACCTTGTAAAAGATAAATCCAATCACACCTGCAAATGCGAAGAATGCAACGATCTTCAGTAATACAACTGAAATCTTTACCGATTCATCTGCCATACTTGTTACCAGTGTCAGTGCAACGATACCAAGCACGTCATCAATGATCGCAGCTCCAAGAATCGCATTTCCGGATTTGGTTTTTAATTTACCAAGTTCTTTTAATGTCTCTACCGTAATACTTACGGAAGTTGCTGTCAGGATAACACCGATAAAGATATTCTGCAGAAATACGCTGCAGGATGCATCGGATGTGATCACACCTGGACGGTTAAAGAACATTGCAGTCGCATAACCGCCGATCAGTGGAACGATAACACCTATCAGTGCAATAACGAAGGATGCTTTTCCACTTGCCTTCAATTCCTGTATATCAGTTTCCAGACCTGCACAAAACATCAGCACGATAACACCGATCTCTGCAACGTTATGTATAAAACTTGTCTCTGTCAAGATCCCAAGCATCGCCGGTCCAAGAAGAACTCCTGCAAGAAGTGCCCCTACAACCTGCGGCATCTGTACCTTTCTGGTCGCAAGACCAAGTGCTTTAGTACAAAGTAAAATAATTGCAAGATCCAGTAAATACTTATAAGTCTCCATTCTCTCTCTCTCCTATTTATATCTTGTTTTTTTAGACACATTGTCTAATGTACACCTTTTAATACAATTTTTCAACAAAAAAATACCCGTAAATCTTAAATTTACGGATATTTCCCATTCTATTTTTGTATGATCGCCATGTTTTTTTGATATATGAAGGTTATGATGTTGGGGCAAAAGGTATTTTGACCCCTTTGATACCAGATTGCTACGTGCTTTGCACCCTCGCAATCCTCAGGTTATTGTTATACTTAATGATGCTCAAGCCTTGGTACAGACTGGCTTCTCAGCTCGATCAGCGGTCCTCCGGTTCCTTCGATATATGCCTCCGTGATCGTCACTTCCCCGATGCTGTCATCCTTCGGAATCTCATACATAATATCCAGCATGAATTCTTCAATGATCGCACGCAGTGCACGGGCTCCGGTATCCTTCTTCATTGCCTTTCTTGCGATCGCATGAAGTGCACCATCATCGAATTTCAGATTGACCTCATCCAGTGCCAGAAGCTTCTGATACTGCTTGAGGATCGCATTTTTCGGCTCTTTTAATATCTGAACCATCATCTCTTCATCCAGTCCCTGAAGCGTAAATACGATCGGGAGACGTCCCAGAAATTCCGGAATCATTCCGAAGTTACGCAGATCTTCTGTCGTCACCTTCTCCAGTATTTTCTTATCATGATCATATTTGTCTTTCAGATCCGCTCCAAACCCGATAGAAGAATTCTTCATCAGTCTTTCCTTGATGATCTGCTCAAGATCCGGGAACGCACCGCCACAGATAAAAAGGATATTCTTTGTATTGACTGTAGTGAGCGGAACCATCGCATTCTTACTGTTGGCTCCTACCGGCACTTCCACTTCGCTGCCTTCTAACAGCTTTAACATTCCCTGCTGTACGGATTCTCCGCTGACATCTCTCTGGCTGGTATTCTTTTTCTTCGCAATCTTGTCGATCTCATCGATAAAGATAATTCCCTGTTCCGCCTTATCTACGTCGTTGTCCGCAGCTGCAAGGAGCTTTGATACTACACTTTCAATATCATCCCCTATGTAGCCGGCCTCGGTAAGAGAGGTCGCATCTGTAATTGCAAGCGGCACATCCAAAAGTTTTGCCAGTGTCTTTACCAGATACGTCTTTCCAGAGCCGGTAGGTCCGATCATCAGCATATTGGATTTCTCGATTTCAATCTCATCCATTGTATCCGTTGCCACTCTTTTATAATGATTGTATACAGCAACCGACATTACCTTCTTGGCGTATTCCTGTCCTACTACATATTCATCCAGTTTCGCTTTGATCTTATGCGGAGCAGGAATATCCTTGATATTCAGGATCGGTTCTTTTTCTTCTTCCGGCTTTTTCTTTTTCACACGCTGGCTCTTCGGGATCTGTGCATCCATGTCTCCAAATCCCATCATCGGTCCCATGTTCATAAACTGGCTGTAATCCATCCCGCCAAAATTCATATTGTTCATTGCATCAAAGCTTTTTTGCATACAGTCCGGACACACGCAGATATTGTTCGGAAGATCGATCATCTTTCCGGTCACACTCTCCGGTCTGTGACAGATGAAGCAGACCTTTTCATAGCGGTCTTCATTATTTTCTTTTTTGTCTGTATTTTCTACCTCACCGGTTACTTTCTCAACTGTCTTGTCCTTCTGGTCATTTTCTGCCATTGGCTGGTCCTCCTTTTCTCGGTCGTATTCAGACGATTCCTCTGTCCTTCTTATTCGATTTCCACCCCTGCAAGTTCTATAAACTCTTCCTCTGAAATGATCGGCACTCCAAGTTCTTTCGCCTTTCTGTTCTTGGAAGAAGCAGACTCTACATCATTGTTGATCAGATAATTTGTCTTCTTCGTTACAGATCCGGTCACTTTTCCACCCATCTTCTCAACCAGTTCTTTTACCTCATTCCGGTTTGCAAAATGATTCACGCTGCCAGTGACAACGAAACTCATACCTGCAAATTTCTGTTCTTCTGCCATCTCTTCCGGCTGGATCTCCAGTTCTCCAAGAAGGAGCTTAAATTCCTTTTTTCTTTCCTCTGATACAAAATATTTTACAAATGCCGCTGCAAGCACCGGACCTACACCCTGGATATCACTCAGTTCTTCTTCAGATGCTCCTGTCATTTTTTCCACATCATTTTTAAAATGGCGACAGATCAGTTTTGCATTTGCGAGACCGATTCCTGCAATCCCAAGTCCATATACCACTTTAGCAAGTGTTGTGCTTCTCGCCTTATCCACGCTTGCGATCAGGTTCGCATAGGATTTTTCTCCAAAGCCTTCCATCGTCTGAATTTCTTCCTGATAGGAATCCAGATGGAAGATATCTCTGTATTTGTGAATGAATCCTCTCGCAATAAATTTCTCCAGTGTCGCCTCAGAAAGCCCGTCAATATTGAGTGCATCCCTGCTGACAAACAATGCAAAGGATTTGATTCTTTTTGCCTGACACATCGGATTTGTGCAATACAACGACTTTGCATCATTCATCTGACGGATCTCCGTAGCTCCACCACAAACCGGACAGACTTTCGGGATCTCAATATTGTCACTGCCGGTCAGATTCTTCGCGATCTGCGGAATGATCATATTCGCCTTATAGACTTCGATCGTATCCCCGATTCCCAGATGCAGCTCCTCCATAATACTTAAATTGTGTACACTTGCACGGCTTACCGTTGTTCCTTCCAGCTCTACCGGTTCAAAGATCGCTACCGGGTTAATAAGCCCTGTCCTTGACGGACTCCATTCAATCTCCAGAAGGTGCGTCTCTCGGATCTCATCTGCCCATTTGAAAGCAAAAGAATCACGTGGGAATTTTGCCGTTCTCCCAAGCGACTGCCCATACGCAATGTCATCATATACAAGGACCAGACCATCTGACGGAAAATCATTTTCTACGATCTTTTCTGCAAAAAATGCAACCTTCTCATCCAGTTCTTCTCTTGTCACCAGATAATGCTCCACCACATCAAATCCCTGCTGTTCCAGCCAGTCAAGCTGTTCTTTTCTGGAATTGTGGAAATCCACATTTTCTGCACGTACCAGGGTAAATGCATAGAATTTTACATTTCTCTGTGCCGTGATCTTGTTGTTCAGCTGGCGGACAGAACCACTGCACAGATTCCGTGGGTTTTTATATTTTGCATCCACGTCATCAATTTCTTCATTGATCCGCTCAAAATCTTTGTAACCGATCACCGCTTCCCCTCGCAGGATCAGTTCCCCTTTATACGGAATATGAAGCGGCACATTTTTAAATACTTTCGCATTGTTGGTAATGACCTCACCGACTTCTCCATTTCCTCTTGTAACTGCCTTAAAAAGCTCGCCGTCACGATAGGTCAGAACAATCGTCAGACCATCCATCTTCCATGAGATCACAGCCGTCTGGTCTCCAACAAATTCCTTCAGCCTTGTCACTTCTTTTGTCTTGTCAAGAGAAAGCATCGGTGACTCATGACGTTCTTTCGGAAGCTCACTTAATACTTCATATCCTACATTCACAGTCGGACTGGAAGCCATAACGGTTCCCAACTCTTCTTCCAGACCTTTCAGTTCATCATACAGCGCATCATACTCATAATTGCTCATAATTTCCTGCGCATCCTGATAATAAGCTTTTCCGGCTTTATTCAGAAGCTCTACCAGCTCCTGCATCCTTTTCATCTTATCCATATCCAAATCCACACTTTTAATTATTGTTCCACGGTGTCGGCTCTGACTTTGAATCCCTGATCAGCTCATAGAGTTCATTCAGTTCCTGATCCGTAACCTTCCGGTATTCTCCCGGCTTTAAATTACCAAGTTCGATATTCATGATCCGCACTCTCCGAAGCTCCTTTACCTCGTAGCCAAGTACCTCACACATCCGGCGGATCTGCCGGTTGAGTCCCTGTGTCAGAATGATCTTAAATTTATATTTTCCAAGCTTTTCCACCTGGCATGGTCTTGTGACAGTATCCAGGATTGGGACACCACCCGCCATCTCCTTGAGAAATTCATCTGTTACCGGCTTATCAACTGTAACTTTATATTCTTTTTCATGTTTATTTGCCGCACGCATCATCCGGTTGATAATGTCACCGTTGTTCGTCATCAGAAGCAGTCCTTCCGAATCCTTATCCAGACGTCCTACATAAGTAATCCGTACCGGATAGTTAAGAAATCGTACAATACTGTCTCTCTCCCGTCTTTCCTCAGTACAGACAATTCCACGTGGCTTATTGACCGCAAGCACGATCATCTCTTCCTGTCTGGATACCTGCTTTTTCCCAATCCGGACAACCTGCCACGGCTCTACCTTCATTCCGGTCTCTGCACGCACACCGTCAACCGTCACCTGTCCGGCTGCTATCAGTTTGTCCGCTTCCCTTCTGGAACATACACCAGCTTCACTTAAATATTTGTTCAGCCGGACCGGTCCTTTATTTTCCGTGTCCAGAAACTGCTTTTCTATTTTATTTGCCATGTTTTTCTCCTGTTAATTCTCATCCAGTACCCCCGCCAGCATCCGGTCTTCAAAGAATGTATTGGCATTATACAGGAACAGCACATCATCAAACTGTTTATCTGACATCACAGAACTTAATTTACCGGTATAATAACGAGGGTCGATCACAACGATTTCCCGGTAATACGGAGCCAGAAGCGGAAGAAAACAGTTTGCATATGAATCTTTGAACACCAGAAGTCTGCGTTTTTCTGTCTGTGTTGACTGGATATCGATCATTGCATGATTTCCACCGAAGAATACGGAATATTGATCTCTCTCATCCAGTTTGGATGAATCATACATAGAAGCACTCTTTTTCTGTTCTTCCACATAATTGACTGCAACCTGTGGTGCATCCGCACTCTTTGGCAGATAAATATAGATTGGTTCCTTATAATCTGTCTCATATCCACTCTTTGCGGATAACGTTCCGTTAAAAGAATCCGATACCGCATAGGCTTTCATCTTAATTTCTTCACTCTTATCCAGTCCAAGCTGCGTCTTTGCTCCCTGGAATGCATACCATGCACCAAGAGAAGTCCAGTGATGATCCGTGTGATAATAAATTGCTTCATCCTTGTGAGCATCCAATACTTTTTCTGCATCGATCCAGTCATAAGAATCTCCAAGTTCTGCCTTTACACGGCTGATCTGTCTGCTCTGACTGGCAGTCACCGCAAATGCCGGAAGCTTGTCCTCCATAACATTTGCCGCATTCGGGACCAGCATCATATGCATCTGGATATCCGGATAACGCTCTTTAAAATTCTTCATTGCATCCAGATTCTCTTTCAGATCACTTTCATCTGCCACAGCAACATCTTCCATCAGATAATGATCCTTTCCTTTGAAAACACCACCTTCTTCTGTCCTCCCCGCCACACTGTCCGCGAATGTCTTAATTCTTACCCAGGTATCTCTTCCTGCAAACTGATCCGATACATACTCCTCGTACTGCTCCATAAACCTTCCGGAAGCAATTCCGGAAAGAGAAATTTCCGGTTTCTGCGCCAGCATACGCATTTCTTTTTCTGACATCTGCCTGTCTTTATGCATAAGGTTTACTCCGCAGCTGAGAATAAGGACTCCCAAAAATAAAAACGCACATACTGCCTGGATCTGTTTTTTCCCTCCTGGCAGAAAATACTTTGTTCTGTTTTTTTGTTTATTATTCTTTCTTTCTACCATTGTCTTTCCTTAAAATCTAAAATATAAAAATGGATTGTAACTTTCTGTCACCAGATATGCCACACACAGTACAAACAGTCCTGTCATCAGGCAGCCTGCCAGAACCGTATGCGGTCTTTCTTCATTAAATACCAGCCGCTTTCCGAGCAGATGCATAAACGGTGTACTTCCTATGATCCCTGCCACCCAGAAGAGCCAGTTTCGCATGATCAGATACAATGCCTGGCTATCCATAAATCCGGTTGCACCCTGTCCGAACATATTGCCGATCCAGGTAAGTGCGCTTCCGAGTGTCGGGCTGAAGAACAGTACCCAGCCGAGCATGACCAGAATCATTGTGTAAAGTGTCTGGACTGCCCCCGACAGCTTTGCAAGTATTTTTCCTGTAAAATATTTTTCAGTAATGAGGATCACTCCGTAGAAGAGCCCCCATACTACAAAGTTCCAGCTTGCCCCGTGCCAGAGACCGGTCAGGAACCATACAATCAGAAGATTCAGTAAATGCCGCGGAACCGTTACCCTGTTTCCTCCAAGCGGAATATACACATACTCGCGGAACCATGATCCCAGCGAAATATGCCATCTTCTCCAGAACTCGGTAACACTTTTGGAAATATACGGATAATTGAAGTTCTGCATAAACTCAAATCCGAACATCTTTCCAAGTCCGACTGCCATGTCCGAATAACCGCTGAAATCGAAATAAATCTGGAAAGTGTAGGCAAGACATCCAAGCCACGCAGTCACTACTGACATTCCATCCATCGCCGCGATATTTTCATAAATCGAACCAATCGTATTCGCCAAAAGCACCTTCTTTGCCAGTCCCATCACAAAGAACCAGGCACCGTATCCAAACTTCGTCAGTGATTCCTTTCTTTCACGCAGTTGTCTCTCCACATCTGCATACTGTACGATCGGACCTGCGATCAGCTGTGGGAACATTGTAACATAGGTTCCGAAATCAATCAGATTTACCTGTACGTCTACATTTCCCCTATATACATCAATGATGTAAGACAATGTCTGGAAAGTATAGAAAGAAATTCCGATTGGGAGTTCCAGTTTTCTATATGGAATATAGAACGGAAGGATCGCATTTAAATTTGTTACGATAAATCCGTAATATTTGAAAAATCCAAGAATAAACAGGTTTACAACGATCGTAAAGATCAGACTGCGCACCTGCGATTTTCTTCCTGCTTTTAATGCAATGTCCATTCCGCAAAAATAATTGAACAGAATGGAAATCAGCATCAGGAAGATATAGACCGGCTCTCCCCACGCATAAAATATGAGGGAAGCGATCAAAAGTACCACATTTTTTACCTTACGCGACACCAAATAATATACCAACAGTGTAATTGGCAAAAATGTAAACAAAAATACCAGACTACTAAATAACATAACTTTTTCGTTTCCTTTTATCTACTTCAGGCTCTTTGTAAACGCCTTTTCTACAGTTTCAGCTTTTGGTGAAATAACAAAAAGCACGTATGTACCTTTCGTCTTAATGATCGAAGCATCCAGAAGCTTTACCTGCTCGGCCCCATATCCTTCAAAATTATCGAGCTGTGTCTTTTTTCGCTGTTCTGCGGCTTTTTCAACTGCCTCTGCCTCATTCTCGTCCTTTGTTTTCACCAGAAGGAGCTCGTTGACTCCCATTGTTTCATTCGTATAATACAGTGTTATATCTTCATAATCCTTTGGATTGATCCCATAGAATCTCTTGATTTCCTGGGTTCCGGCAAGTGTCATGTTCTTGTCATCTGCCGCATCCACAGCCGCTTTCTGTACATCTGCAAACGGTGTATCGCTGTCTCCCTTAGACTGAAAGATCAGACCGATATAGATAAGCAAAATAATTACCATCCCAGCTCTGATATTACGCAGAACTGTAAATTCCCCTTTTTTCTTTGTCATATTCCGGCCACCTCCGCCATATGTTCTGCCCAGATTGGATAATACTCCGCCTTCATATGCTCGCCATCCTGCTCATAATACTCATCTTTTACGATCTCTGTATTATCGATAAATGTAATTCCTTCTTCATCACACATTGCTTTAAGTGCGGTATTATAATCCGGAATCTTGGCATAAACCGGCTCTTCTTCTTCTTTTTGAGCGGAAACAGGAAGAATACAGTTGATATAGAGCACTGCATCGGGCATCTGCTCACGCACATTTGCAAGTACCGCTTTGTATTTTTCAATAAATGCATCTGTATCTCCATCTGTTCCGGAAATGTCATTCAGTCCAAGTGCCAGAAAGAGGACTTCCGGCTTTAACTCTGCTGCTGTCCTGATCAGATCACCGGTCTGATCAAGGTGCATTCCTTTTTCCGCTGCAACCTTAGAAGTATCAAGCACATCATATACGGTAAAACCGGTTGTGATCGAATCTCCGAGAATCACCGCATGCGCAAATTTTTCGGACAACGGACGGTTCTGCCAGTCCTCTGTCGCCTGTTTTTCTTCTTTCTCAATATTTGAAATTTTGGTCTCCACCTCAGATACATCTGCTTTTTCTAACTTCTTGATTGCTTTTACTCCTGCTGATGTATTCACCTTATCTGTTCCAAGATGCGAAAGACCAATACTTACGATTACCGTCAGTACAACAACCGCTCCTGCAATTTCCATCAGAACTTTTTTTCTTCTTTCTTCTGCCTGATGTTCTTTCTCCATCGTTCTTTTCTTCATGCTATGCATCCTATCTTTTATTAAAATATGAGTTTCATTTTCATTGAATCATGTGATAAATACTCTAACCTATTCATTTTACTTTCTTCTATTATAAAAGTCAAATCTTTAATAATGCCAAAATCACCAAATGTGCAGGGTAAAACACGTAAAAAAAATACTTTTTCACAAGAAAATGTTTCTGTGATTTTTTTCCGTTATAAAATACCAAAACACAGACTCCCGCTGCCAGTACTGCAATCATTGCCCCTGCTCCCGCTGCGATTCCTGCAACTCCCGGAAGTTCTGCTGTCACCGTAATCCCCAGAACAAGTGCTGCAATAAAAAAAGCCTTTTTCCGGCGCTTTGGATCCTCTCCTGCCCGGTAAAACCAAAGCGTATACAATGGAGCCAGAATTGCCCAGTCACAGATACTGCTTACTGCTATAATTCCCAGTACAACCAGACTTTTCTTTCCCGGATCTGATATTTTTTCCTCTGCGATCATCAGACACAGACACAGAAAAAGTGTAAATATCATATTTAAAGTATACCACGGTGCCAGATGATTCCGCGCAAATGCCAGATAATACGGAAGCTGTGAAATGACAGCAAAGATCAACAGTCTTCCGGCATATTTTTTTACTGACCTTGTATAACGGTATCCTTCAACCAGAAACCAGCACATGACCGGTGCTGTAAAATAACCGATATCCTTTAGCGCTTCGCAGGCAAAGGTTCCTGGTTGCAGAAATATATTTGCAACGTGATTGAGCAGCATAGTAAACACTGCAATGTATTTGATCTGATCCCGGTTTAATTCTATTTTCATCTTGTCATCCATCCTTCTTCTTTCCCGTATTGTATCAAATTCTTATACATATCTCAAGATTTATGCTATACTGATACTATTACACTGATGACGGGAGGAAGTCTATGCTTATTTTTTCTCTGGATACAAAAAAATGCATGAACGCACTTTTACTGCATCCTGCATTTGACTCCTTTTTATTTATTGAAGGAGATATCACAACTTTTAATACCTTTCAATTTAACGGACGACTGAAAAAAGATTTCTTCAGTGCTGAAGAAAAAGAAGCTCTGGATGACCGGGAATATGCTCTCTGGAAGGAACTTCGCGAGTTTTGTCTTTCTCTGATCAAAGGAAAGCGTACTCCGCTGGGATTTCATTTTGTTCTTTCTATGTCAGCACCGAATATTGCACGGCTTCTCGAACAGGAACATCTTTCCTTTGCTCCGGCAGATGTGCAGGGACTGTACCTGAATTTTAAATATGACGGGACAAAACTTAGCTGTACGACAGGAACATCTATGAACCTGTTCACGCTGGACAAATCACTGGAGCAGGCATGGGACAAGATGGCGCAGCGGATTTTTGCGAAGTACGAGATTCCGTTTGAGGTTGAGTAAAATTTTGAAAATAGTGATGAGACAAAGAGCATAAAATACTGTATGCAGTATTTTATGCTCTTTGTCTTTCTATCTCGTTGGCAAAATTCTTACACAATGCCTCAACTCGGAATTGCAAGAGGACGGTCGGCGGGTTCCGGAAAATCTGGAACCTTGGACCTGGTTCTGGGTAAATTCAGATATATGTTCCGTTTCTTATACGTGGGTAATGATTGCTGTCAGTAATTCCTGGAATTGCTCAGCCACCCGGTCGGCGGTTTGTTGAACTTCCTGGTGGTTCAGATGTTGTGATGTCATGCCGGAGGCGAGGTTGGTGATACAGGAGATGCCGCAGACTTCGATTCCCATGTGGCGGGCAGCGATCGTCTCGCAGGCGGTGCTCATGCCTACGGCATCAGCCCCACAGGTGCGGTACATACGGATTTCTGCCGGAGTTTCATAAGATGGACCGGTAAGCTGAAGGTATACACCTTCTTTCAGAGGAATGCCGAGTTTTTGGGCTTCTTTCTTTATGATCTGCTGCATCCGTTCACTATAGGCTTCACTCATATCCGGAAAACGGGTTCCAAGTTCTTCAACATTGGCACCGATCAGTGGATTAGGGATTCCACTCATAATCTGGTCTGTGATGAGCATGAGATCGCCCGGATGGAATCCGGTATTGATTCCGCCTGATGCATTGGTAAGAATCAGCTTCTTTGCGCCTAACATTCCCATCAGCCGCACCGGAAGCACCACATCTGTTACCGGATACCCTTCATAATAATGCACACGTCCCTGCATGATCACAACCGGAACTTCTTTTACATAACCAAATACAAATTGTCCTTTATGTCCCACAACTGTCGACACCGGAAAACCTTCAATTTCTGTGTATGGAATGATCTGTTCTATCTTGATTTTTGATGCGTATTCGCCAAGACCGGAGCCCAGAATCACTGCCACTTCCGGTTTAAAATTCGTTTTTTGGAGAATGCTTTTCCGGCATATTTCCAGCTTTTCATAAATTTCATTGCTCATACAGAATTCCTCTTTTCTCTTATTCTTCAGAGTCAATCCTCTCTGTTTGTAGTTTCTTTATTTCAGCATTTTGCAAATTTTATCTTTTATAGAATCATCGGCAAATGCAGTATCAATTGCATTTTTCATCATCTGAAGGATTTCTTCGTCCCGGATTCTATAATTTTTTTGAATAAATTCCAGTTCTTTTGTAAGACTGGTGTTACTTACCGTTCGGTTATCTGTGTTGACCGATACTTTTAACCCTGCATCCAGAAATTCCCGCATCGGATATTCCGCCATGCAGTTTACAGATTTGGTCTGTAAATTGCTGATCGGACACATCTCGATACCAATATCTGCTTTTTTTGCCATTTTCCGGATCTCCTGGTTGCCACGCATCGCGATCCCATGCCCGATCCTTCCAGCTCCCACGTTTATCGAATCTATGACATTCTGTGGATTTCCACATTCTCCGGCATGGAGTGTAAATGGCATTCCCATCTTCTTTGTCTCTGTAAAAATATCCATAAATTCAGACATCGGATACAATGCTTCTGCTCCTGCAAGATCTGCTGCACAAACTCCGGATCCCAGATATTCTCTTGCCGTCTTGATCATCCGCATATTATCCTCAGTGCTGTGATGTCGCATTGCACAGATGATCACACCATACTCGATTCCAAAATCTTTTTTCCCCCGCTCCATTCCGCTGATCACTGCTTCGATCACCTTCCGGCTGTCCATCTTTTTTGTCTCTGACAGAAGCGGAGCAAAACGGATCTCCGCATAACAGACATTTTCTTCGTTCATCTGGGAGAGCAGATCATACGCAGCTCCGGAAAGTCCCTCTTCATCCATAATACATCTGCCGGGAAGGTCAAATTTTTCCAGATATTCATTCAGACTTGTACAGTTTTCTGAAACACTGAGTTCTTCAGGTCTTACAGTTCTTCCAAGCCTTTTTTCAATAAATGATCTGCTAAGAGAACCGTCCAGATGACAGTGAAGCTCAATCTTTGGTAATTCTTTCAAGGTTTCCTGTGTCATTTTTCATTCCTTCTCTTTTTCCTTTTCTTCAAAAATCTTCTTTTGGAGTCTGAGTCCTTTCTCATTCTGTAAGATTAGATGGTCCGAAACCTTTTGGCAACATTTCTTTCAAGGTATAGATATCATAATGCTTTGCATCTACTGCAAGAATGATCTGAAATGTCTCCGGATCGCAGAATTCCATCATGACCTGCCTGCATACTCCGCACGGCGGTGCATACTCTGTCACAACACCGCCCTTTCCTCCTACAATACAGATTGCATCAAATTCTTTTACTCCTTCGCTGACTGCCTTGAAAAACGCGGTACGCTCCGCACAGTTTGTCGGTGTATAAGCCGCATTTTCAATATTGCATCCCGTATATATCCGTCCATTCTTTCCAAGCAGCGCAGCTCCCACTTTAAAGTCAGAATAAGGGGTATAAGAATATGCAAGCTGAGAAAGCGCGATTTCTATCATTTTTTTAATTTGTTCTTTTTTCATTCTCTTTTTTCCTGCTTTTTCTTGCTAAATAAGTTCATTCAGAATCGAATGCCCGATCGTTCCTTCCGGCATTTTTACACCAAAATTATCTGTGACCGTTGCCCCGATCACTGCAAAGGTATTTTCCTCCATAATCACGCCACCCTCATCCATCTTTTTGGAATACGCCAAAAACGGTACATATTCCCGTGTATGATCGGTTCCTGTGTAGGTCGGATCGTTTCCATGATCGGCGGTAATAATAAGAAGATCATCCTCCCGCAGATCATCCAGCAAAATTCCAAGATTTTTATCAAATCTCTCAATCTCATGTCCGTAGCCAACCGGATCGCGCCGGTGTCCCCACTGTGCATCAAAATCAACCAGATTTACAAAGCACAGTCCGTCAAAATCTTTTTTGCAAATCTCAATGGTCTGCTCCATTCCATGCACGGAGCTGTTGGAATGATACGATTCTGTGATTCCTTCCCCGCAAAAGATATCATGGATCTTTCCGACTGCGATCACATCCTTTCCCGCATCTTTCAGTGCGTCAAGTGCAGTCTTTCCGGTCGGCTCAAGTGCATAATCCCTGCGGTTGCTGGTTCTTTTAAATTCACCTTTTTTCTTTCCTACATACGGTCTTGCAATGACTCGTCCCACGCGCCATTCATCCTTCATCGTGATCTCTCTTGCGATCTCACAACACCGGTACAGATTTGCCAGATCAAATGTCTCTTCATTTCCACAAATCTGCAATACAGAATCCGCAGAGGTATAGACAATCATTGCACCTGTTTCAATTTCTTCTTCCCCAAGTTCTTCAATGATCTTTGTTCCGCTCTCACTACGGTTTCCAATCACTTTTTTCCCGCAACGTTTTTCCAGTTCTGCGATCAGTTCCGGTGGAAATCCATGTTCGGTAAAGGTTTTAAATGGTTTTTTTGTATAAATTCCCATCATTTCCCAGTGTCCGGTCATCGTATCTTTTCCGTTACTCGCCTCTTTCAGTCTGGTAATTTTTCCAACCGGATTCTCGATTCCATACATCTTTCCCCCGGTATGCAGATTCAGCATACCAAGCTTCTGAAGATTTGGAATCTCCAGTGTTCCCATTCTGTCTAAAATATGACCAAATGTATCTACATCCCTGTCACCGAATTTCTCAGAATCAGGCATTGCACCAATTCCGAGCGAATCCAGAACGATCACAAAGATTCGTTTATATATTGTTTCTTTCATTTACCGATCCTCTTTGATCAACTTTCTGATGGCTTCCACTGCCACCTGTACTGCCATATCTGTATCATGTACTACCGGATTTTCAAGTCCCAGTTTTTCTCTTTCCTGATTTGCCATTACAAGGAAACACGCACCCACGCGTACATGAAGCTTTGCTGCCACAATGTAAAGTGCTGCCGTCTCCATCTCTGATGCCAGACATCCCAGTTTCTTCCAGGCTTCCCATTTATTGATCAGTTCATAACCTGCCGGCATCTTCTCCGGCTCATGCTGTCCGTAAAATGCATCTTTTGACTGTACCACTCCGGTATAAAATTCACATTCCTTTTCCTTCGCAGCACTGACCAGTGCGTTCACCACCATAAGGTCTGCCACTGCCGGATATTCGATCGGCGCATATTCTTTGCTAGTCCCTTCCATTCTGACGGCACCCGTAGCAACTACTATATCCCCACTTTTTACTTCCGGCTGTATCCCACCGCAGGTTCCAATCCGTACAAACGTATCAGCTCCACATCTGGCTAATTCTTCCATCGCAATTGCTGCTGATGGTCCCCCAATTCCGGTAGATGTGACACTTACCTTTACGCCATCTAAAGTTCCTGTATAAGTGATAAATTCCCGGTTATCCGCAATCATCACAGGATCTTCAAAATACTGTGCTATTTTTTTGCAGCGCTTTGGATCTCCCGGGAGAATGACATAACGGCCGATTTCCCCGTTGGCCACCTGAATATGATATTGTCTGCTTATATCCTTTGAATAATTCTTCATCGTATCCACCGCCTCTCTTTTGTTATATTATACTATAAAAGGTCGGGAAGTTCATCAACACTTTGTGGAAAGTGTTTCCAAATACAGCAAAAAAAGCCTGACCATTCAGACCTTTTCGCATAAGCGAAAATGGGAATCTGAATGGTTCAGACTTTTCCGGGTATCTACAACAAGATTATTTTGCCAATTTCATCATAATTTCATTACTGCGTTTCACAAATTCTGTCATCTCTTCCGGGCTGAGTGGCTTGTGTGCCAGCATTGCCAGGTCATATAACTGATGGCAGAACATTTCTGTATTTTCGCCATCTTTATGTGCTACAACATATTCTACCAGCGGATGATTTGCATTCAGGATCAGGGTTGCATTTGTTCCGAACATAGACGGATCCATGCCTGACATTCCATACATCTTCATCATTTCCTGCATACGGCGTGATTCTTCGGAAAGTGTAATCATAGATGCCACATTTTCATCTTTCATCTTTTCCACTTTTACTTCCAGTTTGTCATTGCCAAGTGCTTTGCGGAAGATTTCGACCAGACTGTCAGTTTTTTCTTTGAATGCTTCTTTTTCTTCTTCAGATACATCTTCTTTGAAGTGATCAGTCAGATCTGCATCGATTCTCTGGAACTTGATATGTTCGTTCTTCTGCTCCATCTGAGTAATAAATGGAGAATCAATATTATGTGACAAGATCACTGCGTCCAGTCCCTCTTTTTTGAACATATTGATATACTGGCTCTGCTGCTGTTCATCTGTTACATAGTAAATTGTTGTCTTCTCTGTTTCTTTCTTTTCTGCTGACTGCTCTGCATTTTCACCCTCGGTCTTTTCCTCCGGTTCTGCTTTTCCGCCATTTTTTTCGATGCATTCTTTGAGTGTCATATACTTGTGATCCAGGTTCTTGAACAGAACATAATCGCTCATCTTCTCGCAGAATTTTTCATCTTTCAGGCAGCCGAATTTGATAAATGGGCTGATGTCATCCCAGTATTTCTCATAGTTTTCTTTATCTGTCTTGCACATTCCTGAAAGCTTGTCGGCAACTTTCTTGGAAATGTATTCGGAGATCTTCTGTACGAATCCATCATTCTGCAGTGCGCTTCGTGATACGTTAAGCGGCAGATCCGGACAATCAATGACTCCTTTTAATACCATCAGGAATTCCGGAATAACTTCTTTGATATTGTCTGCGATAAATACCTGATTGTTGTACAATTTGATGGTTCCTTCAATGGAATCGTATTCGGTATTGATCTTAGGGAAGTACAGGATACCCTTTAAGTTGAATGGATAATCCATGTTCAGATGAATCCAGAACAGAGGTTCTTTGTAATCCATAAATACTTTCCGGTAGAAATCAATATAATCTTCTTTGCTGCATTCGTTTGGATGCTTTGTCCACAGCGGTGCCGGATCACTGATCGATACCGGGCGTTTCACGATCTTTGCTTTGTCGGATGCCGGTGAAACTTCAACCATTTCTTTTTCACCGTTCTCATTTTCTTTTTCTTCCATCTTGGCGTCTTCATGGATATGTTCAACAACCGTATCGGTATCCAGGACTTCATCCTCCGGGATCGTCTCATATTCCGGTTCTGCATTTGCTTTGGATACAAAAATCTCTACCGGCATGAATGAACAGTATTTCTCAAGGACTTCGCGGATTCTGTATTCATTTGAAAATTCTACACAATCTTCGTTCAGGAATAAGGTGATTTCAGAACCAACTTCCTCTTTATCCCCTTCTTCCATCTCATACTCTGTACCGCCTTCACTTACCCAGTGTACCGGTTTTGCACCTTCTTTATAAGAAAGGGTATCAATATGAACTTCATCAGCTACCATGAAGGCAGAGTAGAATCCAAGACCAAAGTGTCCAATCATATCGTCCTCTGTTGTCTTATCTTTGTATTTGTTCAGGAATTCGGTTGCTCCTGAAAATGCGATCTGTGTGATATATTCTTCTACTTCATCAGCAGTCATACCAAGACCATTATCGATGAATTTCAAAGTCTTCTCTTCCGGGTTTACAATAACCTGGATCTTTCCTTTATAATCATCCGGAAGTGTATATTCTCCCATCATGTCCAGCTTCTTTAATTTTGTGATCGCGTCGCATCCATTGGAAACAAGCTCTCTTGCGAAAATATCATGATCAGAATATACCCATTTCTTGATAATCGGGAAAATATTTTCGCTGCTGATTGAAAGACTACCTTTTTTTGCTGCCATTTTTATCACTCCTAAATTTCATATTCTATCTTTTTACGGTTTCAAATACCGTATTTTTCTGTCTATGAAATATCTTAATACCCTGATTTCTAAATGTCAATAGAAAATTAGCACTCTTTTGACAAGAGTGCTAATAATTCTGTGAAGAATATAAACTTTCTGTGAAATATATTTTCCGATTCTTTGTGTACCGTCTATAAGAAATCTTTGACATACACTTGCAAAAGCTTTTACTCCACGCTCTTCAAAGATTCCACCATATCGATCTTCTTCAGCTTGTAGAACATTACCCAATTTACAAATAAAGAAAATGCTACAGTAAACAAGAAACTGTACAGATAACTCTGCCAGTGTATCTGACGTCCGAACATCGCTTCTTCCACCTCAACCGTCAGGATGATATACCGGTGAAGCAGATTACCAAGCACCATACCCACAACCGATCCAATGATCGTCAGCAGGATATTCTCTCTGTATACATAAGAGGCAACCTCTCCGTCGTAGAATCCCAGAACCTTCAAGGTTGCAAGCTCTCTCTGACGCTCGGTGATGTTGATATTGTTCAGATTGTACAGTACCACAAATGCCAGCATTCCGGCAGATACGATCAGTACCACGATGACCAGATTCAGGCTTCGCAGCATGTCATCCAGCCTTCCTTCAATACTGCTGGTATAACTTACATTCAGTACTCCATCCATCGACAGAAGCTTTGTTCCGATCTTCTCGATCTGATCATCCTTTCCGTCCTTTACACTGTAGATGATCGTGTTATATTCTGCCGGTACACCATATAATTCCTCGTATTTTTCCGGTGACAGATACAGGTAATGGCTCATATAGTTCTCGCAGATGGCGCCAACCGTCACCGTCTGGTCTCCCCTGTCCTCGTCCTCGATCGTAAGCTCATCTCCCACCTTTACATTCAGAAGGGATGCCATTTTCTCAGTCAGAATCACTTCGTCTTTTTTCAGTGAATAAACCTCGTCCTTATTGGTCCTGCTGTGGAAGCTTAAAAAGTTCTCAATCTTTTCATTATCCGATGGCACCATCAGATAAAGTGTCTTTTTACCGGATGCAGATTTTACATCGGTCTTCTGCATCCGCGCTTCGATCGTCTCTTTTATATCTGCATTCTGATCCAGATAATCATGGAGCTGTTGTCTGTTCTCTTCGGATATGTCGTCACTCATGTAGGTTGCCGCATCATAGAACTGCACCTTCTCATACTGCAGGCTGACGATCTCATAGATACAGTCCTTCATTCCGAATCCGACTACCATCAGTGCCATACAGCCGCCGATTCCGAAAATGGTCATAAAGAATCGCTTCTTATACCGGATCAGATTCCGCACGGTCGATTTCCATGTAAAATTCAGATGCTTCCAGATAATTCCGATCCGCTCCAGAAGAATCCGCTTCCCCTGCTTCGGTGCTGCCGGACGCATCAGCTCTGCCGGTTCTGCTGCCAGCTCTTTGTAGCAGGATGCGATCGTAGCGATCAGTGTACATGCAACTGCGATTACCGAAGCCTGGAGTGCATAGCTCATATGATACGGAACCAGGATTGCCGGCAAATGCTTATACAAAATCATATAGGCATAAATAATGATAAACGGCAGAATCTTCTCCCCGATCAGTACCCCAAAAACGCTTCCGCCCAGGGTTGCGATCAGTGCATATCCAATGTATTTTCCTGCAATCGCAGCTTTTCCATAACCGAGAGCTTTCATCGTTCCGATCTGTACACGCTGTTCCTCTACCATTCGTGTCATTGTTGTCAGACTGATCAGTGCTGCCACCAGGAAAAAGAGTACCGGGAACACCTTTCCAATCGAACGCATGCGGTCTGCATTATCCCCGTATCCCTGATATTCCGTCAGTGCATCCTCTCTCGTCTGCACATACCACTTCGGATTCTCAATCTTTTTGATCTCAGCCTTTGCGTCTGCGATCTTCTGCTTTGCATCCGTCAGCTGCTTTTCTCCATCTGTAATCTTTGCCTGTCCGTCCGTAATCTGGTCTTCCGCTTCTTTTGCTGCCTGCTCATATTCACTCCGGCCATCCGCAAGCTCCTGCTCGCCGGATGCGAGCTGTGCTTTACTTACATTTAAAGTACTCTCTTTTTCATTCAGAAGTGCCCATGCAGACTGGATCTGTGCTTTTCCGTCCGTGATCTGTGCTTTCGCACTGTCAAGCTGGGATCTGGCTGCCGCGATCTGACTCTTGCCGTCTGTAATCTGTCTGCCTGCACTTAACAGCTCTTCTTCCTGTGCGGCAAGTGTCTGCTCTTGCCCAAGAAGTGCTGACTCCTTTTCATCCAGCTCTGCTCTCTGCGTCGTCAGGCTGGTAATTTGTGCATCCAGATCTTCTTCTGTAGCAAAACCTGCATTATTCATCTGTACTAACAAGCCAGTCTTTGTATTTTCAAGCTGTGTCTTCTTCTCCTGTATGCCGGCAATCTGTGCAGTTAAAGTCTCCCATTTATTTACATAAGCCTGCTCCTCTTCACTTCTGTCTTCTTCCGGAATTTCTACATATTCCTGATATACATCGCTGTTCATTCCATTCAGCTGCTGTTGCAATCCCGCACTTTCCGAATCACACTGGCTGATTCCATTTTCTGTCTCTGCCAGCCCGTCTTTCAGCTGTGTAAGCGGTGTTAAACCTTCGTCCAGCTGTTTCTTCCCATCCGCGATCTGTGTCTTTCCTGCTGCAATCTGCTCCTTCCCAGCCGTAATGATCGGCATATATTTCGAGTAATTGCTCAGATAAACCTGTTCCGCATCTGCAAGCTCCTGTTCTTTCTGATCCAGCTGTGCTTTTCCGGACTCATACTGCGCCTCCGCCGCATCGAGCTGTGCCTGCTTATCATTCAGCTGCGCTTTTGCATCTGCAAGCTGCTTCTCACCGTCTGCAATCTGCTGCTTTGCATCCACAAGCTTTGCTTCTCCATCCGTCAGCTGCTGCTTTGCTTTCGCCAGTTCTTCGGCAGCCTTGCTTTTTCCACTCTCCAGTTCTTTTTTCGCGTCTTCCAGTTCCTGTGATTTTTCATTCACCGTCTTTTCCGAATCCGCAAGCTTTTCATCTGCCTCATCCACGATTTCCTGTCTGCGGGCTGCGCAGCGTTCCTCTTCAATCGCGCTCACGGCTTCTTTTGCTGCATCCGACAGATTATTGTATTCATCAGTAAATGCAGTTTTCTCTGCAGCACCGCTCACTTTCACATAAGCTTCCGTATAAACATCCATGTCAAAAGAAGCTTTATCCACTACAACAAATCCACTGATTTCTCCGGTTCCGATCGTACTGCTTCCTCTTCCAAATGAAATGTACAGCGGACTATTCCCGATCCCGACAATCTTGTATGTATCCGTAACCAGAGAATCCGTCAGTGCCTCTCCATCGCCTGAATGAAACGTTACCGTGTCGCCAACTATCAGATCTGTATAGCCAAGGAAATCTTCATCCACCAGACATTCTCCGGCTTTTTCCGGCAGCCTTCCTTTCACAACAGATACCTGGTTGAAATTCTTCTGCATGCTCATCATATGGACAACCTTTTCATTGTCTCCTGCCGGACAAAGCACATCTTTGCTGTAACCGCCTTCTACAGCTTCAATTCCCGACACCTTTCCAATCGCTTTGATATCCGCTTTGGTAAGTCCCATGGTTCCCATAACCTTCAGATCCATCAGCTTTGAGTCATCAAAATACTGATCTGCAGTGATCCGCATACTTGGCTCTGATGCACGGATTCCCGAATAAAATGCGACACCTAATGCCACGATAAAAAAGATCGATACAAACCGCCCCATCGTCTTTTTTATTTCCATTATAAAGTCTTTGCGTAAAATATTTTTCTTCATCGGTCTTTACGTCCACCTACCATTCAATCGTCTCTACCGGAACCGGTCTCTCATTCAGCTTCATACTTCCGACTTTTCCATTCTTCATCTTAATTACACGATCTGCCATCGGCGTGATCGCTGAGTTATGCGTGATCAGAATCACCGTCATCCCTCGTTCGCGGCACATATCCTGTAAAAGTTTCAATATTGCCTTACCGGTATTGTAATCCAGCGCCCCTGTCGGCTCATCACACAAAAGAAGCTTCGGGTTCTTTGCCAATGCACGCGCAATCGATACCCTCTGCTGCTCCCCACCGGAAAGCTGTGCCGGGAAATTCTTCATACGATCCTCCAGACCCACTTCTTTTAATACCATTTCTGCATCCAATGGGTCTTTGCAGATCTGAAGTGCCAGCTCCACATTCTCAAGAGCGGTCAGATTCGGAATCAGGTTGTAGAACTGGAATACAAATCCAATATCGTCCCTTCTATAGGAAGTAAGCTGCCTAGGCGAATACTTCGCAATATTCTTTCCATCAATCCAGACTTCCCCGCTCGTTGCCGTATCCATTCCCCCCAGAATGTTGAGCACTGTCGTTTTTCCTGCACCACTTGGGCCTACCACAACTGCAAATTCACCTTTTTTTATCTGAAAATCAATTCCATCTGCTGCAGCAATCTCAACTTCACCCATACGGTAAATCTTACGGACATCCCGCATTTCAACAAATTCTTTCATTATCTGTCCCCTTATCTGTCAACTTTTTTTGCATTTTCTTTTATCATATCATATACAAAAATCCAATTCAAAGCTCTACTACAAAGGTTAGAAAATTTTAAGAATTCTCATACGCAAAAAAGGTCTTGCAACCAAGACCTTTTTCACTAATAAATATTTAGCTTTTATTCTTTTTCGTTTCAACATCGAAAATAACTGCTGCCAGAAGTACTGCACCTTTTACCACTTTCTGCCAGTTTGCATCTACTCCCATGATTGACATACCTAGGTTGATAACCCCCATCAAAGTAGCACCTATGATAACCCCAGGAATCGTTCCGCTTCCACCATAAGCAGATGCTCCACCAATAAAGCAAGAACCAATTGCATCCATTTCATATCCATCTCCAGCCGTTGGGTTTGCTGAATTTAATCTTGCAATCGTCACCATTGCTGCAAAAGCTGCAAGTAACCCCATATTAGCATATGCGAAAAAGTAAACCTTATTTGTATTAATACCGGAAAGCTGTGCCGCCTTTTCATTTCCACCGATTGCATATAAATGTCTTCCAATCACAGTTTTAGAAGTAATATACCAGTAAATCAGTACAATCACTGCAATCCAGATCAGAATATTTGGAATTCCTTTATACTGTCCCAGTCTCCACATAAATACAACTACAACTAGACTGACAACAATGCATTTTCCAACATCACTTCCCATACTTGCCACAGAATATCCCTTCTGTATCTTGGATATCCGGCCTTTAAAAGTCACAACAACAAAAATGCAGGCTACAATAATTCCAACTACCAGGCTTGTGATATTGAATCCATCGCCATGGAAAAAATCAATAATATAGCTGTTAAAAAGTTCAAGATATTTATCCGGAAGCGGTGCAATCGTAAATCCATCGAGTACAATATTTGATAATCCACGGAACATCAACATTCCCGCAAGCGTTACTATAAATGGAGGAATTCTTCTATACGCAATCCAGAATCCCTGCCATGCTCCGATAAGTAATCCGGCTAAAAGCATGATAATGATACTTACATATACATTAAATCCCTTATTTACCATAAAGGTAGCTCCGATTGCTCCTACAAAACAAACGATTGAACCTACACTCAGGTCAATATTACCACCTGTAAGGATACACAATAACATACCAGTTGCAAGAATAAATACATATGCATTCTGTGCAATTAAGTTATTAACATTCTGTGGAAGTAGCATTCTTCCCCCTGTTTTCCATGTAAAAAACAAAGTTACCAGAATCAGCACAATAACCATCGTATATTTTCTCAAAAATACTAAAGTCTTCTCTCTTCCCATAACTTATTCTCCTTCTCCTGATTTTAGAATGTGCGACATGATTTTCTCCTGTGTCGCTTCTTTTGCATCTAATTCCCCGACTATTTTTCCGGCATTCATTACATAGATACGATCAGACATTCCTAAAACTTCTGGAAGCTCTGACGAAATCATAATTACTGATTTTCCTGCCTCCACGAGATCATTAATAATACAATAAATTTCATATTTTGCTCCTACATCAATTCCTCTTGTCGGTTCATCCAATATTAAAACATCCGGTCCTGCATACATCCATTTTGCCAGAAGAACCTTCTGCTGATTTCCACCGCTTAAATTTCCTACATTCTGCTCTACCGACGGACATTTTGTTTTTAACTTTTTACGATATTCTTCTGACACAGCAATCTCTTTATCTTTATCAATCACGCCATGCCTGCTGACTCCCTGTAAATTTGCCAGAGTCGTATTTACTCTGATCGGATTACTCAAAATCAGACCATTTCCTTTTCTGTCCTCGGTTACATAAGCAATCTTATGCTCTATTGCTTCCTGTACAGAGTCAATTTTTACTTCTTTTCCTTCAATAAACAATTTTCCTGATATGTTCTTTCCATAACTCTTTCCGAAAATACTCATAGCCAGTTCCGTACGCCCAGCTCCCATAAGTCCGGAAATTCCAAGCACTTCTCCTTTACATACATGTATTGATACATTATCAACAACTTTACGTTCCGCATAGACATTATGATAAACAGTCCAGTCTTTAACCTCAAGTTCCACATCCCCGATATGCGGTTCCCTCTTAGGAAAACGACTGGTAAGTTCACGTCCTACCATACCTTTGATGATTCTTTCTTCTGTGATATTGTCTGTCTTCTTATCCAGGGTTTCTATTGTTGAACCATCTCTTATGATTGTAATTTTATCTGCCACATAGGAAACTTCATTCAATTTATGCGTAATAATGATCATCGTCATCCCCTGTTTTTTGAATGCAAGCATCAAATCAAGCAGCGCTTTCGAATCTTCTTCATTTAATGATGCCGTTGGTTCATCCAAAATCAGAAGTTTTGCTTTCTTTGCAAGTGCTTTGGCAATTTCTACCAGCTGCTGCTTTCCTACGCCTATATCTTTGATCAGGACATGGGATGACTCTTTAAGTCCGACTTGTTTCAGATATTTTTCAGCTTCACCATACGTTTTGTCCCAGTCAATAGCGTATTTGCTTCCGCGCTCATTTCCAAGATACATATTTTCACCAATTGTCATCTCCGGTACCAGCGCCAGTTCCTGATGAATAATAACGATTCCTTTTTCCTCACTGTCTTTAATTTTCGAGAATTTACACACTTCTCCATCGTAGATAATATCGCCCTCATATGTCCCATATGGATAAATACCGCTCAATACATTCATAAGTGTAGATTTTCCTGCACCATTTTCTCCAACAAGTGCATGAATTTCTCCTTTCTCTACCTTAAGATTTACATTATCCAGTGCTTTTACCCCCGGGAACGTCTTGGTAATCTGTTTCATCTCCAACAATATCTTAGCCAATGACAATCCTCCCTTCTTTTGAAAACAGGCGGAGTCATTCTCCGCCTGTTATTTGAACCTTTATTACTGAAGCTCAGCTTCTGTATAATATCCGCCTTCTATCAGAATCTCTTTATAATTATCCTGGTCAACAGCAATTGGATCTACTACATACGTTGGTATAACCTTAGCTCCGTTATCATAAGTTGTAGTGTCATTTACTTCTACTTCTTCACCCTTCATAATAGAATTTACCATTTTTACTGTTACTTTCGCAAGCTTACGAGTGTCTTTGAAGACAGACATCGTCTGTTTTCCTTTTACGATATTCTTTACATTCGCAATATCACAGTCCTGACCGGTTATAATCGGCCAACTTCCAGTATAAGATGATTCCAGTGCATTCGCGGTTCCGAGAGCTGTCGAGTCATTTGAGCAAAGCACTGCATCCAGATTTGTTCCGTCCGCATAGTAAGATGCTATGATTGCATCCATTCTGGACTGTGCTTTCTCTGTATCCCAGTTTGCTGTAGCCGTATCGTCTTTTGATACCTGTCCGGATTTTACTACCAGTTTTCCAGAATCAATGTACGGTTGCAGAATACTCATCGCGCCATTATAGAAATATGTTGCATTATTGTCCCCCGGATCCCCACTTACTATCTCCAGATTAAATGTCTGATCCGTATTTTCAAGATCAAGCTTGTCTACAATATATTCGCCCTGTTTTTCACCAACCACTGTATTGTCAAACGTTGCAAGATAGCTGACCGCATCTGTATTTGTGATCATACGGTCATAATTGATGACTTCTACACCGTCCTCTTTCGCCGTCTTTAATACACTTCCCAATGCATCACCATCGATTGGCGTAATAACAAGGACTTTGCATCCTCCACTAATCATATTCTCAACAATAGATACCATCTGTGCATTGTCGTTTCCTGCATACTGAAGATCAACTTCATATCCTGCAGCTTCCAGTTCTTTTTTAATGTTAGCTCCATCCTGATTCCATCTCTGTAATTCTTTCGTTGGAAGAGCAACTCCTACTTTGTTATTCCCCGAGCTGTCTTTTTTATCTGCACCGCCCGATCCTGACGAACTACATCCTGTAAATAACATCGCAGTCATGCTTAAACACAATGCCATACCAATAATCTTTTTCATAAATGGCCTCCTCTCATTTGCTTTTACAATTCAGGCACCTCATTCTCTTCAATTCTCTTTCTTCTTTCCACATATCCATCTAAGATCGTAACATCGTCTTCAGTAAACCACGCAAACGGATCTGTACTGCATGTAAGTGCGATATTGCCCCATGCATTTAATGATCCTGAACGGATAATTACTTTCGCCTTCGGTGCAATCTCAGCAACGAGTTCTTCATGCGGAATTCCCTTAAATACTGCACCTGATCCAGTATAAATTTCCTGGAGATCTTTATATAAAGCCGGATGATGCGTCTTAACTTCTGGTGCAAACGCAACTTCCTCTACAAAAATCTCTTTACGGAGCATTCTTAAGATATCAAGTAAATCTGCCTGACCTGCATAGTATCCCAAATCAATTCTATTTGCATCTTTCGGAATCGGGAATCCGGCATCTGTCACAAGTATAATATCTGTATGTCCACATGTTGCAAGTGCTTTTGCAAGTTCTGGATGTAATATTCTTCCTGGTCTCATTATACAATCTCCTTCTTTCCATGTTTTTTCATAAATTCTTCAACTTCTGCTGCGGTATGATAAGATGGTACGGTCTCCCACTTCGTACAGCACAGAGCAGAAACTGCATTTGCATATAATACACTCTCGTCAATTTCTTTTCCTGCTGCAAGCGCTGTTGCTAATGATGCATTAAAGCAATCACCTGCTCCATTAGAATCCACTACTTCGATCTTATATGGCTGTACCTGTCTTGCCACACCTGGCTCAAAGATTCCGGATCCTTTATCTCCAAGCGTCATAATTATCTTCTTGCATCCAGTCTTAAATAACATCTCGGCAATTTCTGAATTTGTTAATTCTGAATCAGTTGGAACACCTACTGCTACTCTTGCTTCTGTCTCATTTGGAGTCAGGATATCTACATCTGAAAGGTCGCATTCCTTCAGATTAACAGCCGGTGCCGGATTCAAAATCGTAGTCTTTCCATGCTTCTTGGCAACTTTCATTGCATAAAGCGCTGTATCAAGTGGAATTTCAAGCTGCGCTAACACTACATCAGCCTCTTCAATAAGCTTCTCCGCATTGTCAATATCTTCTTTTGAAAAAAGATCATTTGCTCCTGAATCTACCACGATGACATTCCGCGCTTCAATATCTTTAATAATAAATCCCGTTCCCGTCGATTTTTCTTTTGTAATACGTAAACCGCTGATATCAATCTTTTCATCTTTCATCAGATCAACAAATTCTTTTCCAAATGTATCGTCCCCGATAACACCAATATAAGAAACTTCTGCTCCCAGACGGCTTGACTGAACTGCCATATCGGAACCTTTTCCTCCAAATTCGCCTCGATAGTCACGTCCCATCAACGTCTCACCCGCAACTGGAATTCTGTCAGCTGTCATAACCAGTGCTTTTGCGTAACTTCCTATAATACATACCTTCATTCCATACCCTCCATTCTAGCAGATCCGATCTTAATATGCGTTCGGATCTCCAATAAGTCCTTCAATAATTTCCGGTCCAGAACTTGTTCCAACCAGTTCTGCTCCTGCTTCAAACATCATCTTCATCTTTTCCAAAGAATTAACTTTACCAGAAACTTTAACACGGCATGGAAGTGAAATATTCTCTTTCAGAATCTTAACATCTTCTACTGTTGCTGCACATCCGCCTACGCCCCATCCACTTGACTGTTTTACCCAGTCAATTCCAGCTTCGCAAGCAAGCTGTGCCGCTTTCTTTTTCTGTTCTTCATTCAGGAAACCAAATTCAAGCATAGATTTTACAATTACACCGCTTGCATGAGCAACCTCAACAATCTGTTTCATTTCTTCAAAGTAAGCTTTTTCTTCTCCACCAATCAGAAGACCTGGGTTCGGAGGAAAATCAAACTGATCAACACCTGTTTTAATCATTTCTTTTAATGCTGCCAGTTTCATATCCAGAGTATCATTTGCCTGTGGGAAATTCAATGTTGATGCAACCTGGATTCCGGTTCCTTTTAAAACATCTTTTGCCAGGCTGATATAGCACGGTGCAATCATTGCTGCCTGGAAGTCATATTTCATACATACATCAAGATGTTTTAATAATCCTTCTCTTGTTAAGTTCGGGTTAACATTTGTATACTGAATTGCCTTTGCCACCTGTTTTTTGTCATTAAAATCAATCATTTTCATTTCTCCTTTTCTTTGTTTTATTGTTTCGTGAAACGTTTTATGTATACTTTCATTATACATATTTTTCTAAGTTTGGCAATAACTTTTTGACTTTTCAGTACTTTTACACAAAAAAGACAACTTTTTAATAAAAATTAAAAAGTTGTCTTTTCCTCACAACACCTTATTCTGCCTGTATTTTTTCTGTTTCTTCCTGAATCCTCTTGATTCCCTCTTCTATAGCAATTTTACCAAGAACCATATCACAAATTGTTTTTCCTAATATTCGGTCATAGAACATCATGTTCGCATTTTCATCTACAATATTTGATAACTGTCTTCTATTTTTACTAATCCGATAACTTTCCAAAACCCTTTTCTTCCACGGGTACAGTAGCTCAAGATCCTTATTTTCATAAAAATTTTTTCTATTAGAAATTCCTGCCAATACTGAATACAGTTTGTCATAAGCTGGACCACATACCCACTTTACAAACTCCAGTGCCTGTTCCTGATTCGAACTTCCTTCATAAATGCCAAGTCCCCAGCCTCCTGTTACCGGACATTTTCCTGCAACTGTCGCACATTCAATGTTTCCTGCTACTTTTGAATGTTCATAGTTATTCAGATCATATGCGTATGAATCATATAACTGTATCATAGCTGTCTTTCCATTTTTAAATTCTTCTGCCAGATCTTCCCATGACGTTATCCTTGCTTCCGGTCTTGTATACTGATACAATTCTTTATATTTTTCCACGGCAACCCTGAATTCTGCTGTGTCAGCATAACAATATCCATTTCTGATAATATCAGCATTATAGGTCCACAGACGATTCAAAAATTCAATACTATTATACAGATTTCCCTGGTTTATCATCGCAGATCCATACTGAACAGGTGACTTAGGATTGAATTCTCTGGTAAAAAACCTTGCAACATTCAGATACTCATCCTGAGTTTTCGGAACTTCCAATTTATATCCATACATTCGCTGAAATTGTATCTGAATGGCTTCATCTACAAATAAATCTCTCTGGTAAAACAACAACTGTGTACCTGTCAAAAATGGAAGTCCGTATAATTTTCCTTTTCTTCTACCACATATATCTACAATGCCTTCAATATAATCTTCAAAATATTCTTCATTTTCTTCCAGTTCACTGATATCTTTCAACAAATTTCTCTGAATCAAACTGTCCTTCCACAGAATATCGTACATAAAGATATCTATCTTAAGTCCTTTAATCCGTTCAGGATTTACAATGATATTCCACAAATCATGATATTCAAGACAATGATAAATGATATGTACATCCGTTTCCAGTTCATATATGTCCGAAATTTCTTTCAAAACTTTCGCCGTATCTGCATTCAAAATTGCAACTGTCAGACTTTTTTTATATTCCGGAAGTTTTCTTTTGCCGCTTTTATTGAGTGAATATGCAATTTCCTTAAACTCAGCTTCAATCTTCCCAATTGTCATCTGTCTTTTCCCACTTTTCAGACTTTCGAGAATTTTTTTTGCTGCTTCTTCCCCCTGCTTTAAAAAAGACAGGTCAATAATTCCTTCATACCGATTTTCATCTTCCAGCCATTTTCCATTCTTAGCACAGACATAGTGTATTGCCTCTTCATATCCCAACATACGAGCTGCCTGAAATACTCCGCTTTCCATACACTTATTCCCTATAAAAATCACGTCAACAGCTTCATTCTCATACAACAATTCACAAGTTGCCTTAAATCCAGCTTCTGCCGAATAATTCCCCACCAGCCTGTAATGCACCTGTAATTTACTATGCGCCGATACAATTTCAGCAATACTTTCCGAATCCAAAACCTCTGTTCCTAAAATCATTGCTATTTTCTTATATCCATTCTTCTCACACCATCTAAAAAATCGGTCCACAGCTCTTTTATAATCAATATAAATGACACTAATATTCTCCGATTTCATGATACATTTATCTAGAAGAACTACCGGAATGTTACTCCCCTCAACCAGTTTTTCCCACTTTTTATTCGAATTTCCGGTCATAATAATCATTCCATCCACTCCGGTTTTCATAAGCTGAGAAATCTGCTTTTTCTCAAGAACTGCATTTTTTCCCGCCATTTTAATAACCAGACTATATCCCTCATTTTCTAATCTTCTTTCCAATGCTTCCAGGATCAACCCGGTCTCAGCATTTTCCAGATTTTCTACTACAACTCCAATCAAATATGTACACTTCATTTTCAAACTTTTAGCTTTTCCATTCAGTCTGAAATCTAATTTTTCAATTGCATTTTCCACTCTTCGGATAAGTTCCTCATTATTCGTTTTTCCATTAATCACATTGGAAACCGTTCCAATGGACACATTTGCTTCTTTTGCAACATCTTTTATTGTAGCCATATGTCCCTCCTCTCTAGTCATCGCTAATACGTAATACTGTTATTTTAAATCCCATTCCTCTAAAAGTAAAGCTATTTGCATTTTTTGCTTTTGTATATTATGCACAATTTATCGCTTTCATTTTTGTAACATTTGTCTTTTCTGCGAATTTACATAAGATCACACACATGGTATTATAATATCAAGTTAAGGATAGCACTTAACGAAACAAATAAGACGTTTTCAGTATTTTGATACTTTTTATTTTCATTTCTCCTTTAATGAAATTACAGAAAAAAGAGTTTACGACATTTCCCCCGATCATATGTCGTAAGCTCTTTTTTCATCATATTAAAAAGTTCTTCCATCTTCTTATCTAATCTACTTCTATAACAAAAATGTTTTTCATCGTCATCCCATCCTCTAATTAAATTTTTCCAAATATATTTTCCAACTCCACTTTAGCAAACTTTTCCCACATCCCCAGGCGTCAGCAAACATTTTCAAAGAAAATGTTCCTGACGCCGTCCCCCTCAACTCTCTCCCGGATTCACTTGTATCGTGAAGCTGGAACCTCCCAGCTTCCAAAGAGAAAATGGATTCCGATGCATTGAGGAAAAGGGCCCGTATAACTTACGTCTGAGGGATTTGTGTTATATGGAAAATTCGCACTGTCTGAGCAAAGCGAGTTTGCGAATTTTCCATATGCCCTTAACAAATCCCTCAGACGTTAGCTATACGCCCTTTCCCGAACCGCATCGGAATCCATTTTCTCTTTGGAAGCGTCCCCTTACCAGTATCCACTTCACCTCACAATTATCCCACCTTATTCAAGTTCAAACGCCCCCGTATAAAGCTGATAATACGTTCCTTTCTGTGCAATCAGTTCCTCATGATCACCTCTTTCAATAATCCGTCCATGATCCAGTACCATGATTGCCTTACTGTTTCTGACAGTTGAAAGCCGGTGCGCGATTACAAAGACCGTTCTTCCTTTCATCAGATTATCCATGCCTTCCTGTACCAGTGCCTCCGTCCTGGTATCAATCGAGCTGGTCGCTTCATCCAGGATCATTGCCGGAGGATCGGCAACTGCCGCACGTGCAATTGAAATCAACTGTCTCTGTCCCTGCGACAGACTTGCTCCATTTCCAGTCAGCACGGTATCGTATCCATCCGGAAGACGTGTGATAAAATCATCCGCATTGGCAAGCTTTGCTGCCGCAATACATTCCTCATCCGTCGCATCCAGACGTCCATAACGGATATTATCCATAACTGTTCCAGTAAACAGATTGACATCCTGAAGAACCACACCAAGTGATCTTCTCAGGTCTGGCTTTCTGATCTTCGTAATGTTGATTCCATCATAACGGATCTTTCCGTCCGGAATATCATAGAAACGATTGATCAGGTTCGTGATCGTTGTCTTTCCGGCTCCGGTTGCACCTACAAATGCAATCTTCTGCCCCGGTTTTGCATACAGTGTTACGTCATGAAGCACCGTCTTTTCCGGTACATATCCGAAGTCTACATGCTCCAGACGTACATCACCTTTCAGTTCTGTATATGTAATCGTTCCGTCTGTATGCGGATGCTTCCATGCCCATAGTTCTGTTTTTTCTTCTGTCTCTTCCAGTTCACCATCTGCATTTCGCTTTGCATTGACCAGTGTGACATAGCCTTCATCCTCTTCCGGCTTTTCATCCATCAATGCAAATACACGTCCGGCTCCTGCAGTTCCCATTGCGATCATAGACACCTGCATGGACACCTGACCGATGGTCTGGGAAAGCTGTCTTGACATACTCAGGAATGAAATGATAATACCTGCTGTGATCAGGTCTGTTCCGGTAAGACTGATATTTGTCACCTGTTTAAATACCAGGATACCACCGATCACAGCAATAAACACATACATCAGATTTCCGATATTTCCAAGTGCCGGCATCAGAATGTTACCCATGGTATTTGCCTTTTCACTGTCTCTGAAAAGCTGCTCATTGAGTTCTTTAAAGCCTTCTTTGCTTTCCTCTTCGTGGCAGAATACCTTGATGACCTTCTGTCCACTCATCATTTCTTCAATGTATCCCTCTTCCTTTGCCAGTGCTTTCTGCTGTTTCATCATATACACAGCACTCTGTCCACCAAGCTTTTTCGTAACTCTGCTCATGATGAAAATGAAAATTCCCACAATAATTGTCAGCCATACACTGTAATACAGCATCATGATCACGATTGCCAGGATCGATAACGAGGACTGTATCAGTGACGGAAGACTCTGTCCGATCAGCTGACGGATTGCATCGGTATCATTTGTATATGTACTCATGATATCTCCGTGTGCATGAGTATCAAAATATTTGACCGGCAGAGTCTGCATTCTGTCAAACATATCATTTCTCATGTGCTTTAAGGTTCCCTGTGTGACAGTTGCCATCAGACGGGTATAGGTAAGTGCTGCTGCCACACCGAACAGATAGATGACTGCCATCGTCGTAAGCAGCGAGATCAGCTTTGGCCATACGCTTGCAAGTCCGGAAGTAATTCCCGGTGTGATACATTCATCGATCAGCCTCTGTAAAAATGTGGTTGCCACCACGGATGCACATGCACTGATCACAATACAGATGCAGACAACGATCAGGTGCGGTTTATAGTAATGAAACAGATATTTGATCAGGCGTTTAAATGTCGCACCGCCGCCTGGCTGTTCTTTTCTCTTTTCTTCCATTTAGCACGCCTCCTTACTCTTCGTCTGTGAATCATAAACTTCCCGGTAAATACCGTTCATTTCAAGCAGTTCTTCGTGGGTTCCCCTCTCTGCGATCTTCCCGCCTTCCATAACAAGGATCATATCCGCATCCTGCACGGAAGAAACTCTCTGCGCAATAATGATCTTGGTTGTATCCGGAATTTCTTCCCGCATCGCTCTCCTTATCAGCGCATCCGTCTTGGTATCAACCGCAGAAGTAGAATCGTCCAGGATCAGGATCTTCGGCTTCTTCAGAAGTGCTCTTGCAATACACAGTCTCTGCTTCTGACCACCGGATACATTGGTTCCACCCTGCTCAATGTAAGTATCATATTTTTTCGGAAACTGCTGCACGAATTCATCTGCCTGTGCCAGCTTACATACATGCAGGATTTCTTCATCCGTTGCGTCTTTTTTACCCCAGCGGAGATTTTCCTTGATCGTACCGGAAAACAGAACGTTCTTCTGTAATACAACCGCCACCTCATCCCGAAGGGATTCCAGATCATATTCCCTTACATCTCTTCCACCGACACTCACACTTCCCTCTTCCACGTCATACAGACGGGAAATCAGCTGGATCAGGGAAGTCTTGGATGAACCGGTTCCCCCGATAATTCCCACTGTCGTTCCTGAGGGAATAACCAGATTAATATCAGACAGGGCATTCTTTTTACTCTTATGTGAATATTTGAATGAAACATTATCAAATACAATACTTCCGTCTTTTACCTCTTTAATTCCATTTTCCGGAGAAGTCAGTGAGCTTTCATGGTTCAGTACTTCCACAATACGGTTTGCAGACTCCGTTGCCATAATCGTCATAACAAATACCATTGAAAGCATCATCATTGCAGAAAGGATCTGTACTCCATAGCTGATCAGAGAAGAAAGTTGTCCCGTTGTCAGCTCGGTCGCACCACTTCCGATAATGATCCTTGCACCAAAATAACTTACAAGCAACATAGCAAGATAAATACAAAACATCATGATCGGGTTATTAAATGCAAGAATCTTTTCTACACGTGTAAAATCCTGACGCACTTCTTCCGAAGCCTTATCAAATTTCTTCATTTCATATTTTTCACGTACAAAGGATTTTACAACCCGGATTCCTGCCACATTTTCCTGTACCGAATTGTTCATCGCATCATATTTCTTAAAGATGCGCATGAAGATCGGGTGTACATAAAGTGCAATTCCGAAAAGTGCCACACCTAAGATTGGGATCAGTACAAGGAAAATACATGCCATCCGCGGATTGATCGTCATACTCATAATTACTGAAAAAATGATCATAAGCGGCGTTCTCATTGCCGCGCGTATCAGCATCTGATACGCATTCTGTACGTTTGTAACATCAGTCGTCATTCTTGTTACCAGTGAAGATGACGAAAATTTATCAATATCTGCAAATGCAAAATCCTGAATTTTAAAATACATATCCTGTCTCAGATTCTTTGCAAAACCGCAGGATGCAGTTGCCGCCTCTTTTCCTGCCATTACCCCAAAGAACAGGGAAATCATTGCGAAAATCACAAGGATCAGACCGTATTTTAAAATCGGTCCCATTGAGTTTCCGTTCATAGAATCAATTACCTTTGCCATGATCAGCGGAAGGATACATTCCATGATAACTTCAATCGATACAAAAACCGGCGAAGCAATCGACTGTTTCTTATACTGCCGGATACTTTTCATTAAAGTTTTTAGAACCATAATTTTCACTCCTTTTCTTTTTGTAGCTAGCTACACTTTCAGTTTTAAAACAGAGGACTTGTTTTCCAACACATGTCCTCTGTTCTTATTCCATATTCTGATAAAGATGCCGCAGCATCCGCTTTAATTCCCGAATCTCATCCTCTGAAAATCCAGCAAGAAGTCTTGTTTCAACTTCCAGCATCTGCTTTTTATGCTTTCTGTGATTCTCCAGTGCTTTTTCGGTTTCACAGACAATCTTGCTTCTCCGGTCTGCCGGATCCATATAACAGCTCACAAATCCGTTTTTTTCAAGGCGTCCGACAATTCCAACTACCGTAGGATGTGCAACACCAAGTTCTTCTTCGATCATCTTCTGGGATGCCTGTCCTCCGTTTTTCCGAAGCACCTTAAGCACCCGCATCTGGGAAAACGTAAGTCCGCACTCTTTCAAATTTGCATCTGCCTGTACATGAAGCCTGTCATTTAACTTTTTCAGCATATAGCCGACATCATCATTCATTTTTTCACCTCTATTTTGTAGCTCGCTACACATTTTATCAAAAGAAAATGGGAATGTCAACACGGCATTCCCATTTTTTTCAAATCTATTTTTCTGTCTTTATACATTTTCTTGCAAGAATGCACAGTACGATCGTGATAACCATATCCGGAAGTGTATTCCCAAGCGGAATATCCACATTCATCAGAATACGGTAAAGCACGAAACCAATCACCCAGATCACACCATTCATGACATCCAGAGATACTCCCAGACTGTCTTTTCTCTTCAGAATAAAGAAATCAGCAATCTGGATTGCAATCATCGGCGCAAATACGGAACCGATCAGGTACAGGAAATCGGTAATGTTGTCCATCGGATAAACGATCGCTCCGATCATTCCGATCACAGTCACAACAATTGCTGCATATTTCCCATTGATTTTTGAAAATACTGACTCTGACGAAATTCCTGCTGAATACGCATCCAGGAAAGTTGTCGTAACGGTAGAAAATACAATAATCAGAAGCCCTGCAATTCCAAGCCCCGCCTTCACCATAATACTTGCAATATCAGACTCTCCTGTGTAAATCGCAGCATTCATACCGATCACATACATCCAGCAGCTGACAACTCCATAGATAACGGCACTGACTGCGGTTGCTTTTACCGGTTCTTTTGCTTCTCTTGTATAGTCGCTGATCAGTGGCAGCCAGGAAAGTGGCATGGCAACGGAAAGTTCTACCGCTGCGCCAAACGTCATGGCATCTCCACCTGCGCCAGCTACCGATCCGTCACCAAAGATCACTCTGCTCAGTACCAGTGTCAGGATAAATAAAGCAGCCATTGCAACCGTATTAATCTTACCGAGATTTGTAATTCCGATCAAAATCCATAAGATGATCAGTGCACCGATCACCAGACACCATACCCATCTGCCGGTATGAAGGACACCGTTTGCTGCAAGTGCTCCATCATAAATCATAATCGCTGTCCAGCCAACCAGCTGCAGCACATTCAGGAAGGAGAAGAAGACTCCTCCCTTCTCGCCAAAACTCATTTTACTGTTTCCATTGCACTTCGTCTGGTCTTCCCACCAATTACTCCGGCAAGGAAAAGCATCGTGCATCCAATGATATGACCAATAATAATTGCCAGAACTCCTTTTCCGAATCCAAGCGGCGCAAAGTAAGTACCGGTCAGAATCTCTGCAAGGGACACGCCCGCCCCAAACCAGATCAGTCCATTTTCAAAGATAGAGGTTCTCTTTTCATTCATACTTCTATTCCTCCACTTTGCTTTCTGTATATTCGTTTTTAATTGCAAATCCGTGATTCATCGGAACGCTTCCTTTGCCAAGATCCAGCATTGCTGCAAGTGCTCCGGAAATATATTTCTTTGCACGTTCTACCGACTCATCCAAATCATATTCTTTTGCAAGATTTGATGCGATCGCACTGGATAAAGTACATCCTGTTCCGTGCGTGTTCGGATTGTCGATCCGCTCTCCGTAGAACCACTTATATCCACCATCTCTCCACAGCAGATCATTGGCATCATTTAGCTGATGTCCGCCCTTGCAAAGAACTGCACAGTGATATTTCGTACCGATCTCTTCTGCTGCTTTTATCATATCCTCCTGTGACTGGATTTTCATACCTGCAAGTACTTCTGCTTCCGGGATATTCGGAGTCAGAACGGTTGCCATCGGAAGCAGGCGGCTCTTCAGCGCATCAATCGCTTCCTCGCTGATCAGTCTTGCTCCACTTGTTGCTACCATAACCGGATCAACTACAATATTTTTCGCATCATATTCTTTTAATTTGTCTGCGATCATTGTGATCAGACCACTTGAAGATACCATTCCAATCTTCACCGCATCCGGGTAAATATCCGTGAAAATATTATCCAGCTGTTCTCCTAAAAATTCCGGTGTTGCCTCCATAATTCCGGTAACCCCGGTTGTATTCTGTGCAGTAAGAGCCGTAATTGCGCTCATCGCATAGACTCCGTTACTGATCATTGTTTTGATATCTGCCTGGATACCTGCTCCTCCACTTGAATCGCTTCCTGCAATTGTAAGTGCTGTTCTCATTTGACTCTCTTCCTCTCTTTTTCCATAATTCTGAATATTTTGTATAAAAAAGAATGTGCCTTGGCACATTCTCGCGCCGAGCGCAGTCGCTTGCGACATTCTTCATCTTCGTGCGAGTGCGCATCTCCGGCACGTAGTGCCTTTTGTTTCATAAGAAGTTCCTTCGGAATTTCCTGTGAAATAAAAAAGAGACACCTGACATGCGCAAGTGTCTCCGAAAAATCAATATGACTTCCTACGACGGCATGATCCGCATCAGGTAAAAAGGGTCGAAGCTCTTTTGCTTCCTCTCAGCCTGGTTTTCGCCGGCTCCCCCGTCTTTATTATTCTGTCTCTCCAAACGTTGTCTGCTTTGTAACTTCTGTTAGACTCTCTCTGGTTCTGGATAAGCCTCTCCAAAAGTCTCAACAGTTACTTTTTTCATCTTCTGTTCTTCCAACGGTCTGTCGCTGTAGTCTGTTGCTGTCTCAGCAATTTTATTTACAACATCCATACCTTCTGTAACTTTACCAAAAGCTGCATATGCACCATCAAGATGTGGTGAAGTCTTATGCATGATGAAGAACTGTGATCCTGCTGAATCCGGATGCATTGCACGTGCCATAGAAAGAACGCCCGGTTCATGCTTCAGATCATTTGCAAAACCGTTCTGCTTAAATTCTCCTTTGATACTGTATCCAGGACCACCCATTCCGGTTCCATCCGGGCATCCGCCCTGGATCATGAATCCACTGATGACACGGTGGAAGATCAGTCCATCATAGAATCCCTTATTTACAAGAGATACAAAGTTATTTACTGTATTCGGTGCGATTTCCGGATATAATTCCGCTTTGATCACATCGCCATTTTCCATTTCAAATGTTACTACTGGATTTGCCATTTTATACCATCTCCTTTTCATTGATTTCTCTACCTATTGTAACGGAACTTTTCCCGTCCGTAAATAGTTTTTAGAAAGTCTTTATACATTTTCCAGACGATATCCGATCACCAGAAACCAGTGCCAGATAAAATCCTCAAACTTCTCTTTATTCTTATGCCGGAGCATCAGATGCTTTCTCCTCCGGTTTCAGTGTCGATAAAAACACAGCAGCCAGAATGATAACACCACCAAGGCACTCTCTGAAACTTGGAACTTCTTTCAGAAACAGAAATGCGCTTAAAGTCCCATACACCGGTTCCAGTCCGGATAAAATTCCGGCAATCCTTACTTTCACAGTCCGAAGTCCACTGATAAATAAAGAATGTGCAACTGCTGTAAAAATAATTCCTAGCATCATCAATACGCCTGCATCTGCAAGTGTAATCACAGGCTTCAACACAAACAGCGTCGGAAGCAGCACGATCGTTGCAGTTCCCTGTTCATAAAGCGACACCAGTGTTGCCGGATATCTGCTGGAAAAACGGCGATTCATCAGTGACAATATTGCATAGGTAAATGCACTCAGAAGTCCCCACAGAACTCCCTGTGTAATCTGATTATCCATCTGAAATGCGGGTACGATAAAGAATACTCCGACCAGCATCATCAATGTACAAAACACATCCGATTTCTTCAGTTTTTCATGGAACAGGTATGGCTCCAGAAAAATAACAAATACCGGAAAAGTTGATACCGTAAGCGTACCAACTGCAACCGTCGAACTCTGGATCGACTGCATATAACTACTCCAGTGTATTGCTAAAACTGCACCTGCTCCGACCATCCACAAATAATCACTTTTCTCCTCCAGGCGAATTTTCTGCTTTTTAAAACGCAGAAAAATCCAGAGGAAAATAGATGAAAAAAATACCCTTCCAAGCACGATGATCACTGCAGGCAGATCTACCAGCTTGGCAAACAGTCCGACAAAACCAAACAATGCCACAGCAACATGTACTGAAATTAAACCTTTTCTCTGACTCTCTTTCATATAAAAACCTTTCTCTATTCAGGCTGGTCTACCCGGAAATGTTCCATTAAAATCGGCATATATTCCTTACTGTATTCTCCAAGCGAATAATTTCCTCTGTTCAGACACCAGTCTGATACCAGTGCCCGCTCACAGAGTGAATAATACTTGGTAATCTCCTGGATACTCTTCTCTCTGCTGATCTGATTTCGCACATGCCCCTCTTCTATGATCCTGCTGATCAGCTTGTAATAAGTACGGTTCTGATCCAGAAGATTCCTGTCTCCCTTGGCAATCAATTGTGTTGAATATAAGGATGATAACAATGCTACATCAATCTTTTGCTCCATAAATGAATGCGACCGGTAATTGAGATACATCAGTTTATCAAAACTGTTCATTTCCGGATCCAGTTCATCTTCAAGCTTTGCATAATTCTCATCCAGAATAGTTGACAATGTATCAAGCAGAGAATCTTTGCTACTGAAATAATAATAGAACGATCCTTTTGATGTCTCAGAAAGACGAATGATATCATCTACTGTTGTATCATCATATCCTTTTTCATAGAACAATTCCCATGCGGCATCTACAATCCGCCGCTTTACATTCTGTTTTGCTGCCATCTATCTACCTCCTATGGTATCATGTTCCACGCGGAGCGTTTTTTATTATCAGGAAAGACCTTTCTTAATAGATAAAAAAAGACCGGCTGCGTCATACGCCCCGGTCCTTTTCAGGTTTACGTGGACATGTTTTTCCCCGTAAACAAGTATATCGTATCTACATTCCTTTTGCAACATCAACACAGGCCTTCATTGCATCAATGACTGCACTTCTGAATCCGTGTTCTTCCAATACACCTACGGCTTCAATCGTTGTTCCTGCCGGTGAGCATACCATGTCTTTGAGTTCTCCCGGATGCTTTCCTGTTTCAAGAACCATCTTCGCACTTCCAAGAACTGCCTGTGCTGCAAATTTGTATGCCTGTGCTCTCGGCATTCCCTCTGCAACAGCGGCATCTGCCATTGCTTCGATAAACATAAATACATATGCCGGTGAACTTCCGCTTACTGCAACAACTGCATCCATCATATGCTCTGTCACAACTTCTACCTTACCAAATGCAGAAAGGATCTTGCATGCATAATCAAGTTCTTCTTTTGTTACATGTTCATTCGGTGTGGCAGCTGTCATACCTTCTCCAACCATAGCCGGAGTGTTCGGCATTGTACGAACAATTTTAACATCTTTTCCAAACTGTTCGGCAAGCCATGCAAGTGTCTTTCCTGGTGCGATCGTGATAATAAGCTGTTCCGGTCTTACCAGATCTTTTACTTCCTGGATGACATCTGCATAAAACTGTGGTTTTACAGAAAAAATAACAACTTCTGACTTTTCAATTACTTCTTTATTGCTATCGGTAACATTGATTCCATAAAGTTCTTTTACTTTTTCGCGACCTGGTGCAAAAAGATCTGCTCCGATGATTTCTTCCGGTTTGAATACGTTACTTTTAATAACGCCTCCCATAATTGCTCCTGCCATATTACCTGTTCCGATAAATCCTAATTTCATAGTTTTTCTCCTCCTGATGAACTTAAAACCTTATACATTTACATTTTTAATTTGTATACAATCGTTTAATTTGTATACAAATTTCCTTCTGCATTCAATGTATCACTTCTCCTGTTTAAAGTCAACATTTTCACAATAGAAAATGCCGTTTTCCGTCGAAAATACATGCACCATTGTATACAATCATCAGTCTGTACTCTTATATTAAACGCAACTTTACATATACCTAATTTTATTTTTTACAAACCCCGTTTTAATGTGTTATACTTAATATATTCACCAGACAGAGGGGGATTTCACATGGCTGAAAAAAGGAAATCACTTGCCGATCAGGCTTATGAAATTATCAAAAATAATATTATGAATCTGACTTATCCACCGGGAATGCCTCTTACAGAAGCACTTCTGACAGAAGAACTTGGTATGAGCCGTAATCCGGTACGCACTGCGCTCAAAATGCTGCAGTCTGAAGGTCTGATCGTTACCGATTATTATAAATCCATGACTGTAAAAGAAATCACCGATAAAGATATCAATGAACTTTATCAGCTCCGCGAACTCTTAGAGGGCAGTGCATTTAAACTAATCTTTGAAAGTGGAAAAGCGGAAGAATATTCCTATCGAATTGAAGAAAAAGTGGTACATATGTGTGCGGTTGCTTCCGATGTTTATGAGTGGGAGCTTGCTGATACGCAGATGCATCTGGAAATCGTCAGCATTTTCAATAATGACCGGATCACCAAATTCTACGAATCCAATTTATCAGAGCTGGTAAGAGTGGGTATGTATTCGCTGAAAAACGGCATGCGGATCGTTCCAACAAATGAGAATTTGAAAAAAATGGTTAAATATATGCGTAAAAATGATTATGAGCGGGCTTTTGCAATTCTGAAAAAAGATCATTTTATGCAGGGAAAAGACAGCGCCATGAAAGAAGAACTGAAAAACGAGTAATCTTTATTTATAAGATATTAAAGGAAGTGCTAACACATGATGAAACTAGAAACTCCAATTGGAGAATTTACTACTGACTCTTATAAAATTCCTGCGGGAGACACTTTGGCTGTGTCTCCTGCAATCATTTTGTTCTCTTCTGATGATTACAAAATCATCACCATCGATCAATTTATCCAAATTGGTACAGATGTCTATACCCCTCTTTTACATCAAAATTGTATGTCTCCTGATCAAAAAACCATCTACCCACTGACTATCGAACAGCATGATTCAGACCGGATTACTCTTTCTGATCATTATCATTCTATAATTTTAGAGCTCAATAACTTACCGGATCTGCAGGTAAAGCCGTGGTATCCTGTTATTAAAAAAAAGAACTGCATACCATGTACAAATTGTGGAAGATGCAGCTGGTAGTCTGCATCTTTATTAAACAGCATGAATGACTCTTCTGCATTTTTTTCCAGGCTGATCACCTCTGAGCAATAAAAAAACTGCAAACCCTTACGGTCTACAGCTCCCTTACTTTTTTCATGTACCTTCAAAACCACATACAAATTTAAATCTTTACTCCATCCATTTTCTTTACCCTGTCCTACCTTCTTGGTTATGCCCTCGACCGATTAGTAACAGTCAGCTC
>ERZ773162.213-NODE-213-length-78067-cov-6.705135_pt1 | contig 78067 bp, 61 predicted proteins | sample MGYA00511113_ERZ773162 | MGnify/ENA primary metagenome ERZ773162 (study PRJEB29015, sample SAMEA2737807) | human gut metagenome | biome: human gut; feature: human-associated habitat; material: faeces | place: China | collected 2012 ... | reverse complement strand
ATCTGAAAATGGCGACGGACACCCTGCTGGAAAAGCCTATGACCGAGGCGGAGCGCACCGACTTTATCCGGGGAATCCGCAGCCAGACGGATAAGCTGGACTTTCTCTTTCAGGCCCTTGTGAAAACCTCCCGTCTGGAAACAGGCGTGATCCAGTTGGACAAGAAACCGGGCCGCCTCTTTGATACCGTGGCACAGGCCATGAGTGGGATCGTGTATGCAGCGGAGAAAAAGGAAATCGCCGTGTCCGTGGACTGCCCGGAGGATTTGACCGTTTCCCATGACAGCAAGTGGACATCGGAAGCCCTCTTTAACCTGCTGGACAATGCGGTGAAGTACACCCCGGCAGGCGGGAAAATCGCTGTGTCGGTGGTGCTGTGGGAAATGTATGTGGAGATCAAAGTGACCGACACCGGCAAGGGCATTTCCGAAAGCAATCAGGCTGCCATCTTCCGGCGCTTCTATCGTGAGGAAGAAGTACACGAACAGCAGGGCGTGGGCATTGGCCTGTATCTGGCCCGCGAAATCGTAACGTGGCAGGGCGGCTATATCAAGGTGATTTCGGAGCCGGGCAAAGGTTCGAAATTTTCTATTATGCTCCCTACAAAATGAAAGTAAATGAGCGAGGTGTTTCTATTATGAATGAACGAGAAAAAACGATCCGACTGTGGTTTGATATGTGGCTTTATCAGAAAGATATGGGTATTGATGATATTTTTACAGAAGATGTCCTCTATACAGAAAGTTGGTGTCCCCAGTATAGCAATCGTAAAACCGTAAAGCATTGGTTTCAGGAATGGAATACCCGTGGAAAAGTGGTAATTTGGGAAATCAGGCAATTCTTCCATAAAGACAATCAAACGATTGTAGAATGGTATTTCAAAAATGAAATGAATAATGGGGATATAGAGGAATTTGACGGCGTTTCTTTGGTCGAATGGACAGAGGACAATAAAATAAAAGCATTAAAAGAGTTTGGGTGTAACCGTAATACTTATAATCCCTATCAAGAAAGCGACATCCCTCAATTTAGAAATCAAAAGGCGAATTGGTTTTAGAAGTGTATGAAGTTCTACGCAATTCGGAGAGGCTTGTATTTTCTTAAAATACAAAAATAATGATGGTTGTCTTGTATTCGATTGAAAGCAAGACAACCATCATTATTATGTACTGAGATTGCACATATCTAAAATATAAGATTTTCTATCGTACGTTGCGTTCGTAAATATGCAGCATGCCTTTGAAAATCAGATCCGGGTCGTAAATATCGATCATATCGGTATCGTCGGCGAACACGCGGCTTAAACCACCCGTCGCAACCACGCGGAATTCTTCGTCGATTTCGCGATGGAATTGTGTGATCGTACGTTCGATGCCTCCGAGGAAGTTGTAATACAAGCCGGCTTGCATGGCTGGTTTGGTGCTTTTCGCCAGAATCGATGCGGGACGGGTGATTTCCACTTCCGGCAACTGGGCCGTGGCATCCCACAAGGCGGCCGCGCCTGTGCGAATGCCGGTGGTGATGAGCCCGCAAATCACTGAAGCGTCAGCTGTTACGTAATTGAATGTGGTGGCCGTGCCGAAATCCGCCACCAGAATCGGCCCGCCATACTCGTAGTAGGCTCCCGCACAGTCGGCAATGCAGTCCGCGCCCATATTCTGCGGATTGTCCATGCGAATATTGATGCCGGTTTTGACTCCCGGTCCAACAATCATCGGATCGATATTGAGGAATTTCACAATGCTGGCACGGAACGAATGCATGACCTTCGGCACCACCGACGTGATGATCACATCGTCCACATCGCCCGGCGCATAGCCGCTCAGCCGCAGGAATTGCATGATCATCAGGCCATATTCATCCGACGTGTGGTTCGCCTTCGTGGTGATGCGATACGTGCCGGCGATATGCCCGTCATCGAGAAAGCCGATCACCACATTGGTGTTGCCGATGTCGACTGCGACCAGAAGCATGTCGAATTCTCCTTACGATTGCTGTATTGACGCTATTTCCTGTGATGTTGGTTGATGGTTACGATGCTTGCGATTCAGCGGATTCGGTATTGCGCAACGCTGCCAATTCGGTGAGGATGCGTTCCGCCAATTCCTGCTTGCTCATCTTGTTCCAATGCTCGATGATCGGTTCGTCGGTGGTTTCGCCGGGTTTCAGCACGGTCACCACATTCGTATCCACCGCGAATCCGGCGCCGGGAGTGTTGAGATTGTTGGCCACCAGCATGGAACAATGCTTGGATGTGAGTTTTTTCGCTGCGTTCGATTCAAGATCCTGCGTTTCCATGGCGAAACCGCACAAGGTTTGACCGGCGGTTTTATGCGCGCCTGCCCATGCGAGAATGTCGGGATTCGAAGTGAGCCGCAGATCGATATTGACGCGCCCGTTCTTCTTGATTTTCTCCGAAGACTGCTCAATCGGGCGGAAATCGCCGACGGCAGCGGCCATAATCGTCAAATCGGCCTGCGTGAAATGCTCTTGCACCGCGTTGAACATTTGCTGCGCGGTGGTGACGTGAACCGTATCAATGCCGCGGGGAGCGCTCAATGTGACAGGGCCGGATACCAGCGTCACATCCGCGCCCATATCGCGTGCCTGCTCGGCGATCGCATAGCCCATTTTTCCAGTGGAATGATTGGTGAGGTAGCGCACGGGATCAAGTGGCTCCTGTGTGGGGCCGGCGGTGACGAGCACATGCAATCCGTGTAATGGCAACGTTTCTGCGGGCTGGTTCGCACGCAGCAGATCAGCTACGGCAGCTTCGATCGCAGCAGGCTCCTCCATGCGCCCCTTGCCAACATCCTGGCAGGCAAGCATACCGGATCCCGGCTCCACAATGGTCCATCCAAGTTCACGGCAGGCATTGAGATTGCGTTGCGTCACGGCATTCTCATACATGTGCACGTTCATGGCAGGGCATAGGATTTTCGGTCCCTCGCTATAGGCAAGCACGGTACTTGTCAGCTGGTCATCGGCAATGCCGCATGCGATTTTCGCAATGATATCGGCGCTCGCAGGAGCGATGACGAGCATGTCCGCCCATTTCGCATCATCCACGTGATTGATATGCAGCGGATCGGATGGCGTATGCGCAACATCGCCGTCATTGCGCTGTGCTGCGAACATGGACATGCGCGTCTGCGTATGCGTGAGCGAGCTGAACGTCAACGGGGTGACGAACTCCTGCGCGGCCGCGGTCATGGCCACGCGAACCTCATGTCCCTGCTTGCTCCAGTCGGAGGCGAGATGGCAGGCCTTGAATGCGGCGATGCTGCCGGTCACGCCGAGAAGAATATGCGCCATAGCCGATATGGTCCTTCCATTGACGTTGGCAAGACTTACGAAAACTGCGTCAAGTATATATCGAACCGGCTGAAGCATGCGGCATTGCGGCATTGCCGTCAGATGAATCCTGCGGGCATGGCGGATTGTAGAATCAGACTTTGGTGATCGACCCGTACAGGCGGTCAACCAGAACAAACACATAATCAAACAGGAGCAATCATGTCGCAATCTTCAGGTGCGTACGGCGAAGCCGACGCAACCGAACAGAAGAACGAACAACACAACAATCAGTCCGCAAACTCGGCAAGCACCGACGCAACTTTGAGCGCGCGTGCCAAATCACCGAAATCCAAGGGGCCCAACAAGTGGATCATCGCCATCATTGCAGTGATCGCAGTGGTCGCCATCATTGTGGGCGTCGTCGTATTCCGCAACAACAACGCATCCAGCGATACCGCGGAAAATGGCGCCTCCAACACCGTGACCATTGGACTGAAACTCGCCCCCGTAAGCCTCGACATTCGCCACCAGTCCGGATCGGCGATCGAACAGGTGCTGATCGGCAATGTGTACGAAGGGCTGCTGTCGCGCGATTCCGACAACGAAGTGCAGCCGGGACTGGCGAAAAGCTGGGATATTTCCAACGACGGCACAACGTATACGTTCCATCTCAACGAGAACATGAACTTCTCCAACGGAGACACGTTGGACGCCGAAGATGTGGCCTGGTCCATTAACCAGCTCAAAGAACAGCAGTATTACAACGCCAATCAGGTCGAAAGCCTCGAAAAAGCCGAAGCGGTCGATAGCGACACCGTGAAGCTCACGCTCAGCACCCCCGATTCCAACCTGCTGTGGTACCTGACCGGACGCCCCGGCCTGGTGTTCGATAAGGACGCCGAATACAACGCGAAAACCGAAGCCGTCGGATCGGGCCCGTACACGGTGGAATCCTTCGATTCCGCCAGCAAAATGGTGCTCAAAGCCAACCCGAAGTATTGGGGAAGCGCACGCAAGGCCGCAACCGAAAACGTGATCATCAAATTCCTCACCGACGATAACGCAGCCGTCAACGCGCTGAAAAGCGGCGAAGTCGACGTGCTTTCCCCGGTGAATGCCACGCTCGCCAAATCGCTTGACACCAACACGTATCAGGTGTCCGCGGCGGACGGCAGCGACAAATACGTGCTCGCCTTCAACTGCGCGAACAGCAAGCTTGCCGACAAGCGCGTGCGTCAGGCAATCCGTTACGGCATCAACCATGAGGAAATCATCGCTTCGCGCGGTAACGTCGACTATGCGCTCGGCGGGCCGATCCCATCCGTGGACCCGGGCTATGAGGACTTGACCGACCTGTACCCGTACGATGTGAACAAAGCCAAGGAACTCATGGCTGAAGCCGGCTATTCCACCGATAATCCGCTGAAACTCACCCTCACCTACGCCAACACGTACGGCACGGAACTCGGCGACCAACTGCGTAGCCAGCTCGCCAAAATCGGCATTGATCTCAACATCAACTACGTGGAATTCTCCACATGGCTGCAAGACGTGCACGCCAACGGCGACTATGAACTTTCGTTGGTGGACCACGCCGAAAGCCACGACTTCTACAAGTGGACCACGCCCGACTACTACTTCCACTACGACGGCAAGCAAGCCCAAGAACTGTATGCCAAGGCGCTTGCCGCCACCGATGAGGAATCCAGTGCAAACTACCTGAAGCAGGCTGCGAAAGCAGTAAGCGAGGATGCCCCCGCCGACTGGCTGTTCGGATATCGCGTGACGGTGGCATACCACAAGAACGTGCAGGGATTCCCCAGCAAGCTGAGCCAGACGGTGCTGCCATTGTGGCAGATCACCAAGGCGCGGTGAATCGACGAAAAACGATGGAAAATCGGCGGAAAACAAGTGATGAAAACTGATGTGTGGCGGTGTTTGCAGCGGTATCGTTGCGGCACCGCCACACGTTGGCGCGATATTGTTGGATAGGGTAATGACGGTGAATAGGTGCGTATCGCTGCAAACGCACGGATCGAGCGATAGACCAATGGTGGTTCAACTATGAGATTTGTAGTCAAACGGCTGGGACTGTTCGTCGTGGCCCTGTTCGGTCTGTCGCTTCTGGTGTTCGTGCTGTTGCGCATGCTGCCGGGCGATGTGGCTGCGGTGATCGCAGGAACGAACGCAGCCCCTGAACGTATCGCGTCGCTTCGTACCGAACTTGGCTTGGACAAATCGTACGTGGCACAATACGGCGATTGGATGCTGGGATTGCTGCATGGCGATCTTGGTGTGTCCACCATCGGAGGCAAAGCGGTGTCGGCACAGGTTGCGTCTCGTGCTTCGGTAACGTTTCCACTGATCATCATGAGTTTGCTGATCGCATTGGCGATCGGCCTGCCGCTTGGTTGCGCTGCTGTGCTGACCCGTAATGCCCGCTTGCGTGGGCTTTGTCACGGTATTGCGATTGTTGCCGGCGCCATTCCCGCATTATGGGGCGGATTGCTGTTGATTCTGCTGTTCTCACGCGGTTCAGGACTGTTGGGATTGCTGCCTGCTCAAGGTTTTCCCGATAATGGCTGGGGTGCGCCCTTGCAGGCGTTGGCTTCTTTGATACTTCCGGCGCTCGCCACCGGCGTTACCGCAGGCGCGTCCATTATGCGTTACACGCGTGCCGCCGTGGGGGACAAGGCCTCGTCTCAGGCGGTTGACATGGCCATGGCATGCGGCATGACCCGCAAACAGGCGGTATTGCGCGTCGCTTTGCGTCTTGCCACACCGCAATTGGTGTCGGTGATCGGTTTGACGTTCGCCCAGATGGTCACCGGTGTAATGGTGGTTGAGAATCTGTTCGCGCTTCCGGGGCTTGGCACCATGCTGGTCACCGATGTTGGCAATCGAGATCTGATTGCAGTGCAGAGCGAATTGTTCCTGTTGGCTACGTTCTTCCTCTTGCTCGGATTAGTGGTTGATGTGGTGCATCGTGCGCTTGATCCGCGTCTGAAAGATGCCGGATTGGTGTCGGGGGAGGTGCTTGCATGATGAAACAGTCTGCTGAGAAAACTACTTCGAAAAACGCTGTGAAAACCGTGATTCCCTCCATATGGCGTACCGCTGGTGGCAAGTATTCGCTGATCATGCTTGCGATATGGCTGGTTGTGTCGGCTATTTCGCTGGTGTGGACGCCATATTCGCTGCTTGATACTGACGGATTCAACACGTGGGCTTCGCCGTCCGGCGCTCACATGTTGGGTACTGATGGTGTTGGCGCTGATGTGTTGAGCTGGCTGATGGCCGGTTCCCGTACGAATCTTGCGATCGCACTGCTTACCGTGGTGGTTGCCGCGGCCATCGGCCTGCTGCTGGTGGCGGCCATGGTGTCTCGCCATGGCGCATTGGCTTCCACGTCGGTGGTTGTGGTGGATGCGTTGATTTCCATTCCAACAGTGCTGATCGCCTTGATGCTTTCCGTGCCGTTCGGCGCGTCGGCAGCGGTGATCATCGCCGCATGCGGACTTGCATACGGGCTGAATTTGGCGCGTATTCTACGCCCCGCGGCCATGCTCGCCGCACGTTCTGACTATGTGGAATCGGCTTTGTGGTCGGGTGCGAGTTCGTTACGCGTGTTTTTCACGCATATTGTGCCGAATACGGTTCCGGTGTTATGCGTTCAGCTGTCGATGAGTGCGGGCACGTCGCTCTTGGCGGAGGCTGGATTGACGTATCTGGGTGTTGGCGTCGGTGCGGGAGTGCCCAGTTGGGGGCATTCGCTTGCCACGTCCGTGAAATTCATCAGCATTTATCCGATGGCTGTGGTGTGGCCGGGATTGGTGGTCACCTTGATGGTGATAGCGCTGAATCTGTTTGGCGATGCGTTGCGTGACGCCATCGATCCGCTGACGAATCCGGCATTGCGGCAAGGTGAAGCCACCCATGTTGAATCGGAGGAACGCGCATGAGCGTCAGCATCCGTAATCTCAATATCGTCATCAATGGAATGCCGATTGTGCATGATGTCGATATGGACATCGCCGACGGTGAACGTGTGGGTTTGATCGGTTCGTCCGGTTCCGGCAAATCCATGATCGCCAAATCCATCATGGGCTTGCTGCCGCTTTCCGCACAGGTTTCCGGCAGTATTGACATGGGTGGTACTGAAATCGTCGGAGCGTCGGATCAAGCGATCGCCGATCTGCGTGGCCGTTATGTGGGCATGGTGTTCCAGAATCCTTCCGCCGCATTGAATCCGGTGATGACCGTGGCGCAGCAGGTCGCGCTGCCACTGCGTTTGCATTACGATCTGACCCGTGACGAACGGTTGGACCGTGTCAAAGCAATGTTCGCCAAAGTCAGGCTGCCGGAAGATGTGCTGAACAAATATCCGCATGAACTTTCCGGCGGACAACAGCAGCGCGTCGGCATCGCGGCCGCATTGGTCACGTCGCCGCGCCTGATTATCGCCGACGAGCCAACCACCGCGCTGGATTCGATCACGCAACGGCAGATCGTCGATCTGCTGGCATCGTTGGTGGACGATTCCGGCGCATCCATGCTCTTCATCACCCACGATTTCGCGGTACTCAATCATGCAACCACACGCTGTTATGTACTTGCTGATGGACGTGTTGCCGAATCAGGACAAACCGCCGATATCCTGCAGTCGCCGCACACTAAAGTCGCTTCGCAATTGGTGACTTCGGCACGTGCGCTGTCGTTGCGGATCGATGCCGAAACCAAATAAGGAGAACGGTTGTGACGGGCGAAAACGAAAAAACCACAATGCTGCAAGGTCGCGGCATCAGCAAATACTACGGTGCGAAACAACAGCGTCGTCAGGTGCTGCACGATGTTGATATCGACGTACGTTCGGGGGAGTGCCTTGCGGTGATCGGCGGATCCGGATCCGGCAAAACCACCCTTACACGAGTATTGCTGGGGCTCGAACACGCTGAAACGGGCGAGATTACGTATTTCGGCAAGCCTGTGCAAGGCGAAGTCGCCGGCGAACTGCGGCGTAGCTGCGGATTGGTGTTCCAAAGCCCATTCGGCTCGTTGGATCCGCGTTGGAGGGTCGGCAGATCCGTTGCCGAACCATTGCGGTTGCATCACCCTGATTGGTCGCAGGAACGGATTGCGGAACGCGTGTCGGAAGCCTTCCGCATGGTGAGTCTCGACCCTGCCGCATATGAAAATCGGTTCCCCGTGGACCTCTCTGGCGGTCAGGCGCAACGCGTGGCCATCGCACGTGCCATTGCGGATCATCCGAAAGTATTGCTTGCCGACGAGCCGATGAGCGCCGTCGACGTGGCCGCACGAACGCAGATTCTCGCATCGTTCGCTGCGATTCGTAGCGGCGAACCTGATATGGCGCTGATCATGGTGTCACACGATTTGGGAGTGGTGCAGCATATCGCAGATCGCATTATGGTGTTGCACGACGGTTGCGTTGAGGAATGCGGACTTACGGAAACCGTGTTGCACCATCCGACCAGCGATTACACCAAACGATTGCTGGACGCGGCTTCGCTCTGATTTGTGACACTGCGCAAAAAGCCTGCGATCATGTTGAAATCCGCATGATTGCAGGCTTTTTTGCCGCTATATGAACAGGTAAGACACGCCGATGTCGTTACGTGTGCTATTGTGTGAGCCATGTTCAATTTCTCTTGTTGTTGCTGTCGCTGACCAACCGCCCGAGGGGCGCGTGGTTCATCGAAGCATAACTTGAGACAGGGCATTCTTTTTCGGCATACGCAACTTGCGTTGCATGCCAGAGTATCGTAGAAATCATCCCATAACCAGTGCCTTACGCGGTTGGTATTACGCGGCATATGTGGATGAACCGCAGCGAAAACACCATCACATGTCCCGTTTCAAATCATTGCAAGTGATAAACGCGAGCTTCTCGAAATCAAAACAACGAAATCATTCATCGGAAGCCAACGGAAATCACTCTTCGCAAGGAAACGACATGACCATCCACAACTCCCTTTCCGAGCTCATCGGCAACACTCCGCTCGTCAAACTCAACCATGTGACCGACGGCATCAAAGCCACCATCGCAGTCAAAGTCGAATATTTCAATCCTGGCGGCTCCTCCAAAGACCGCATTGCGGAACGCATCATCGACGCGGCCGAACGCAGCGGCGAACTCAAGCCGGGCGGTGTGATTGTGGAACCGACCTCCGGCAACACCGGCGTAGGACTTGCCCTCGTGGCCCAGCAGCGCGGATACCGCACCATCTTCACCCTGCCAGACAAGGTTTCCGAAGCCAAGCGTGCGGTACTCCGCGCATACGGTGCAGAAGTGGTGGTAACCCCTACCGATGCTGGTCCGGATGATCCGCGCTCCTACTACCAGGTGGCGGAACGCCTCGCCAAAGCGATTCCCGGCGGATACCGCCCGAACCAATACGACAACCCGAACGGACCGGAAAGCCACTACCGCACCACCGGTCCGGAAATCTGGGAAGCCAGCGACCATCAGGTCACGCATTTCGTGGCTGGCATCGGCACTGGCGGCACCATTTCCGGCACCGGACGCTACCTGAAGGAAGCTTCCGACGGCGCAGTACAAGTGATCGGCGCCGACCCGGAAGGATCCATCTATTCCAATCCGAACGACGTGCATCAGTACAGCATCGAAGGCGTGGGCGAGGATTTCTATCCGAAAGCGTTCGACCGTGAACTTCCCGACGAAATCGTGCAGGTCAACGATGCCGAAGCATTCGAAATGACCCGCCGTTTGGCTGCGGAAGAAGGTCTGCTGGTCGGAGGCTCGTCCGGCATGGCCGTTACGGCAGCGCTTAAATACGCACGCGAGCACGATTTGGACGAAGACCAGCTGGTCGTGGTGTTGCTGCCGGATTCCGGTCGCAGCTATATGGAAAAGATCTTCAACGACGATTGGATGCGTGCCAACGGATTCGCCGACGTTGTGGAACGCACGTCCAAGCCAAGTCTTGCGGAGCGGTATCTGTAGACCACCGATCAGCTGTTTCACGATCATGTCCATCATTCGTTCAACCCAAACCATTCGATATTTTCAAGGAGTTCCCATCATGACCATCTCGACCAACACCGAAGCCCTGAACGCCACCGCACTCGCCACCCGCGCCATTCACGCAGGTCAGGAGCCCGACCCGACCACCGGAGCCGTGGTCACTCCTATTTATATGACATCCACGTTCAAGCAGGACGGTGTCGGCGGCCTGCGCAACGGCTACGATTACAGCCGTTCCATCAACCCGACCCGCAACTCTTTCGACGAGCAGCTCGCCGCGGTCGAAGGCGCGAACTACGCGCTGAGTTTCGCTTCCGGCTTGGCCGCCATCGACGTGCTGTTGCGTGCCACCCTCAAGCCGGGAGACAATATTCTGCTGGGCAATGACGTATATGGTGGCACCTACCGTTTGCTTTCCAAGGTGTTCGTGCCGTGGGGCGTCGGTCTTGACGTGGTGGACATCACCGACACGGCGGCCGTTTCCGTGGCGCTCAGCCAGAAGCAGTACCGGTACATTTGGGTGGAAACCCCGTCGAATCCGCTGCTCAACATCACTGATATCGCGGCCACGTCAGCGGTCGCTCATGCGCATGGCACCAAAGTGGTGGTGGACAACACCTTCGCATCCCCGGTATTGCAGCATCCGTTGTCGGATGGCGCCGACGTGGTCGTATATTCCACCACCAAATACATCGGCGGCCATTCCGACGTGGTCGGCGGAGCGGTGGTGCTCAACGACAGGGAAATCCGCGATGAAGTGGCGTTCCTGCAGAACGCGGCCGGAGCCGTGCCATCTCCGTTCGACTCCTGGCTTGACATTCGTGGCCTCAAAACGTTGGATCTGCGCGTCAAGCAGCACAGCCGTAACGCCATGAAGGTGGCGCAATGGCTGGAAACTCGCCCTGAAGTGGAACGCGTATGGTACCCAGGACTGGAATCCCATCCAGGCCACGAGATTGCCGCACGACAGATGCACGGCGGATTCGGAGGCATGATCTCCGTGCAGATCGCAGCCGGATTCGAAGCAGCCAAGAAGTTCGCCGGTGCCACGGAAGTGTTTACCCTGGCCGAGTCGTTGGGCGGCGTGGAATCCCTGATTGAGCATCCGGGTGCCATGACCCACGCTTCCGTCGCCGGTACCACGCTGGAAGTGCCCGCCAATCTTGTGCGACTTTCCGTCGGTCTTGAAGATGCTGACGATTTGATCGCGGATTTGGAACAGGCTTTTCGCCAGATCTAGTAAAAACAGCTTGTGATAAAGCCATCATGAGAATGTGACAATTTTATGTAATCTGTCACATTGTTGCGGCATGTACAAATCCTCGCCATCGGATTCGCCAAAAGCGTATATTATGCTATTTCGAATCTGCTTATAGCGAGGGTTTGCCATATAATACTTTCGACAACGTTCGTGTTCATCTACCAGCGCATTCTCTGTGGAATCGAACGCCCATGATTATCGAGACGAGGCGGTATGCTGCAAATTCAAGGCATCTCCAAACAGTATAAAACCGGCGACTTCGTGCAGCGGGCGCTGGATAACGTCAGCCTTAACCTGCGTGACAGCGAATTCGTGGCCATTCTCGGACCTTCCGGCTCCGGCAAAACCACACTGCTCAACATCATCGGCGGACTTGACCACTATGATTCCGGCGATCTGGTGATCAACGGCATTTCCACCAAACAATACAAAAGCCGTGATTGGGACTCCTATCGCAACCACACCATCGGTTTCGTGTTCCAGAGCTACAATCTCATTCCCCATCAGACCATTCTGTCGAATGTGGAACTTACCCTAACCATTTCGGGCGTATCGCATTCGGAGCGTCGAGAGCGTGCGCGCAAGGCGCTTGAACAAGTGGGTTTGGGCGAGCATGTCAACAAAAAGCCGAACCAGCTTTCCGGCGGTCAGATGCAGCGCGTGGCCATTGCGCGCGCATTGGTGAACGATCCGGACATCGTGCTCGCCGACGAGCCGACCGGTGCGCTTGATTCCGACACTTCCGTGCAGATCATGGATCTGCTCAAAGAGGTCGCCAAAGACCGCCTCGTGGTGATGGTGACGCATAACCCCGAACTGGCCTACCAGTATGCCACGCGCATTGTGGAGCTCAAGGACGGTGTGATTCGTTCCGACTCCGACCCGTTCGAACCAGCCCAGAACGAAACGGCTACCGCTTCCGTGCACAAGACCATGGGCCGCGTATCCATGTCGTTCGGCACGTCGTTGGCATTGAGCTTCAACAATTTACGCACCAAGAAGGGCCGTACGTTCCTTACGGCATTCGCAGGATCCATCGGCATCATCGGCATCGCATTGATCATGTCCGTTTCGGCAGGCGTGAACACTTATATCGACAATATTCAGCGCGAGACGATGACTGCTTACCCGATCAGCATCGACGAACAGACCTTCGACCTGACCAGCATGATGACTTCCGGCCAGCAGAGTGCGGACAATCAAGGCAAGAAGCATAAGAGCGACGCGATTTATCCGGATGATGCCGCCATCAAGGGCACCGCTTCGATGACCAGCAGCATTACCGAAAACAATCTGAGCGCGTTCAAGAAATACCTTGATAATAAGGACAGTGACATCAATCGGTATATCGGTTCCGCGGGAATCCAGTATTCGTATGATACGAGGTTCTCCGTATTCTCACACGATCCAGACGGCACGCTTGTCAACGCCGATGGTGTGACGGTGGGCAAAACCGGCACCAAATCGATGGCCGACCAGATGGCGGACGGTTCGCTGATGTCTGCCGACTCATCCACCTTTACGTCGACGCGCGTGAGCATGCTCACGGGTAAAACCGACCAGAATGCTGCACCGAGCTCGTTCCATGAGATCATGCCAAGCGCTGATGGCAAAAAGAACGTCGGCAAGGTCATTTCCGACAATTATGAGGTAGTCGAAGGATCCTGGCCAAAGAACAAGAACGAGGTTGTACTCGTACTTGACGAGAACAATTCATTGTCGTTAACCGCTGTGTATGAGCTAGGCCTCAAATCCGCCAGTGAATACCACGATATGATGAACCAGCTCAATTCCGGCGACGATGTGAAAACCGATACCAAGAAGATTGACTATTCCGACGTTATCGACCGCACGCTGAAGCTGCTGCCGGCCTGCGACCAGTATGTCAAAGGCGATAACGGCCATTGGACGTACGTGGGCGACGATGTGGACCAGATTAATGCGCTGATCGACTCCGACAAGGCCATCGATCTGAAGATCGTGGGCGTGGTTAAGCCGGTAGAGGATGCTGACGCAACCCCGCTTTCCTCCGGTGTGGGCTATACGCGTGCTCTGACCAATGAGCTGATCGACCGTGCCGAATCCAGTGAAATCGTCACCGAACAGCGGTCCGATAAAGATCACAATGTGCTCAACGGCATGACGTTCTCGCCGTCCGACGATGCCACCAAAGCTCAGGATGCCCGCGATTACGTCGCATCCCTCGGCGTAAGCAGCAAGGCGCAGATGGCGCAGAACATGATGGCGGCCGCAGGCGCATCCGGAGGTGACTCCCAGCAGGCCGCGGCCATGGCTCAGATGGGCGAACAGCAGCTCGCCGACCAATTCGACGCCTATATCGCCACCGCCGACGAGGCCACGCTGGTCGCCATCTACAACCAGTACGTGTCCACCGGCTCCTACAACGACAATCTCGCTGATTTCGGCGTGGTCAGCCGTGACGCACCAAGCTCCATCAACATTTACGTCGACAGCTTCGAAGACAAGAATTCCATCAACGACGCCATCGACGAATACAATAAGACCGCCAAGGAAAAAGACAAGATCACCTACACCGACTACGTTGGTCTGATGATGAACTCGGTAACCACCATCATCAACGTCATCACCTATGTGCTGATCGCTTTCGTGGCTGTGTCATTGGTGGTCTCGTCGATCATGATCGGCATTATCACCTATATTTCCGTGCTGGAACGTACCAAGGAAATCGGTATTCTGCGCGCCATGGGCGCATCCAAACGCAATGTGTCGAACGTATTCAACGCGGAAACCGGCATTATCGGCCTGCTGGCCGGTCTGATCGGCGTTGGTGCCACCGTGCTGCTCAACTTCCCGATCAACAGCGTGCTGCACCACTTCATGGGTACCACCGAGGTCAGTGCCGTGCTGCCGGTCGGTAATGCCATCGCTCTGGTGATTCTCAGCGTAGTGCTCACCCTGATCGGCGGCCTCATCCCAAGTCGTGGCGCCTCCAAGCAGGATCCCGCCACCGCCCTCCGCACCGAGTAAAGGCGGTGGATACTAGACTGCTGCGTATGACAGAGTTTACGTCGGCGCGTGACGCCCTACGCACCTACTTCGGATATGACGCCTTCCGTCCCGGTCAAGAAGGCATAGTCAATGCGATTATCCAAGGCCGTGATGCGCTCGGCGTCATGCCCACCGGTGCTGGCAAGTCGATCTGCTACCAGATTCCCGCCACGCTTCTTCCGGGCATGACCATCGTCATTTCCCCGTTGATCTCGTTGATGCGCGATCAGGTCGACGCGCTCAACGACGTGGGCATTCCAGCCGCGTTCATCAATACCACGCAAAGTCCCGACGAACAGGATCTGGTGTTCGCGCAGGCGTTGTCGGGACGGATCAGACTGCTGTATGTGGCTCCGGAACGTTTGGAAACCGAACGTTTCCGCACGTTCGCCAGTCGTGTGCCGATTTCTCTGGTCGCCGTTGACGAAGCGCATTGCGTGTCGCAATGGGGTCAGGATTTCCGTTCGTCATATCTTGGTATCGGCGATTTTCTGAAGGCATTGCCGACCCGTCCGACGGTTGCCGCATTCACTGCGACCGCGACGGAACGGGTGCGTCGCGATATTATCGGAATTCTCGGATTGCGCGATCCGTCCGTCACCGTCACCGGCTTCGACAGGGCCAACCTGTATTTCGATGTGATCAGGATGGAAAGGAAACGTAAGGCCTCATGGGTGGCTTCATATATTGCGGATCATCCTAACGAATCCGGCATCGTGTATTGCGCGACCCGCAAGGAAGTGGAGTCGCTTGCCGAATCGTTGAATATCGCCGTGTGCGAGCTGCGTGCAGCGAAAGGTGAGGATGCGACGCGACTTGGCATGGTCGCAGTCGCCTATCATGGCGGTATGCCGGCCGAAACGAGGGAACGGGCACAACGTGATTTCGTAACCGACCGTGTGCCTGTGGTGGTTGCCACGAATGCGTTCGGCATGGGCATCGACAAGTCGAACGTGCGTTATGTGATCCACCATAATATGCCGGAATCGATCGAAGCGTACTATCAGGAGGCCGGTCGTGCGGGGCGCGACGGCGAGCCGAGCCGGTGCACGTTGCTGTGGAACGAATCTGATATTGCTACGAGGCGAAGGCTGCTTGATTCGGATTATGAGAACGAGCGTTTGACCGCCGAAGAGCAGGAGGTCGTGCGTGCGTCGAAACGGCGTCTGCTCAACGCCATGATCGGTTATTGCCGTACCACGGATTGTCTGCACGAGTATATGACCAGGTATTTCGGTGAGGCCGGGGGAGCGGCCGTCCGTGATGACGGCACATGCGTGGGAGGATGCGCGAACTGCGGGAACACGTTTGAAACCGTTGACGTCACGGATATCGCGCGGGCCATCAGCCGCTGCGTGCATGACGTGAACCAGAAGGTCGGTTCGGGGAAGATCGTCAAAGTGCTGCGAGGGTCGAAAGCGCAGGATTTGAACTATCTTCATCCTGCCGATCTGCCGACGTACGGCATGTTGAGCGCGACTTCGGAGGCACAGATTCGTGACGTGCTCAGCCAGATGGCGACGGATGGTTTTCTTTCCATCTCGGAAGGTTCCATGCCGATCGTTCGCTTCGGTGAACGTGCGGTGGAAACGGTCGCGCCGAATTTTCATTATGAAATCAAGAAGATTGAACGGAAGCACGCTGCGAAACGTGCGGAATCGCCGTCCGTGGGCTCTCAGGCCATGGGATCGTATGTGCCGGGCGACGGAGACGAGGAATTGTTCGCCAAACTGCGTGCGTTGCGGCTTGACATCGCCCGCGAACTCGGTAAACCCCCGTATATCGTCTTTTCCGATAAAACGTTGCGCGATATGGTGCGTATCAGGCCGGTCACCGGCGAGCAATTCTCGCAAGTCAATGGCGTTGGTGCGCTCAAATTGGAAGCGTATGGCGAACGGTTCATGGAAGTGATCCGCGATTTCGTTGCATGAATCAGGTGACGTGTCAGCTTGGGGAATAATCGTATCGATTATTGCAAAACCATATGCTTTATACGATACGTAACACGTTATCGGCAACATGTATGGCGGTGAAGTTGACGTATGCCGGCAAAACGGCGACAGTAGAGACGAACAGTTGTTGAAGAAAGGATTGATGATGGCAGAAGACAAGCCGGTTGTGGAAAGCTTCCAGCTCGACCACACCAAGGTGAAGGCTCCGTATGTGCGTTATATCGACACGCAGACCGGTCCGAATGGCGATGTGATTTCCAATTATGATTTGCGTTTGGTGCAGCCGAATGAGAATGCGATTCCGACCGGTGGCCTGCACACCATCGAACATACGATTGCGGTGCTGTTGCGTGAACGTATCGACGGTTATATCGATTGTTCCCCGTTCGGCTGCCGTACCGGTTTCCACCTGCTGACGTGGGGCGAGCATTCCACGGAAGAAGTGGCTCGCGCGTTGAAGGAGGCGTTGGAATTCATCGCATACGAGGCCACATGGGATGACGTTCCTGCCACCACCATCGAAAGCTGCGGCAATTACCGCGACCATAGCCTGTTCACGGCGAAGGAATGGTGCAAGGATATTCTCGCCAAGGGCATCAGCTCTGACGCGTTTGAGCGCCGTCTGGTCTGATTTGCGTGCGATTGCACGTCTTTTTTCGGGCATATTGCGAATACTGTGCCGTGGGCATGGTATTTTTGACGCTCGGAAGAAGACAAGGTGATGCAAAGGTGAACGAGATGGGTGAGGAGAGCGTCATTACCTCTGAACGGCGGTTCCGTCGCGCCACTATGGCTGATTTGCCGACCATGCTGAAGATTTATGAGCATGCCCGCAAGTTGATGGCCTCCAATGGCAATCCCACGCAGTGGGGTGATAAGTTCCCTCGTGAGGAAGTGGTTCGTGACGATGTCGAATCGCAACGCACCGTGTTGCTGGTCGATACGGTTGATGGCGAGGAACGTGTGCTCGCCCAGTTCGCATTGTGTCCGGGCATCGACCCGACGTATGTGAATATCGATGGTGCCTGGCTGGATGACGATCCGTATGTGACCATCCACCGGATCGCCTCGTCGGGTCTCGCCAAGGGTGCGGCGAAGGACTGCATCAACTGGTGCATCGAACATTACGGCAATGTGCGCGCGGATACGCATCCCAACAACAAGGCCATGCAGCATGTGCTCGAATCGAATGGTTTCGCGCGCTGCGGCTTGATTCAGTTGCTTGACAGGCCGTCCGACACCACGCGTATCGCTTATCAACGGCATGAATGGTGAGATTTGCGGATTTATATGGATTGATATCAATCAATATAAATTTCATCACAAATAATCGCAAATAATCTTCGATATTGAGAAGCAAAAATCCCGTTGAATATCGTATTTCAGATGTTCAACGGGATTTTTATATCCGATTGTGTTGCTTTCGATATATCTTACGAAAGATATATCGAAAGCAACCGTATTGTCGGTTTTTAGAACAGTCCTGGCTCGTTCAATGCGGAATGCTTGCGGCTGTACACGAAATACACGATCAAACCAAGGGCGAACCAGATTGCGAAACGCACCCAGGTTTCCCAATTCAAACCGCAAATCAGGATGAAGCAGAAAATGATCGCGCAGATCGGCGTGAACGGTACGCCCGGGGCGCGGAAGCCGCGGTGTGCGTCCGGCTGGGTCTTACGCATCCACAGAATGCCTGCGGACACGATGATGAACGCCGACAGCGTACCGATGTTCACCAATTCGAACAGCACGTTGATGTTGATGAAACCGCCGGCGATGGCCGTTAGAATACCGAAGAACCATGTACCTTTGAACGGGGTGCGGTATTTCGGGTGTACTTCGCCGAAGAACTTCGGGAACAGGCCGTCGCGGCTCATGGCGTAGCAGATGCGGGACTGGCCGTACAGCTGCACCAGCATCACCGTGGTCATGCCGATCAGAGCGCCAAGATTGACAACGAACGCCAGCCAGTTGAGACCGGTTTCGAGAATCACGCCGGCCACCGGAGCATCAATGAAGTTCGCGAACTCCTTGTATGGCACCACACCGGTCATGATCAGCGTCATGACGATGTAGAGCACGGTGGACACGGCCAACGAGATCAGAATGCCGCGCGGCAGTGTCTTGTTCGGATTGATGGTCTCCTCGGCGGAAGAGGACACCGCGTCAAAGCCGATGAAGCTGAAGAACACGATCGACGCGGCCGGAACAATGCCGTACGGCTGCGTCGAGCCCGGCTGGAACGTGTAAATGCCGTACGGGGAGAACGGCTTCCAATTGGCGGGATTGATGTACCAGACGGTGCACACGATGAACAGCACGATGATGGCCAGTTTGATCATCACCATAATATCGTTGGTTTTCTTCGTCTGGCTAATGCCGATGGACAGCACCCAAGTGATGATGAGCACGATCACGAAACCAGGCAGATTGAAGTATGTGGTCACGCCTGGCGTGGTGCCGTATGCCGCGGTCAGCTCAACTGGCAGATGCAAGCCGAAACCTTCCAACAGTTTGTTGAAATATCCGGACCATCCGGCGGACACGGTGGCCGCCTGCAATGCGTATTCCAAAATCAAATCCCAGCCGATCACAAACGCGATCAGCTCGCCGAACGCCAAATACGCGTACGAATATGCGGAACCGGACACTGGTGCCATCGCGGCGAACTCCGCATAGCACAATCCCGCGAAACCGCAGCAGACCGCGGCCAGAAGGAAGGAGATGCACAATGCCGGACCTGCGGTGAGGGCGCCCTTGCCGGTGAGTACGAAAATGCCGGTGCCGATGATGGCGCCGATTCCCAGCATGGTAAGGTCAAATGTTTTCAATGTGCGTTTCAGCGGAGTCGACTCGGATACGAGCTGGTCCACTGACTTTTTGCGAAAAAGATCCATGGTCTTAATTCCCTAAAAATGGTTTTATATGGGCTGGACCGGACGGATTTCCGGGACTCTGGCACGCCTCAAACGCCAGAAATCAAAGAAGGGCTGAACGCCTCATATACGGGAGGTGTACGCGCCTTATGTAAGGAGAGTGTAAAAACCTGGCACGGACAAAACCGTGAAAACCCCGTGAATCGTCTCGCTAAGTGTGCGCGTCTTTTCGAAGCCGTCACGTGGGAGCGCAACAATAGAGTCATGACTTTCAACGCTGCCCGTGAATGGCAATTCTCATCCGAACAAGGCAAGGCCAATTATGAGGCCGCCCAAAAGCAATATCCGGCGCAGGCCATCGTCGATATGGCCGCATTGCGAAACAACATGCGTCATCTGGTGAGCGTGGTTGGCGGCCCGAATTCCGGCACCGCCGTGATGGGTGTGGTCAAGGCCGACGCGTACGGGCATGGTCTTATTCCGGCCGCGCTCGCGGCACTGGCGGGAGGTGCGACCTGGCTGGGCACGGCGCAATCACATGAGGCGCTGCTGCTGCGCAAGGCGGGCATCGGGCCGGACCGCTGCCACATTCTGACATGGGTATATAACGGCATGGCTGTGCCTTTTGACGAGCTGATCGACAATGATATCGATATTTCCGTCGGATCATTGCCGGGCATTGACGGCGTTGCGGCTGCGGCGCGTCGTCTTGGAAAAACCGCACGTGTGCATGTGAAGGTCGATTCCGGTTTCGGCCGCAACGGGTTCACGCCCGCCACGTTCGACGCGGCGCTCGCCAAGCTGGTGCCGCTCGCCAAGGAGGGTGTGCTGCATATCGTCGGCCAGTGGAGCCATTTGGCGGTGGCTGACGCTCCGGACGTTCCTGAATTCGTGGCATCCACCGACAGACAGATCGAGAATTTCAAGGATTTCACCCGTCGTATGGAGCAGGCGGGCATTGCGCCGGAGATTCGTCATCTCGCCAATACCGCTGCCACGCTTTCACGTTCCGAGATTCATTTTGAGCTGACGCGCCCGGGTATCGGCCTGTATGGTTATGAGGCTGATCCGGCCATGGGCACGCCAGGTACATACGGTTTGACGCCGGCCATGACGTTGCAGGCGCAGCTTGGTACGGTCAAGGATGTTGAAGCGGGCCATGGCATTTCCTATGGCCGCACGTACCTGACTCCGTCCGATACGTCCACCGCGATCGTGCCTGTCGGCTATGCGGACGGCATTCACCGTTCCGCTTCCGGTTTTGATATGGAAGGCGCGAAGCATGTGGTCAAGCCAGGAGGCCCGGTGCGTGTGATGACCACGGAGGGTCCGCGCCTCTACCGTGTGTCCGGTCGCGTGTGCATGGATCAGTTTATGCTTGACCTGCACGGTTCCGCGGAAAAGCTTGGCGTGCATGAGGGCGACACCGTGCAGCTGTTCGGACCGGGTCGCGGAGAGGATTATGCCGAGCCGACCGCCGACGATTGGGGCCGTGCCGCAGGAACCATCAGCTATGAGATCTTCACCTGCCTGTGCAACCGTATCCCGCGCCTGTACGAGCATGCCTCTGACGTGCTGTCGGTCGAAGATCTCGCCAAACTCGATCCCGCAACCCTCCTATAAAGAATCAGGCGTGCGATGGGAGGCACGCCGTGAAAGTCAATATGGTGGGCGCGGTACGTTCGATGGTTGGTCAACGTGCCGCGCTTGCTGTTAAGGTGGTGAGCTATGCCAGGAATGATTCTGAAGGAAGATATCGAAAAAGTTCGCGCCACCGCCGATCTGTACGACATTGTGTCTGCAACGGTTACGCTCAAACCTTCAGGAACTGGCACATACGTGGGGCTGTGCCCGTTTCATGACGAGAAAACGCCAAGCTTTTCCGTGCGTCCGGCGCTCGGTGTGTGGCATTGCTTCGGCTGCGGTCTTGGCGGAGACGTGTTCGGCTATGTGGAGCATCAGGAGAACGTCGACTTTCGTGATGCCGTCGAGCTTTTGGCCGACAAATACCATATCGAATTGCGTTATGACCAGTCGAACGCCAAGAAGGAGCATACCGGTTCGAAACGTGCCCGCCTGTTGGAAGCCAACGAGGCCGCGCAGGAGTTTTTCGTCTCGCAGCTGATGACCAAAGACGCGCTCGCCGCGCGCAAACTGCTTGATGGCCGTAATTTCAGCCAGGCCGATTGCCAACGATTCGGTTGCGGATATGCTCCGCAAGGCTGGGATAATCTGGTGCGGTACTTGGCAGGCAAGGGCTTCACACAGCAGGAAATGTTGGACGCAGGTTTGGCCCGTCAAGGCCAGCATGGGGTGTATGACTATTTCCGTGGCCGCGTAACATGGCCGATTCGCGATTCAACCGGACGCACGCTTGGTTTCGGCGCTCGCAAGTTGTATGAGGATGATTCGATTAGCGCGAAATACATTAATACTCCCGACACGCAGTTGTATCGGAAAAACCAGGTGCTGTATGGCATTGATATGGCGAAGTCGGCGATTGTGAAGAAACGTCAGGCGGTGATCGTCGAAGGGTATACGGATGTGATGGCCATGCATTTGGCCGGCATTGATACCGCGATCGCGACATGCGGCACCGCGTTCGGTGCCGAGCATGCCAAGATCGTGCGTCGTCTGATCGCCGACGATTCGTTGGGTGCGGTACAGCTGGTTGGTCCGTTGAAGGTTGAAGGACAGGCGTTGAGTTCGCGTATCGTGTTCACCTTCGATGGCGATGCGGCCGGTCAGAAGGCTGCGATTCATGCGTTCGGCTTGGATTCCGCTTTTTCGACGCAGGCGTTCGTTGCTGTGGCCGACGACAATCTCGACCCGTGCGATTTGCGTATCAAGCGAGGTAATGAGGCGGTTCGCGCGTTGATCGATCATGCCGAACCACTGTATGATTTCGTGATCAAAACCGCGATCGGGCGTTTCGACACCACTTATACCACTGGGCAGATGGGCGCAGTCAAGGCGGTGGCGCCGTTGATCGCACAGATTCGTGACCGTTCCCTGTTGGATTTGTATTCACGCAAGGCGGTGCGCCAGATCGGCGTCGACTTGGATATCATGCAGCGTGAAGTGCGTGACGCACGACGCAAACTGCAGGTGCGGGACGAAGATGCGTACGCTCCGAAACGTCGTTTTGCAGGCAATGCCGGAGCTGCGGTGGAACCGCGTATGGAACAAGGCACGAATCCGTATGCGAATCCTTCCGCGCGGAAGGCGTTGGAACATCGTGATGCGGCGGAGCAATCCTACTATCGCATTGATGATGCCGTGTTCATTTGCGAACAGCAGTTCATGGCAACCCTGATTCAAGTGCCGCTTGCCGTTGATCCGACACTGTTCGCCAGTCTTACGCTGTCGAGCTTCATGACCCCCGTATTCCGCACGTTATTCCAAGCGGTCGCGGCGGCCGGGGGACTGCCGTCTGCTGATACCCCGCAAGGATTGTGGATGCACAATCTCACCAAAGCGGGTGGTCCGATGTTGGAATCCGTCATCAACGAGCTTGCCGTCATGCCATTGCCGCTTCCTCCGAGCGATACTGACGCGGAACGTGCGTCGCAACAATCGCAGGAAGGCAACGTGCAATTGCGCAAGCCGACCGACGACGAACGCAGATACGCGTCTGAACTCATCATTCGACTGCTTGACACGGGCATCATGCGCAAAATCGGCGCGGACCAGCGTCGCATGGCGCAACTGCCGGACGGTGCCGAGAAAATCGAGCTGCTTGGCCAGATTACCAAGCTGGAAACGTTGCGCAAGGATCTGCAGACGAGGGTGTTCGGCAATAACGTCGCCTGAATATTTGGTGTGCCGGAGCGTCAACCCCCGAACGTCTTTGTCGTTCACCTGAATTTGCCACATGCCTGAGTGCGGTATGAACAGCCGGCGAACGTGTGGTGAACGCAGGAAGAATACTTAACGAATTCTTGGCTGGTGCACGGTATCCTTCGGCGTGTTTTGCAATTGCAAAACAGTTTTGCCGGTTTGCAAAGTCAGGGAACAGTAAGGCGCATGGGCTGAAAAACGTTGGAATGGTCGGAAAAATAGTATGCCAAGGGTATGTGGTACGCGATTTTTCGGGTAAAGTGAATACGGCGTTTCTTGAGTAAATCGCCCGGGTCTGCAAACGGTTTGCAAACTGGATTCACGGAGGAATGAATGCGACGATTGGTCGTCAAAATCCTGAAAAACGAGACCATTCTCGTAGTTGCTTCCATACTTGCTCTTATTTCATGCTTTATCGTGCCTCCTGACAAGGAGTATGCCGGATATATTCATGCCAGCACCATTTCGCAGCTGATCTGCCTGATGCTGGTGGTGTGCGGTTTCCAGCGCATCGGTGTGTTCCGCATCATCGGTTCGCGGTTGCTGCATCATGTGAGCACCGCTCGCGGATTGGTGATCACGCTGATTTCGCTCACCTATTTTTCCGGCATGCTGATTACCAATGATGTGGCGCTGGTCACGTTCATTCCATTCGCGATCGCGGTGCTCACCATGGCTCACATGGAGGAGCATGCGGTGCTGGTCGGCACGTTGATGACCGTCGGTGCGAACGTGGGCAGTATGTTGACGCCGATCGGCAATGCGCACAACCTGTATTTGAAAGCGTTGACGGGCATGCCGTCCGCTGAAATGATCGGCATTATGGCACCGTATTCCGTTGCTGCGGCGGTATTGCTGGTGGTCATCGTCTGTGTGGTGTTCGGTAAGAAACCTGTTTCCGAATTTTCCTCTATCGACGGCAGCGGCATCGAACAGAATGTGCTCGCTCCGAATTCCGATCAGCCGCAGCCGGATGAGATTCGTGTGACCGGCTACGGCGCAGGTTACGGTGGTTGGCGCACGATCGTATATTGCGCGCTGTTCATCGTGTGTTTGCTGGCTGTGAGCGATTTCATTCCGCTATGGGCCATGTGCGTGATCGTGGTGGTGGCGTTCCTGTTCTGCGATCGCCGCGTGTTCCGCAACGTCGATTGGGGACTGCCGCTCACGTTCTGCATGTTCTTCATCTTCATCGGCAACATGAAACGCGTGCCGGAATTCTACGAGCTGGCCGCCTCCTTGGTGGGGGCGCATCCGCTGGAAGTGTCCGTGGTGTCCAGCCAGTTCATTTCCAACGTGCCGACCACGTTGCTGCTGTCGGGCTTCTGCGACCAGTGGCGTGCACTGATTATTGGCACCAACCTGGGCGGCTTGGGCACGCTGATCGCGTCCATGGCGTCGCTGATCGGCTACAAGAACGTGACGCGTAAGTACCCCGATAAGAAGGGGCGCTATCTGGCCGTCTATTCGGCGGTGAATGTGCTGTTCCTTATCGTGCTGGTCGGTTTGAGCTGGATTATCGAGCCGTGAACCCATGCTCCCCGGTCTTGATGACTTGCTTGTTTGGGATCGGGGAGCCGTTGGTTCCATGGTTTTGCCGTCGGTATGATCGCTGCTCAGCGCGTTCGAGTTGGCAAGAACGTGCGAACTGGCTATACTGATTCAAGTTTGGCCCTGTAGCTCAGCTGGATAGAGCATGTGACTTCTAATCTCAAGGTCGGGAGTTCGAGTCTCCCCGGGGTCACCATCAAGCCCTTACGTCAGTAGGCGTAAGGGCTTTCGTATATCGATAGGCGGCTGCTTCGGCTGTCGCTTGGGCAGCGGGAGGAACCCATGAAACGAATCGTCATCGGCATTCTGGCGCATGTTGACGCAGGCAAAACCACGCTGTCGGAAGCATTGCTGTATGCCACGGGCAGCGTACGCAAGCTCGGTCGCGTCGATCATGGAGACGCGTTTCTTGACACCAATACGATGGAACGGCAGCGCGGCATCACCATCTTCACCGAACCGGCGATCATCACCACGCCGGATCTCACCCTCACGTTGCTTGATACGCCGGGGCACGTCGATTTTTCGGCGGAAATGGAACGTACCCTCGCCGTGCTCGACTATGCGATCCTGGTCATTTCCGGCGCGGACGGAATCCAAGGGCATACCGAAACGTTATGGCGATTGCTGAAGCGCTATAACGTGCCCACATTCATCTTCATCAACAAAATGGACGCTCCCGCAGCCGATAAAACGAAACTTCTGCAGCAGCTGAAGAAACGTTTCTCTGACGGATGCGTAGATTTTACCGGATCGCACAACGGAACCGAGGCGCTTGCCGATGTCATGGAAGACATCGCCATGCAAAGCGAAACCGCCATGGAATCGTATTTGGAAGAAGGGACGATTCCGGACGAAACCATTCGCGAACTGATTGCCGAACGTGCCCTGTTCCCGTGTTTCTTCGGTTCCGCGCTGAAAATGGAGGGCATCGACGAATTCATCGCAGGATTCGAATGGTATGTGCGCGAGCCGGAGTATGGCGGCGAATTCGGCGCGCGTATATATAAAGTATCGCACGACTCGCAAGGCAATCGACTGACTTGGCTTAAGGTGACGGGCGGCGAATTCAAAGCGAAAACAATGCTTTCCGGCACTGCGCGGGTTGGTTCCGATCCTGGCGAGTCGAAAATCGGTGATGATGGCCTGTGGCATGAGAAGGCCGATCAGGTGCGCGTGTATTCAGGCGCGAAGTTCAGTACGGTCGATTCGGTTGTTGCGGGCACCGTGTGCGCCGTTACGGGCTTGACGCGAACATTTCCCAGTGCCGGGCTTGGGAAGGAGCCTGACGGCGTAAATCCGGTGCTTCAGCCGGTGCTCACGTACACGTTGCTGCCGGGGGAGTGCGATATTCATGCCTGCCTGGTCGCGTTGCGTGAGCTTGAGGATGAGGATCCGCTGCTGCACGTCGTCTGGCAGTCTCGCCTAGAGGAAGTGCACCTGCAGTTGATGGGCGCGGTGCAGCTGGAGATCATCCAGCAGATGATGCATGACCGGTTTGGCTTGGATGTTTCGTTCGGTCCGGGCGGCATCCTATATAAGGAGACGATTGCGCATCCGATCGAGGGCGTGGGGCATTTTGAGCCGTTGCGTCACTATGCGGAAACGCATGTGCTGCTTGAGCCGTTGCCTGCCGGCAGTGGCATGGCATATGCGAGCGTGTGCAGCGAGGATGTGCTCGACCGCAACTGGCAGCGGCTGATTCTGCAGCATTGTCAGGAGCGTGAGCATGTGGGCGTGCTTACCGGCTCTCCAATCACCGATATGAAGATCACGTTGCTGGTTGGCCGTGCGCATTTGAAACATACGGAAGGCGGCGATTTCCGTCAAGCCACGTATCGTGCGATTCGTCAGGGGTTGATGGAAGCGAAGGAGCGCGGCGATTGCCGTTTGCTGGAGCCATGGTATGGCTTCCGGTTGGAGGTTCCGCAAGATATGGTCGGCCATGCGATGGCCGATATTCAGCGTATGAGCGGCTCGTTCGACACGCCTGACGGTGACGGCGAATACATGGTGCTTGAAGGTGAGGCGCCGGTTGCGCAAATGCGTGACTATGCGATGGACGTCAACGCCTACACGCATGGGCGTGGGCATTTGAGTTGCGTATTCGCAGGGTACCGGCCATGCCACAACGTCGATGAGGTGATTGAACAGGCCGCGTACGACCCGGAATCCGACTTGGAGAACACGCCGGATTCGGTGTTCTGTGCACACGGAGCCGGATATCCGGTCAAATGGTACAAGGTCCCCGAATTCATGCACCTCGACTACGCCTGGCACGGCGAAGAAGCGTAAAACATGTAGATAGGCTGTCGACGCCGGACTGTGCAAAGTTCCGCGTGTCGGCAGTTTTTTTAGAAAAAACGCGAGTGGAGTAGATGTGTGAGAAAAAGAAAACCCCACACGAGGTGGGGCTTGGTGGAGCGGACAACGGGACTCGAACCCGCGGTCTCAACCTTGGCAAGGTTGCGCTTTACCAACTAAGCTATGTCCGCAAGTTGTTTCCACCGTGGTGGGCAACGAGTAGAAAATATACATGAAGCATGCCAACTCCGCAAATCGCGGCGTGTCGCGCTATTTTCCAACGACTTAAGCCGATGTTATGCCATGGTTCGCGGAGCCGGTGCCAACGATACAACCGGCATTCCGACCGATATCGCCCCTGGTGCGTCCTGTTGCCACATGCCTTGCCGTTCCACCTTTGCGTCCCCGTTGCTTTCTTCGCCTTATGACAGGCACCCATTATCCAACCGCGGCGGATAAAGCAAATGTCGTTGGGGGCGTAGGCGGTTGACACGGATTGAAAGCGACTAGGCGTCCCACTGACAACGGGCGAGATCGACTCGCAGTCCGGAAGCTCCGGCGTTCGAGTCTTTCATCTTGCCTGACTCGCTTAGTTCGGTCATACCTTTCGGAGAGATGAAGACAACGCCTTCCTCTTCGAGCAGAAGCCGCTGTCTTTCCGGACCGCCGAACGCGAATCCGGGCGCCAACGAGCCGTCTCGGAACACCACACGATGACATGGAATCACACCCGGCTCAGGATTCGAATGCAGGGCATAGCCGACAAAACGCGCGTTGCGTGGCGCTCCGGCCAAAGCCGCAACCTGCCCATAGGTGGCGACTTTACCCTTCGGAATGCGCCGCACCACCTCATAAACACGCCTGCTGAACAATCCCTTCTCCATTCGTTGTCCCATTCCTCAAGAAACTAGTCGAGGATGATGCCGGCGGAGAGCATTTGCTGGCGGGCTGCGATGCCGAGTTCTTCACTGACCGGTTCGGTCAGGTTTTCGATGACATGCACTTCAAGTCCAAGCTTACGGGCGTCCAGCGCGGTTTCCTTGACACAGTGCGATTCGGCCAAGCCAACCACGTCGACGCGTTCGATACCCGCGGATTCCAATGCAACGGCAAGCGTACGCCCTGTAGCCATGTCAGAGGCGACCTGTTCGCGGGAAGGAATCGAATCCGTATTATCCTCGTATCCTTCGAACCCCGAATATGACGGCGAATACTGTCCCTTCTTGAAATGATGCTCTACATGCAGCGCGGCGATCGCTGGATGAAGTTCGGCGCCGGGAGTGCCGGCCTTGCCGTGCACGGGCCACGTATCCACATAGTCGGGTTGCTCCGACCAGTGTGAGCCGGGCTCGATATGCCAATCCTGCGTGGTTGCGATGTATTCGTACTCGCCGCGATGCGCATTCACGTAATCCGCGATACGTTCCGCGACGGCATTGCCACCGGCTACACCCAGTTCGCCGCCTTCGCAAAATGTCGGCTGCACATCCACAATGATCAAAGCTTTCTTCATGTTTGCTCCCTTCCGAATTTGCCTGCTCACCAGAATAATCTGATTGTTACGCTTCCGCGCAATCTATTCCATTTGCGATTGCGTACCACGCGGTGGGATTCACGTGGTTGCGGGCGTTCGGTATGATGTTCGATTGGCGTTTGGCCTTGTGAAAACGATGGACAGGCCGTTATGTGCGGCACAGCCAGTTTGGAACGACAGTAACGAAAGTGCAGAGGTGTTGAGGCATGGCAATTGAAGCGCAGGAGCTCGAGATTCAGATCGGCGCGCGCACGTTGCTGCATCCCACGAATTTCCACGTCGCCAAGGGCGACAAGATCGGTCTGGTCGGACGTAACGGCGCCGGCAAGACCACGCTCACCCGCGTGATCACCGGCGACATGCTGCCCACCGCCGGCAAAGTGCGTGTATCGGGCAAGCTCGGCTATCTGCCGCAGGACACGCATGCTGCCGATCCGGAACAGACCGCGCTCGACCGCATGATGAGCGCGCGAGACATCGCTTCCATCATCAGTCGTATGCGCAAGGCCGAAAAGGAAATGACCGACCCGGATCCGGACGTCATGACCCGAGCGATGAACCGTTACGACAAGGCCATGCAGGATTTCGAAAAGGCCGGCGGCTATGCGGCACAGTCCGAGGCAACTGCGATGGCGGCGAGTCTGGGTTTGCCTCAGGAGGTTATGGGCCAGCAATTGGGTACGCTTTCCGGTGGTCAACGCCGTCGTATCGAATTGGCACGCATTCTGTTCTCTGACGCGGATACGCTAATCCTTGACGAGCCGACCAACCATTTGGACGCCGACTCCATCGAATGGTTGCGCGGATACCTGAAGAAATATGAGGGTGGATTCCTGGTCATCTCCCACTCCACCGAACTGTTGGATGAAGTGGTGAACAAGGTATGGCATTTGGACGCGCAACTCGGACAGATCGACATGTATTCCCTCGGTTGGAAAGCCTACCTGCATCAGCGCGCGGTTGATGAGGAACGTCGCCGTCGCGAACGTGAAGTGGCCGAGAAGAAGGCGGAACGCCTCATGCAGCAGGGTATCCGCCTGCATGCGAAGGCAACCAAGGCCGTGGCCGCACAGAACATGATGCGCCGTGCGGAGAAACTTCTCGAGACCACGTCCGAAGCGCAAAAGCAGGAGAAGGTGGCGGATATTCGTTTCCCGGAGCCGGCTCCGTGCGGTCGCACGCCGATCATGGCGAAGGACGTTTCGAAAGCCTATGGTTCGAACATTGTGTTCGCCGGTGTGAATCTGGCTATTGACAAGGGTTCGCGTGTGGTGATTTTGGGATACAACGGTGCCGGTAAGACCACCACCCTGCGTCTGCTCGCGCATTTGGAAGAGCCGGACACCGGTTCCGTGGATTACGGTCACGGCTGCAAAATCGGCTATTTCGCGCAGGAACATGACACGCTTGACCTGAATGCCACAGTGTTGGAAAACCTCATTCATGTGGCTCCGGAACTGAATGATACGCAGGCGCGTTCGATTCTCGGCTCGTTCCTGTTTTCCGGGGATGATGCGTTGAAGCCAGCTCGCGTGCTTTCCGGTGGTGAGAAGACTCGACTGGCGTTGGCTACTTTGGTGACCAGCCGTGCGAACGTGCTGCTGCTCGACGAACCGACCAACAATCTTGATCCGGCCTCACGAGATGAGATTCTCAAGGCTATCGCCAAGTATGAGGGTGCCATTGTGCTCGTCACCCACGATGAGGGCGCGGTGCAGGCATTGAACCCGGAACGCGTGCTGCTCATGCCCGACGGCGACGAAGACCTATGGAACGATTCCTATTTGGAATTGGTCGCCGAAGAGTAAGCCGAGTAATTCGAGTTTTATTCGGATTGTATTTATGCCGGACGCGAAAACGTCCGGCTTTTTTCTTTCCACATGCGTTTCGAGCACGTTCGGTATTTCCGTATTTGTCTTGGGGCCTGCGAACAATCTGTGATTTGCAAGCGGCCCCGACTCATGAATCGCATCTTGCATGCCCATTGAGGGCTTGAGTCGATTCGTTTGCCAGGAAGTCGCCATTGCGACCGTCCGAACCTTTTCGGATTTCGTTATGCGCCCCCTAGCCTTCCGCGCTCCTGTTGGAACATGACGTGCGGAACAGACCAGAGGGGCCGATGCAGCAACACATCGAACGCATAGCGAAAGGAAGTTCCATGCCACGTAACGGCAAGGAAGGCATTCTCTTCAGTTTCATCATGTCCGCGATCATGATTTATGTGATGGCGACACTCAATTACGGCGTACGTATCGGTGACGTCGGTGCGGCGGCGTGGAGCTACGCATTGTTCAACTGGCCGTTGGCCTACGTGGCCGGCATGATTTGCGATTTGTGCATCTGCACGCCAAGCTCCCGCGCGATTATGAATACATTCGGCGCGGCAACCGACCGTGCGGTATGGAAAGGCATCACGGTCAAATTCCTCATGGTGGTGCTGATGACCGTGTTCATGACCGTATTCGGCGCCATCATGGCATTCGGTTTCACATTCGGCGCGTTCACGGGATTCTGGCGCATGTTCCCCTACAATTTCACCATCGCGTTGCCGATTCAGATGCTGATCGTCGCGCCATTGTCCGGCAAGATAGTTCACGCCATCGGCGATGCTGCCGGATGGAACAAGTCCGCGCAACAGCATGTTCCCGCTTTGGATGTCAAGACCGTTGCCGATGTGATGCAGCATGACGTTTACACGGTAGCCTCGGATGCCACGGTACGTGACGCAGTGCGCATGATGTTGGAAAAGAACATCAGCGGCATGCCTATCGTCGATGACGAACGCCACGTGGTCGGCTTCATCTCCGATAGCGACGTACTGCGCCGCTTCGCACAAGACAACGCGCCGGTTTCCGACATTTCCACGCTGGTCACTGGCATGGCCCGCGGCGAATTCCCGGAACTGTCTCACGCAGAACTGCTTGATATGAACGTCATGGTTATTGCCGCAAAGCCGGCCGTCACCGTGCAATCGGATGCCAATATCGCGCAAGTCTGCCAGATGTTCGGCTATCAACAGTACAAGAAAGTGCCGGTGGCTGAACAAGGCAAGCTCGTGGGCGTCGTCAACCGTGGACGCCTCACCCGCCGTTCCTTCGAAGCATGCCTTGGTACTGCCGAATAGCAATTAAATAATAACTAAATACTGCAATAAGTGGAGGGCGCCGAATCTGTCAATCGACGCCCTCCACTGTTTATCTCATTCCTTATTGCAATCAAACCGAATCATGCGCGATATGCGCAAGCCTTCACCGGCTTCGCTTGGTGAGCGGCTCCCAAGGTTCAAGCTCGACCGGCTGATCGGCCAGTATTTCGCGTGTGGCCTCATCGAGATACTCCTTGCGAATGATCAGTTCGGTAACATAACGGTCGAACCAAGCATCGGACGCCACATAATAGCCATCCTGACCATTATCCTTGCCCCAACTGTTCTCCACCTTCCAACGGTTTGGACGCCCGTCAGCATCCAAATTCACGCCAGTCAACGTCATGGCATGATTGCTTGGGCAATCACCATACTCCAATCCCTTGGCCTTGTCGAACGTGAATTTCGTACCGAAAAGCTGGTCAACGCGCACGGTATCGCAATCAAAAAAGCCATCGCCACGCAACGAGAACTGCATGCAATCACAAGCGAACCAAATCGGATGACCGTCACTGATCTGACCCACAGCAGCCTTCTTGAACACGTCAAGAGGCACGTTCACAAACTCCATATCACCCGCTTCCGCCACATTGGCGGAAAAACGAATACGATACCGCTTGCCAAACGGACGACTCTCCATCGGCACATTGCATAACGTGACCAGATCGTTCACATCCACCGGCACGTACTTCTTATAAAACTCCATCGGAGTGATACCGAATTCACGAATCTGCGGACGCTCATCCTTACCGGTTTTCGCAGCCTTTTCAGACGGCCCCTCCCCCGCGGTTTTCTTCTTGCCATCATCCTTGTCATCACTCGTACGCGCAAGAAAATCAAAACGCTCCGGAGGCTCACCCAACGCAATCGCACACATGCGATACACCGTGGACATATCCTCATTCTTCAACGCACGCAACTCATCCAACGACGTTCCAGCCGCATGACGGTCACGCAAATCGGACGCGAACTCACGTAGCTTCGTATTCAAATACTGCTTGAACGCATCCGAACTCTTCGAATTAGCCGACTCCGGATAAGCACTCTTCGGCACCAAACCATACTTGTTCACCAAATCAGCGAACATCTGCCACCAACCACCATCATCGGCCGGACCATAATTAATCGCCTCGAACACACGACTATCCAACGGCTCATCCAACGTGGCAAGCACATTCTCCAAATACGTGTTCGACTTCTCCATCGCATCCCAGAAAAACAGGTAGGTTTCCGAAAACTCGAAATCCTCCAAATTCCAACGATGCATCAACTCATAACGCAACGTATTAAGCGCCGCAAACATCCAACAACGCCCCGAACTACGCTGATTGGTGATGCTCCCCTGCTTCAGCTCGATGGAGAAATCATTCTGCAGCACGCGCTCGCCCTTATAGTCGGTGGCTGCGGCGAGCACACCGGATGATACTGCCGCATTGGCGGCCACCAGATTGGCACGGTCGGCGTTGAAGTCTGTGGAATACTGTTTGAGCAGTGCTGGGTCGAGTGCTTTGACGTCACTCATGGTTCATGGTCCTTTCGATATGTTCGATTTCGGATTCTATGTCGCGCAGGCGGCAACGCAGGTCGGATTCCACGTCTACGCCGTCACGTTGCGCTTTGCGGATGATGGCGATGATTTCGTCAGCGTAAGGATGATCGCCATCATGCTGTTCGTCCATTTGACTTGCGCTTGTTGTGAATGCTATTTCAAGCTGATCGCAATACTGCGATTTGTGTACTCTCGATACGATTTTCGTGGCGCGCGGCAATGCGCCTTGCGCATGGGAGATGCCTTCGAGCACAGACTTGCGATGCTTTTCCTTCTGCTTCATCGCTTCCCACAATTTCAACGTATCTTGCGCATTTTCCGGTGCCGGTACGGAATCGTCGGCAGCATCGTCCGTTTGAAAGACGTGCGGATGGCGGGTGATGAGCTTGTCGACGAGACGATTGCACACTTCATCAATGCCGAACGGATCCTGCGCATCCACGGCGCACACTTGCGCTTGGAAAACGGATTGCAGCAGCATGTCGCCGAGTTCTTCACGCATGTTGTCGCGATCGTTCGTTTCCACAGCGTCGATGTATTCGTAGGTTTCTTCCAATAGCGGCTTAAGCAGACTTGTATTGGTCTGCTCGCCGTCCCATGGGCATCCGCCTGGTTCGTGCAGAATGCGTACGACCTGCTTGACACGGTCCAACGCGCTAGGCGCATCGCGTACAGGGGCAAGTTTCAAACAGTGTTCGAATTCTTCGGGCAACTGATAATCATCATGTGCGGCTTCAGTCATGCCACTGATTCTTCTCGCATGTGCCGACCATGCGATCGTAACCGTTAATGGGCAGATTCCTCCACCCACTGGAGAATTTGGTGCGCTCATGTGCTCGTCAGCGGGAAGAATCTTCCAGTAGCTGGAAGATTCGGGACGTTCACAGTCACCTCAGCGTGCTGGTGATCTGGTCGACGGTTTCGCCGTCTTTGCGTGCGACGGGCTGGAGGATGGTTTCGTCCTCGGATGCGTAGTAGTAGCCTTCGGCGGTGACTTCGGTATCACCGTTCCATGTGTTGTGGGTGGTGCCGTCCACGCCGGCCCAGCGGAGCGTGCTCGTGCCGGTCACGTTCTCGCTGATCGAGCTGCCGTTACGGCTGGTGGTGACCGTGTCCGCCACGTTCTGCGTGTCGCCGGCCTTGGTGGTCGTGCCGGATGCCTTCGTGGCCACGCTCAGCGTGTAGTCCGGCGGGGCGGGCTGGTATTTGTCGAGCACGATCACGACGATGCTGCGGGTCGAGTCGACATGGCGTTCCATGATCTTGTCGACGCTGTTCGACGGATCGTCATCAAATACGGTAGAAGTCTTATAGTGACGAGATCCGGCATAATTGTAGTCGCCTGGTGCGATGTATTTGTACCAGTTGTCCTTCCATATCTTCGCGTCGTAGACGCCGGACCCGTTCCACACGCTGGTGGTGGACCCGTTGCCGGACGCCGCGCCCACGGCCACGACGCGGCAGTCGCCGTCGCCCTCGCCCGGATGCCTCTGGCGGAAGCCGGCCACGCATTCCGCGTTCGCGTCGCTCAACGCCTTGGCGGCCTTGCCGGCCGAATCGTCCATGCGCACGCCCCGCGCCGCCTCCACCCGTGCCTCCCTGGTCTCCGCCGCCACCACCGGCGTAGGCGGTGCCCGCGGTCAGGCCTCCGGCCAACGTCGCCGTGGCGGCGAGCAGGGCCAGCGTCTTTCGCCTTCCGTTACTGTTCTTGGAACCCAATGTTCCGTCTCCTTTCAGAGATCCATCTGCAGATGTTCACCCCACCCATGGTGGGGTCGGACAGGAGAACAAATCCCGTCCGAACACTTCACATGCCCGGCCGTCGACAAACGTCGATATCGGATTCGTTTCCGTCATCCACCTGCTATGCAACCACGGTTTCTGGCGTGTCGGGTTGGACATTTTCCCGGAAGGCTGCGGATACGAAAAAGGGACCCCGAAGGGTCCCTTGAGAAGAAGAGTCATCTAAATCAGTGGTGAATCAATCCATCGCTTGAGGGCGGAGGGCAGTCTGTCGTGCATCCGAGACCTCCGCTGCTTGGAACGAAGTCCGGCACGCTGCTGGAACCGCCGCCACTCGATGTCGAACCGCCTGAATACGAGGGCGTGTACGACTGTTGGGGAGCCGAATACGACTGCTGCGCATACGACTGCGCCTGCTGCGCGGCTGCCTCCTCCTCAGTCTTGCGTTGCGCCTCCTCGTCCGCCTTCGTCCTCGCCGTCACCGAGTCGTTGACCTTCTTCGACGCGGCCGCGATCTTGTCCGCATCCCTGGCCTTGACTGCCTTGGACAGTTCGTCGCGCGTCGCCACATCGGCGACCTTGCCGTCCGAATCCTTCAACAACCGTTCCGCATCGGAAACGGTCTTCTCCAGTTTCGAATCGTTCACGGCCTTCACCGCTTCTTTCAAGCTCTTCTCGTGTTTCCCGTACCAGCCGGTGTTCTTTTCAATCAGGCTGGTCTTCGACTCGTAATCCGCCTTCGAATCGGCCACGCAGGCGACCACGTCAGGCTCGTTCGCCTTCAACGCTTCGGCCAACGCATCCACGGTCTTCGCATCCGCCACCTGCTTCACGGTGATCTGGGAGGCTGTGGCCGCGTCGCCATCCACCAGCCCGGAATACGAGTCCGCCGCCTTGCGGTAGCTTTCCGACGCTTCCACACACGCCTGTCTCGCCTCGGCCAGCTCATGGTTCGCGTAGGTCTTCCAAACGAACCAGCCGCCACCAGCCAGCACAGCCACGGCCGCGACCGAAGCCACGGCGATCACAGCAGGCTTTCTGCTCTTCTTCTTGTTTTCAGTTACATTCTTTGACCCGGCATCGCTTATATTCGGGTTGGAAACTTCAGATAGTTTTCCCTGCATACTTGTGCTTTCGATGAGTTATGCCACATACGTTTTAGGAAAAGGCGGATGGGAATCGTTCGTTCCCATCCGCACATCATTTTCTAGGATTTTATGGCAAAAACCTACTTGGCGTGGCGTGCCATAAGACCGTAACGGCCGTCACCACGACGCTTCAGCATGAGCGTGGCTCCGGCGGTACCGGCGGCCATAATGGTAAACACGGCGGTCTCCATCACGTCCACGCCCGTGTCGCCAAGCTTGGCCTGCGTGGAGGTCTTCACGGCCGCCCTGTTCGCCCTGTTCGCACTGTCCGGAGTATCAACCGTGATGGTCGTATCCTTCGACGGGGTGACAACCTTGTGGGCCTTGTCGTACGCGTCCTGCGCGGATTCCGCGTCGGACTTCGCCGTGGCCAATGCGGTTTCGGCTGTCTTCAGCGTGGCGTTCGCTTCAGCCAGAGCAGCCTTGGCGGCATCCACATCGGCCTGCGCGTCAGCCGCCGACTGGGCGGCATCCTTCTTAGCCGACTGGGCGACATCCAGTTCGGACTGCGCCGCATTCGTGGCCGGGTCGGAAGCATACGCATCATCCACCTTGGATTGAGCGTCCTGCACATTCTGCTGGGCATTATCATAAGCGGTCTGGGATTCGGATACGGCCGTGTTGGCCTTGTCGAGCGCATCCTTCGTCGGATCGGCCGACTGGGTCTGGCCCACCGTCGGATCGGCGGCCGTCTCATCTGCCATGGCGGGCGCGGCCATACCGGCCACCTCGGTCAAGCCTGCGATGGTCGCAACGGCCAGTTTCTTCGGATTCTCCATATTCTCCATTTTCTCCATCCTGTCTCCCGGAGCGTTATGACAGGGGCGCATGCGTCCCCGAATGCACCACCCACCCTACCGCTTTAGGGGGGGGGTAAGTGTGTCTCGCATCTCGAGATAAACAAACCAATCGCATCCGAGACATACCTCCACCTAGACGCCTTTGCTTCAAGAAAACGGGTTTTACGATCTATTAGATATGGGGGTAATCCATTAGATTAGAGGAATCATACGAAAGGAAATGTAATGAGCTATAGCATTGAGCAGTTCATACTGGATAGCGGCATTACTCGCGCCGAGGTTGATGAGGCTAAAGCTCGGATGTTGGAAAGGATGCATATGTAGGGGCTCAAGGAGACGCATAACAAGAAAGCACATGAAAAGGAGGAGCTGGCACTCCGAACTCATCGGAATGCCAGCTCCTCCTGAAAACCGTATCGTCGCCTCATACTCTACGTCTCATAACCATAGGTACACTGCACACCACTACGAGACGATTTTGTGGTCGGCGCGGTAGAGGTCGGGCTCTACGTAGATTTCGAAACGGAACCACGGCAGCGCGGTACGCACGCTTCGTTCGATTTTGTTCACGGTTTCAACATCGTAATCGCGGTCGAGCTTGCTGGTCTGCACCTTGACGCACAGCAGAATGTCATCCTCGGACATATGCACGGTCTGCATATTCAGCAGTCGTTCCACACCAGGCGTTGAAATAACAGCCTGCTCAATCTTCTTGCGCGTATCCGAATCGACGGCCTCACCAATCAACAGCGAACCGGATTTGAACATGAGCAGCAACGATCCCGCAATCAATACAAGACCAACCATCAAACCGCCGAATGCATCAAATATCTCATTATCAAACAGAATCGCAAGACCGATGCCAGCCCCTGCGAATGCCAAGCCGATCAAAGCAAGCGTGTCTTCCATAATGACGGACGCAAGCTCCGCCGACTTGGTACGCCTCCAAAAACGGAACACACCCATATGGGCCACACCCGTACGCTCCATACGCTCGTTCGCTTCCTTGATGCTTTGATGCAGGCCGTAGCCTTCCAAACAAGCGCTGATAAACACCACGATAAACGCCACCAGCAGTTCCATCTGGTTGACGTCACGCAGTGCGGGGTCTTCGGCAATGGCGAACAATTTCTTCACCGCCTCCGAAGTGGAGAAGAAACCACCGACGAAAAACAGCAGCGTCGCCACTACGAACGAAGCGAGATATTTGGCGCGGTACAGACCGAACGGATGATCGCCGTCCGTCTTATGCTTGGAGAAGCGACCGCCTGCCATGAGCACGATTTCGTTGGAACAGTCGGCGATGGAATGCACCGATTCGGAAAGCATCGCGGACGATCCGGTAAAGAACGCCGCAGCGAGCTTGGCGATGGCCACACCAATGTTGGCTCCGAGCGCCGCTTTTACGGCCGCTCCTTGATGTTCTGCCTCCTGTTGGCGAATATCGTTCGGATTGCTCGTACTACTGTCGTTGGAATCTTGCGATTCGCTCATTGCCTTTCCATTTCTTTCTGGAGTTAATACAAGACATATTCAATCATACATAGGGTGCTGTCATAGGGTGCCACCCGGATTGACACGCTTGCAGGTTCAGCGAAAAATCACTTCCTTGCACAGCGGATAGCCCCACGCGAACTGACATGCCATAGTCAGGAACTTCACCAACACCGCATTCCATCCGAATGCGGAAGGCAGCCATGCCAGCATGATCGAACCGAACAGGTAATTCCAAACCCACAGCAGCATGAACAAAGCCACGCTACGGCCGAAATTGCTGGACGATTTGAACGTGACATTGCGGTTCATCAGGAAGTTGTACGAAGCCGACAGCACGATGGCCACGCCGTTCGCGATGGCGGATGGTACGGAAAGCACATGCAGCAAGGTGAACGATCCGAATTCCACAATGGTTTGCGTTGCCGACACCAACAGATATTTGCCGAGCGTTTTCGGCTTTTTCGATGATTCCTGATTGGAGGATTTCGGATTATCCGACGTACCACTTTGCGCTGCCATTGCCTGCCGCCCGGTCCCATCACTCATATCAAATCCCCCGAATCATATGTCGTTCAATCGCAAAACACTATAATGCGCCCGTCTCATATTTCCGACGTAATCGTGCATTTTTCTGAAGGATTGACTAGTCTTCCCTAGGTATTTTCACTGACAGCACAACAAGGAGCATCCAATGACGTATTCCCAGAACGCGCCGTTCCGCGCCGACGTGGTCGGCTCATACCTGCGTCCGGCAGAACTCAAGCAGGCTCGCGCCGGTTTCGCAGCAGGCAAGATTGACGAGGCCGCACTCAAGGCCGTGGAAGATAATGCCATTACCGAACTGGTCGCCAAGCAGAAGGCTGCCGGTCTGCACGTCATCACCGACGGTGAATTCCGCCGTGGCTGGTGGCATCTCGACTGCATGTGGGGCTTCGCCGGCGTGGAAAAGGTGTCGATGGACAAGGGCTATTTCTTCCACGATGAGGAGACCCGCGCCGAATCCGCACGCCTGACCAGCAAGATCGCCTTCGACCCGGCCCACCCGTTCGTTGAGCATTTCAAGTTCATCAAGCAGTTCGAAGACGACACCGCCATTGCACGCCAGACCATTCCGGCTCCGGCACAGCTGTATGCGGAGCTGTTCCGCCCGGAGAACATCGCTTCCGTGCACGAGTTCTACGGCGACACCCAGAAGGATTACGACGAGCTTGCCGACGACAACGCCAAGGCCTTCCATGGTCTGATCATGGCATTGTATGAGGCCGGCTGCCGCAATGTTCAGCTGGATGACTGCACGTGGGGCATGTTCTGTGATCCGAACTTCAACCAGCATTACACCGCCGATGAGTTCGCCGCCATGCAGGAACAGTATGCCGCCATGAACAACGCCGCCATCGAGGATCTGCCAGAGGATCTGGTGATCACCACGCACGACTGCCGTGGCAATTATCACTCCACGTGGGCTTCCGCCGGCGGATACGCCACTGTGGCCGACGTGCTTTTCGGCAAGGAAAACGTCGCCGCCTACTACCTTGAGTTCGACGATGATCGTTCCGGCGACTTCGAGCCGCTCGCCAAGGTTTCCGGAGATAAGAAGGTTGTGCTCGGTCTGATCACTTCCAAGAAGCCGGAACTTGAGGATCCGGAAGTGATCAAGGCTCGCATTGCCGAAGCGGCCCAGTATGTGCCGCTTGACCGCTTGTGCCTGTCCACCCAGTGCGGTTTCGCGTCCACCGAGGAAGGCAACAAGCTTACCGAAGAGCAGCAGTGGGCCAAGATCGCGCTCGTTCAGTCCGTCGCCAAGGACGTATGGGGCGAGTGATGCTCGCACACGCGTAGCGCGCTTGTAAAAAACATATAAGGGGCTGTTTGCCAATCCAATCGTGACTGGCAAACAGCCCCTTTCGTACTGAAGCGAACGAAATCCTACCGCAATCAGCCTTGCATCTGCTCCGCTGCATCGTTGATGCAACGAATCGCATTCAGCGTACGCGGATACCCGATATACGGCATGCACTGCGAAATAACGGCAATCAGAAATGCCTTCTCATTGCCTACGCCCATATTGGCCTTCGCATGAGACGTCAGCTGCGGCTCGCAACCGCCCTGCGCGGCAAGGAAGCACAACGTGATCATTTCACGCTCACGCGTGCTCAAGCCACCGCGCGTGTAGTAGTCGCCGAAGCAGTTGCAGGCAAGCCACTTGTTGATGTGTCGCGTATCTTCGGGGCCGGATTGCGTGAATCCACGCATTCCTTCACCGAAGATTTCGATCTGCTTGTCTTCGCCCGCCCTGGCACGCGTTTCCGGCGTGGTGGTGCCTTGCGGTTCAAGCGGAAGATGCACGTTGGCCGCGCCGAGGAAGTTGTTGAGTTTCTTCAGGAACGGCAGGGTTTTGCCGAAACCACAGTATGCGGTCGCCTGATACACCATTTCCTTGATGGCGATGGACGACAGTCCGGTTTCGTAGGCCACCGGCAGCATCATTTCGAAAGCATCCAAGCCTTGGCATCCGACCAGCACGGCAAGAATGGCCAAAGAGCGGGTTTTGTCATCCAAATCAGGATGATTTGCTCCCGGTTCGTTCACCACTTCGTCATAAGCGAAATTCGAGAAGAATTCAATGAATTCCGGATCGGTTTGTGACAATGTCCTGTCATTATTCCAGAACGAATTCATCCGTTTGTGCAGCTCTTCAAACAAGATTTGCTTCCTTTCGTTTGATTTGCGCTTATTCTATCGTCGGTATATTGCTCAGACCTCACTGATGCGCAGCAGCGACTTTACGGTGCGGCGCTCGTCCATGGCCGCGTACGCTTCCTGAATATCGTCGAGCGTGTATTCGGAGGTGTAGACGATGCCGGGATTGATGTTGCCGTCGAGCACTTCCTTGAGCAGTCGCTGCAGATCGTACGTGCGCACCGGTGCCGGACCGCCGCGCAGACCAACGTTGCGGTAGAACAGTCCTGGAATATCGGCTTCCACGCCGTGCGGCAAGCCAACGCGTCCGACTACAGCGCCCGCACGCGCAACCTTCATGGCGGTGTCGTTCGACAATGCGGACCCTACGCATTCAAGCACGGCGTCGGCACCATAACCATCAGTCATTTCCAGTACCTTGGCTACGGCCTCGTCGCCACGTTCCTCCACGAAATCGGTGGCACCGAATTCGCGTGCGATACGTTGGCGGTCGGCATGGCGGCTCATGGAAATGATGCGGGTGGCGCCCATCAGCTTGGCGGACAGCACTCCGCACAGGCCGACCGCACCGTCGCCGAACACCACCGCGGTGTCTCCCAGCTTGATTTCGGCGGAAGCGGCTGCATGGTAACCGGTCGACATCACGTCAGAGAGAGTGAGCAGCGATGCGAGCATTTCGTCGGAGAAGCTCTTCGCGTCGCCTGGAACGACCACCAGCGTGCCGTCGGCTTCGGGAACGCGCAGGTATTCCGCCTGGCAACCCAATCCCTCGTCGCCGAAATATCCGCCGTGGGGGCAGCTGGATTCGAAACCGGCCTTGCATACCGGGCACTTGCCGCAGCTGAATGGGAACGGTACGATCACGAAATCGCCCGGCTTGGCCACGGTCACGTCGTCGCCGATCTGCTCGACCACGCCGATGGCTTCATGGCCGGCCTGGGTGTTGGGCTCCTTGCTGCCGTCGCGGTAGAACCACAGGTCGGATCCGCATACGCATGCGCGTACCACGCGGATGATGGCGTCTCCCCCATCGATGATGGTCGGTTCGGCATGCTCTTCGCATGCCATCTGCTTGAGTCCCTTGAAGATCGCTGCCTTCATGAGTTGCTCCTTTGTTATACGAATTGAATTAAGGTAACGTCTGCGATGACGCCTCGACTTATGCGTCAGCCTTGCTACGAATCTGTTTTTTCACTGTTTCGATGACATCGTGGTTTTCCTCCAGAAGTCGTTGCGCTTCGTCGTCATGGCCTTCCGCCACGGCACGCCAATACAATGTTTTAAGGGAAACATAGGCTTGCTGCATGCGGATGCTTTCGGCTTTTGCGGCCAAACGCAACGCCTGCGCGTCCAGTAGCGCCATTTGCCTGCGCGCGCCTTCGGTTCCGTCGAAACGGTTTTTCAGATACTCGCGCATGGCGTCAAGCGGCATGCCAGTCGCAGACAAGCAGGAAATAGTGACCAACGATTGAATGTCTTCGTCGGTGTAGGCACGATGGCCAGAACTTGGGTCACGTGCGATCGGGGCAATGATACCGATTTGCTCGTAGTAGCGCAAAGTGGATTCGGGAAGTCCGGAAATCATGGATGCTTCACGAATCGTATGCCATGTTGTAGTGCTCATACCCTGCACTGTAAAAACTTAAAGTGCTTGAAATCTAATTGGCGTGTTGCATGCTATCTCATAGCGAAAGAACATGTAATCCTGACAATTAGCTAAGTTGCGTCTGCAAAGCGTAACTTACGTGTTCATCGTAAGGAACATCAGACCACGCTGTTTTGGACGAATGCCACCTCACAACAAAAAGCTCTTATGCTGCTGAGTTGAATGAAATCGTGCGGATTAGATGTACTGGACTGGACCGTACGCCCGGATTTGGAATATTTGTAACGATATTTTGGATACAGGGAAATCCATGATGCGTGTTCGGCAAACAACACGCCGTATAATACCTTTCGTCGTTCCTGCCCGAGCCGCGCAGGTCGAGGAACGGCCCACGGCGACTGCCGCGATCTCCGACTCACGGTGCACGGCATCGACCAACGCAAGGATTCATTATCATTATGGCGAAGCCATTCTCTAAAACCGTTATTCATAATACAGACGCGAAGCTGTCGAAGCAGGTAAGGCAGCCTTTGAAAACAAACCGAGGAATACACAAGGCCCTCACATGGCGTGTGGTCGATATCGCGGTCGGCGCGGCGGTCGGCGTGATGTCGGGAGTGATGTTTTGGGTGTTCGACGGCCTGTCGTATGGTCTTTTTCCGTTGATGACTTTGATTCTTCCTGGTTCAGCGGCGCTACTTCATGCTTTGTTCTACTTCCCCGCCACGCTGGGCTCTCTGATCGTGCGCAAGCCGGGAGCTTCGGCCTACGTGCTTTTGGTCGCATCGTTCGTCGAGGTGGTACTCGGCACGAAATACAGTGTGAGCCTGGTGGTAATCGCATTGCTGCAGGCGGCAGCCGCAGAAGCGGTATTCGCACTGTTCCGCTACCGTCGTTGGACGCTCGGCGTCACCATTCTGTCTGCTTTGGCGATTGGAATCGTCTACAACTTCTACCTGCTGTTCTTCTACTATCAGGCATTCACGTTCTTCAGCCCGCGAGGCATCATCGGCACTATTTGCGAGCTGCTTAGCGCGGTGGCATTCGCCGGTTTCGGTTCCTGGGGAATGTATTGCGCTTTACGTAAGTCAGGTGTTCTGTCGCGATTCGCTTCCTCGCATAAGGAACATAACGAAGAAAACGCCTGAAAGTACGTTTGAAAGCATGCCTCGACCATTTTAATTTTTTAATCAAATCTCATCAGTTTTACTGATTAAAAGGACGCAACGCCGGCTGCGACGTTGCGTCCTTTTATGCCATCGCACATAGTGCGATTACTGCGGAATCTTCGAACTCGAAATTCCCGGAATCAATCGGCGGTGATCAGCTCGCTCGAATCCATGTCGAAGTCGGACATGGCAAACGAGCGGATCGCCGGATCCTCATACGTGTTCATGTAATACGTGTTAGTCTTTCCGGAATAACCGCTGGTGAACAGCGTGCGCTCGAACTGGCCGTTGCCCATCTTGGACATGCCTTCAACCATCTGTACGGAGGCCAGCGTGTGGAACAGACGAGACACATTGGCGGACTCGTTGTTCTGCTGTGGATAGTGCGTGTTGGTGTAGGCGACGCGTACGAAACGCGACGGCGAACTCACGTCACCGGGAATGCCGTGCATGCTCACGCCGGCACCCCATGCGCTCAGTTCCGCCTTGCCCCAAGTGGTCGGCTCCGCCATTTCGTTGCTCACGCACATGTAGTTGCGCAGGTTTTCCATATGGAAGTCGAAGGTCGGTTGATTGGTGAGCACATCCACATCGTCATGATGAACATGCATGCCATCAGCCATCTGCTCGATGACGATGCTACGGGTGCCATCGCCAATGAACCAGTGCAGCAAGGACTCCTGCTGGCCGGGCACGACCTGCGAAACGAGCGTCACGTCCTTCAACGCCTCTTCGACTTCGTCGACACTGTCGAAATTGCGTGCCACCCACAGCGGGAATTCGAAAGTGGCGACGTTTTCGGTTCCCTCGACCGGTTCGTGCGCGAAGGAGGCGTATCCGGGGAAGTTCAATCCGGCGATGGCCAAGCCGTGCTCGTTGGCGCAATCGAAATACATGGGGCGATCGGCCATAACCACGCCCACGCCGATCACCGCATTCGGCTCGCTCTTGCCTTTGGCCCCATACGCATAGTCATACCGGTAGCCTCGCGGAGTGACCAGAATGGTCTCGCCGTAGGAGAAGCTCCAGTCGAGATTACGGCCGAAATATGTGTTTCCCTCATCGTCGGAGAAACGAACACCAGTGCACATATGGACTCCCTTCCATGATTTGCCGTGTTTTTCTTGCTTGCGTGTTCATGGTAAACGCCGTTTGCTGGGAAAATCTTAAGTTTTGCCCGTGGAAGAACCTAGTCTGGATATCTACGCATTCTACGACGACCGTGATCCGCTGGATCCTCGCAACCGGTAGCAGAGTCTCCGTCAAACGCACAAATTCGAGGTCTCCTGCATGCGTGTTAGAGAATAGCCCGCCTCCCGAGTCCCCAAAACACCCACCCGCTGGAACAATCCGTACGCCAACTGCCTTCTTGGCGGGAAGGTTCCCCCAGTGGGTGGAAGATTCAGGACGTTACAAGCCGGCCAATGCCAGAAACTTTTTGTCGGACTGGATGCCTTGGGTGAGGAATTTGCCGTCCCTAAACAACGCATACGTGGTGACCGGCGCGGGCGTACGTTGGGCGGTCTCTTTATCGGTGATATGAATCGTTTTGAATGGAATATTGTGCTCTTCCGCCGTTTGCCGCACCCGCGGAACCCAATAGCATGTAAACGGGCATTGATCGGTGTAGTAGAGCACGAACCCGTCTTCGTCCATCGCGGGATGCTTGGCGCATTCCTTGAATTTCGGCAGCTCCGCATTCTCTTCAAAAGGCAGGGCCATGAGATTGATGCCGCAATCAGATATGTCGGTCACTTCGAAACCCTTGTAGGACAGAAACTTCGGATCGGCAAGGAACTCTCGTTTGCGACCCTCGGCTGAGAGAATGCAAATGCCTTTGCGCCCCTGCTCTTTGGCGTCTCGGATGCATTCGCTCAGCAGATTACCGGAATGTCCATGACCTTTCAAAGAACCGGCCACCCATAGACAGTTGATATAGATCCACCCGTCCGCATCGATCGGCACCCATGCGTTTTCCGCCGGAATATATTCGATGAAGCATTTGCCTCGTTCCTCGCTACGATAGAAGACGAGACCTTCGTTGAAACGCTGCTTGAGCCACTCTTTTTTCGCAAGGCTTTGCTTGCCGGACATGGCACAGCAGATATGTTCCTTGTCGATGTTCTCTTCAGTGATGTGGATGTAGCTCATTTTTTCCTGCACCTCTGAGTCGGGGATGCTGTATGGGCATCTTCGTTGATTCCTCGAATATGACAAAAGCCCTTGATTTCCAAGGGCTTTCAAATGGCTCCTGCGACTGGGCTTGAACCAGTGACCGTCCGATTAACAGTCGGATGCTCTGCCAACTGAGCTACGCAGGAATGCGCTGTGCACAAGACAGAGATATTACACCAAAACTTGTGGATTTCAAATCTTCAGCGTGTCACATGTGTGTTTCGACTTGCAAAACGTTTCCATACGATGCTTTCGGCCTAATCTTACATGGAGATCTTCGTCAACGGCATGGCCGAATCGATGGCGAAATCCGGGTTTGACGGAGCCACTCCCGCTTCGACCAGGTTGACGCCCAGCATGGCCACCATGGCACCGTTGTCGGTGCACAGTTTGAGCTGCGGCACACGCACCTCTACCCCATGCTCGGCCCCGACTTCCAACAGCTTGGCACGAAGCTGCGAATTCGCGGAGAAGCCACCTCCTACAATCAACGTCTTCGAATCGTACTGCTCGCAGCCGCGCATCGCCTTCTTGGCGAGTACGGTCGCCACGGAATCCGCCAGCGACGCGCACACGTCATCGACGGGAATCTCATTGCCTTGCGCCTGCTGTTCCTCGATCCAACGCGCGACGGCCGTTTTCACGCCGGAAAAGCTGAAATCGTACGGATGCTGCTGACCCGCTTTGCCTTGGGTGAGTCCCTGCGGCACTTTGATGGCATGCGGGTCGCCCAACTGCGCATGACGGTCGATATGCGGTCCGCCCGGATAGGGGAAACCGAGCAGGCGAGCGACCTTGTCGAAGCATTCGCCGGCCGCATCATCAAGCGTGGTGCCGACCACGTCGATATGACGTGCGACATCCTCAACATGCAGCAAGGACGTGTGTCCGCCGGACACGATCAAGGCGAGCGTGTCTTCGGGGAACGGGCCGAACTGCAACTGCGTGACCGCAATATGCCCGATCACATGGTTGATGCCGTAAATCGGCTTATTCGCCGCCCAGGCAAGCGATTTCGCGCCGGACACGCCAACGGCGAGGCAGCCAGCAAGTCCAGGACCCGCGGACACGGCGATCGCGTCGACGTCAGACACCGTCATGTTCGCATCGGCCAACGCCTTGGAAACGCATGGCACGAACGCTTCGGCGTGGGCGCGTGACGCAATTTCTGGAATCACACCCCCGTAACGCGCGTGCTCATCCATGGAGGATGCGACGACGTTGGAAATCAGGGTGCGCCCCTGCACTACCGAGGCCGCGGTCTCGTCGCAGGTGGATTCGATGCCGAGTACGATTGGTTCGCTCATTGCTGCTCCGTTTGCTGCTTTGCTTGCTGTTCCGTTTGGTTATTCTGTTTTATTGTTCCGCTGCTGCGAAGCCGACGATCCTCGGCTCAAGATCAAGGCTCATGGTGTATGCGTCGATGCCTTCGGGCTGGTAGTAGCGTTTGCGCAAGCCCATTCTGGCAAAACCGAACCGTTCATACAATGCCAAGGCCGGAATATTGTCGACGCGCACTTCAAGCAACATGCGTTGCGCCCCCTGCTCGCGTGCCCGCGCAATCAACGCTTCCATCAATGAAGCCGCGATTCCCCGCCGCTGGAACTGCCTGCCGACGCCGATCGTCATGATTTCCGCATCATCACCGTCATACCAGAAACCGGCATAGCCGCGCACGACAGGCTGTCTTGCAGCGGAACCATCTGCGGCAATGCAATTCGCAATCCCGCAACCATCAATATCGAACAGATACGTGCGCGCCGGCGCATGGAATTCCTGGCGAATCGACCGCTCGCTCCACGCTCCCCTGCCGAACAGATCCGCTTCCAACGCGGCCATCTGCGGCACAACGGTCTCCTCGTCGATGTTCGTATGGTCAACGATCATGCCCGTACCGTCACTCCGTACGTTCCGCGCCGGCATGGTTGAGCACATGCTTCAACGGGTTCGGCACCGACACGTCCGGCCTGCGCAAATACAACGGTTCGACCGGCTCCGGATTCACCAAAGACTGTTGCGAAGTGGCGAAGGCCGCGAATCGTTCCAATCCGGACGCGCCCTCGTCGAGCAGCGCCTGATCGCGCACTTCGCCGCCTTCGGGAAGGCTTGCCCACGATTGCGCGTATTTCGCCGCTCCATGGCCGACGACGTCGACCACATATTCCACGTTCGGATCGGCCTGGCGAAGCCGTTCCAGTACCTCGTTGACACGGTTCGCAATCGATTCGGGATAGTCGATATCCATGTCGATCAGGGTTTCCACACAGCCGTTTTCAACGTTTGCGTCATGGTCTTCGCCTGCGCTGCCACCGGCCTCATAGCCGCTGCCATCCAACAATGTGAAATACAGCTGCTTGCGTCGCGCATCGTTCACGGCGAGCGTCAGATGATGGCGGCCGTCATGCTCCGCGTTGCGCACAAGCACCTGCGGGGAAAGCACATTCTGCCCGATAAGCTGTGCACCGGTGGCGAAGGCGAGCGCTTTGGCTGCAACGATTCCTGCGCGTAGTCCGGTGAAGGGTGCAGGTCCGATGCCTACGATGATGCGGTCGATGTTTTCCGGTTTGAGGCCGGCTTGTTCCACGGTTGTGGCGATGTTCACCTGTAGTTTTTCGACGTGGGTGCGTGAGTCGGTTTCGACGATGGGGTCGTGTCCGACCATGCCGACGGTTGAGCCGTATGAGGTGTCGATCACCAGTGTCTGCATTTTGTGGAAACTCCTTATGCCAAGCTGGGAACTACTGTACAACCGATGCTGGAATCGTGCTTGCTGCTGGTGTTTTAGCGGTTGTTGCGTGTGATGTCGAAGGTTTGCCAGGATGCGCCGACGGGAATGAAGGTTACGGTGCGGGTGCCGTTGCTGGTGAGTTCGTTGTCGGCTCTGCTTGTTTCGTCTGTGCTAACGGTGTTGAGTGGCCGGTCGATGTGGATTTCGAGGCGTTCCGGTGCGAGCGCGGCTGCCATCTGTTCTCCCCATTCCATGAGGATGATGGTGTTGTCGCTGGGGTCTTCGAGTTCTTCGTCGAGTCCGAGGGATTCGAGTTCATCGAGTAGTCGTTCGATGGCATTTTGGCCTGGGGCGTAGGCGTTGCCGCCGAGTCGGTAGGCGTCGACGTGTATGAGGTGGGCGGAGTTACCGCTGGGGAATTGGCCTTTGAGTTCGCGTGCGATGGTGAAGGTTGGCGAGACGATGGGTTCACTGATGTTGAGTCCTGCGCCGAAGCCTTGTGAGAAGGTGGTTTTTCCTGCGCCGAGTGGCCCTGAGAGGAGTATGACGTCTCCGCCGTGGGTGAGGTGTGCGACTTGTTTGCCGAGTTCGCGCATGGCTTCGCCGGTTGTCGCTTCGACGGTGACGGTTTTGGCAGTGCCTTCGCTGGTGTTTTCGTTGGCGTCAGTAATGGTTGCCTCGCTCATGTTAGTTGGTTCGTCCTTTGCTGCTGATCAGTTCGATGGATCGTTCCAGCGCGTAGACAGGGTCCGATCCGTTGGTTTTGCTTTGTTCGTCGGCCCATGCGAGCATTTGGATGCATCGTCTCATGCCGTCGGAGGTCCATCCGGAGAGCTGTCTGGTGGCGTTTTTCAGCACCCATGAATTGGTTTTCGCTTCCGCTTCGCTGATGGTGCCGGAGCGTACGGCTGAGGCTTTGGCCATGGTGCGTAGTTTCATGGCGAGCGCTCCGATGAGTGCGATTGGCGCGGTGCCTTGTTCTATTGAGGCGCGCATGGCGATGATGGCGTCGGCGGCACGTCCGGAGAGTGCGAGGTCGGCGACACGGAAGCCGTCTACTTGGGGATTTGCTGTGAGGTATTGGTTGACGCGTTCCAATGTTATGGGATTGTCGTCGAAGTCGAAGCAGAGTTGTCCTGCCATGGCTGCGAGTTCGCCGGTTTTGTCGCCGAGTACGGCCACGAGTTGTTGTGCGGCCATGGGTTCGATGCGTCGGTTGCGTCGTTCGAAGCATTGTATGGTGAAGTTGAGTTTCGCTTCGGCTTTTTTGAGGTCGGCTACGGTTTCTTTGACGGCTCCGGCTTTGGTGAGTTGGTCGATGAGTCGTTTGCCTTTGATGCCGCCTTCGTGTTGGCAGATGACGATGCTGGCTTCGGCTGGATTGTTGACGGCTTGCTTGCAGTAGGCGACCATGGTTTCGCCGAGTTTGTCGTCGGCGTTTTGCAGGTTGGATACGATGACGATTGATCGTTCGGAGAGCAGTGATGGGCTTACCGCTTCGTCGAAGGCGTAATGATCGGCGTTGGTTGCGTCGAGTTCGATGGTTTCCGCGTCGGGGTGTTTGCGTTGCGCTTGGTGGCGCAGGTCGCGTACGGTCTGCTCGTTGAGGTACGGGTCGCCTCCGTAGATGAGGTGGAAGGGCGTTGTTGCGGATGGTTTCGGCATAGTATTCAATCTCGCTGTATCGGTGGACAAGATTCATTCGTTCCATTTCATGGTTTTGAGCGCGTTGTGGGTTCGTTCGCCCCATGCTTTCGCCCGTTCGATCGGATTGTGTATGAGGCGTCGGCCCGGCAGGTTTGGTTCCGTTGTGGTGATGCGGGCGAAGAGTGTTCCGGCGAATCGTGCGGTCGTGTATCCGATGATTTCGACGAGGATGATCAGTAGCGCGCCGCCTGCGTCTCCGGTCCATGGAATGGTGGCGTGGTCTCCTGATCCGAGGTTGAGGGCCATGAATTCCATGATGGCGGTGCCCCATGAGGCGAGGCTGGCGAATATGAACCCGAGGCTTGGCAGTATCCATGAGATGGCGAGACTGGCGAGTCCGGCAAGTGTGGAGAATCCCACGAAGGGTGCGACGACCAGATTGGCTGGAATGGAGTAGACCGGCAGTTCTGGTTCGATAAGCACTTGGATCGGCAGGGTGAAGAGTTGCGCGGCGATGGTCATGGCCATGGTTTGCGCGATGAATGCCGGCATGATCGGTGTGAGCCATGCGCCTAACGGTCCTGCGAACAGTACGATGCCAAGTACGGCGGCGCATGACAATGCGAATCCGAAACTGCGTGACATGTGCGGATTGACCATGAGCATGCCCAACGTGGTCCAGCTGAGGGTCGACAGGGCTTGCGTTCTTCGGCCGAGGAACAGGAAGCCCGCTCCCGCCAAACCCATGAGCAGGGCGCGCGACACCGAATCGGATGGGAACACGCACATCGCCAGCATGATGTACGACGCGCCGATGGCGATGGCCGTGACGCGTTTGGGCAGCAGCAGGAACGAGCAGACGGCGCGCACCAGGGTGGCGACGACCGCAAGATGCCCGCCGCTGACCGCCATCAGATGCAGTATGCCCGAACGTTGGAAGGCGTTTTCAAGCAGATTGGCGTATGTGGAGTCAATACCCGTGCCCGTCTTGCCATTGCCACTGTCTGGAGGAACGTAATCCTGCCCGAGAATACCTAAGGTCAGGCCGGGAACGAGCACTTTCCCTTGGTCGGAAAGCCGTGACGTCTGTTCGAAGAACGCCTGCTGCATCATGCCGATCGTGCGCAATGCGAAGTTCGGTCCCCGTATGCGTTCCACGGAGGCGATGTCCGTCAGCCATAGCGGCATGGCACCGTATTGCGATATGGCGAGCGTGCCCCGCATCCGGTATTCGCCGCCTTGTTTGAGCGTGCCGCAGTCCGGCCGGTCCGCATAGACGCGCACCCGCATCATGCTTGGCTGCGTGACCTGGCTTGCCGTGATCGTTGAGATCGTCGCATCAATCTGGCAATCGTTTGCACGTCTGTTCGAATTCACTGCGGGAGATGTCGTACGTACCAGCGTGACAACGTCGCGTTCGCCGTTTCTGGCCGCGTACGAGGCCGCATCCCTCCATTGCAATACGTCGTAGGTCAACGCGGAAGACGCGCATGCCATCGCCGCGACCACGCATACGATAATGCTGAAATGCCATGCCGCGACCGCCCGCCGCACGCCAACCGGCACTCGCAGCATAGGCGATCGCAGGAACGGCAATCCCAATAATCCCAATAATGCCAGCAACGGTACCGCCAATGCCACAACGAGCGGCAGCATGCCGAACCGACCATCCCGTTCGACGCAATAGTCGAATCCCATATGCGTGGCCAAGCTCGCCGCCCACCCGCATAGGGCGGCCGGCAGCAGACGCCAATCCCTGCTCCCCTGCTCCCCATCCCGCCATTCGAACGTGTTTCCTCTCATCGTGCGCACACTTGGTCTCGGAATTTCGCCAGCGTTTTCTCGCCGATGCCTTTGACTTCCAACAGTTGGTCGACATTGTCGAAACGGCCGATCTGATTGCGATAGTCGATGATGCGTTGCGCGGTCACGGGGCCGACGCCTTTCAAGGTCTGCAGTTCGTCGGATCCTGCGGTGTTGATGTTCAGCAGACCGTCAGCCGGATCGGCGGGCTCCGCTGGTCCGGATGTTGGTTCGCTCTGGCTGTCTGGTTCCGTGGATGGCTGCTGGCTTGGTGTTGTTTGCGTGGACGCCGTCTTGTCTTTCTCGGTTCCGTTCGCCTTCGATTGTTCGGATTGGGTGATCTGCGATTGTTGGAGCGCACTGTAGTGGACGGCCTGTTGGATGAGCATGGTCAGGCTTGCGCAGAGCGCGCACGACAGGGTGAGTATGGCGATGACCGCGTGGATTGGTTGGAAGACGAGTCGTGGATGGTCGCGTTTGGGCCGGTCCTGTTCAGTCGGTTTGTCGGAAGGCTTGACGCCGGCCAGATCCCGCAATGTGGGTTTTGCGGGTTCAGGCGATTGTTCAGTTGTCGCGATTGCAGTGGACGTTTCAGCCGCTGCGGAAACCTCGGATATTGAGGTTGTTTCGGATATCGCGGGAACAGCATGTTCGTTGCGAACGTTCTGCCCGCGCGCGTTCTTTCCACGTGTTTCGGGCATGCCAAGTCCGCGCAGCCGTTGCGCGGACTGCGATGCGGTTTCGGCTTGCCTGTTGCGCCTGCCCGGCGGGGTAACGATAATGCCCATGCATCCAAAGTGGAGGATGCATGGGCATGTTGTCCAGTCGAAACGGCCCCTGTGGTCGAAGGATGGGAGTTATCCACATGTTCGGCGTGTCGCCTTATGCGGAAACGGTTCCCACCCTGTTGGAAGCCTCGTCAAAGGTCTCGCCAGAAGCCGTTGGATCCGTTTTTCGAAATATCATTCCGCAGGAACGATGGACACGATCTTCGGAGCCTTGACGATGACCTTGCGCGGTTCCTTGCCGCCCAGACGATCGGCGACGGCTTCCAACGCCATCTTCTCAAGTTCCTTAGGATCGATGTCGGGCGAGACCTCGAGCTTGGCGCGCACCTTGCCCTTGATCTGCACGACCGCGGTGACGGCGTCCTGGCCGACATAGCGTTCGTCGGCCTTCGGCCATTCGGCGTGGGCCAACGATTCGCCGTGTCCGAGCTTGTTCCACAGTTCCTCGCAGATGTGCGGAGCGATCGGGGAAAGCATCAGAATCAACGGTTCGACGGCCGCGCGCGGCACTTCGTTGAGGCTGGTCAGATGGTTGTTGAGCACGATGAGCTTGGCGATAGCCGTGTTAGGACGCATCGCTTCCATTTCCACGGTCACGTCGGCGATCGTGTTGTTCAGCAGCTTCAGCGTCTTCGTGTCGAGCTTACCATCGGTGACGCGCACTTCGCCGGTGTTCTCGTCGACGACGTTGCGCCACAGGCGCTGCAGGAAACGCATGGATCCGACCACGTTGCGCGTGTTCCACGGACGGGATTCGGCCAGCGGGCCCATGCCCATCTCATACAGGCGGAAGGTGTCCGCGCCGTAGTTCGCATACATGTCGTCCGGCGTGATGATGTTCTTCAGGCTCTTGCCCATCTTGCCAAACTCGCGGTTGGCGTGCTCTCCGTTCCAGGTGAAGGTCGGCTCTCCGTTGGCGTCGGCCGGGCCTTCCACCACTTCGGCGGCCGGCACGTACTGGCCACGGTCGTCGGTGTAGGCGTATGCCTGGATCATGCCCTGGTTGAACAGCTTGTGGAACGGTTCCGCGGAATCCACGAAGCCGAGGTCGAAGAGCACCTTGTGCCAGAAGCGGGAGTACAGCAAGTGCAGCACGGCGTGCTCCACGCCACCGATGTACAGGTCCACGCCGCCGGACTTGCCAGTGGTCTCGTTGTGGTTCGGGCCCATCCAGTAGTCGAACTCGCTCTTCTCCACCATGTGTTCGGTGTCGGTCGGGTCGAGGTAGCGCATGTAGTACCAGCAGGATCCGGCCCAGTTCGGCATGGTGTTGGTGTCGCGGTAGTAGGTCTTCTTGCCGTCGCCCAAGTCGAGTTCGACCTTCACCCAATCCTCGTTGCGGCTCAGCGGCGCTTCAGGATTGGATTCGGCGTCTTCCGGATCGAAAGTCTTCGGGCTGTAGTCCGGCACGTCCGGCAGGTTGATCGGCAGCTGGTCGTCCGGCAACAGATGCGGGGTGCCATCTTCGCCGTAGACGATCGGGAACGGCTCGCCCCAGTAACGCTGGCGGCTGAACAGCCAGTCGCGCAGACGGTAGCTGACCGTGCCCTTGCCGACACCAGCCTCTTCCAGCCATGCGTTCACCTTGTCGATGGCTTCGTCCACGCGCAGTCCATTGAGGCTCAACGCGTCGCCCTTGGCACGGGTGGCGTCCACAGCGGAGTTGATGACGATGCCGTCGTGGGAGACGAACGGAGCCTTGCCCTCATAGTTGGCCAGATCGTCGCCGGATTCCGGCAGCGGCTGCACGGTGTAGGTGACCGGCAGACCGAACTTGACCGCGAAATCGTAATCACGCTGGTCGCCACCCGGCACGGCCATGATGGCGCCGGTGCCGTAATCCATAAGCACATAGTCTGCGGTGAACAGCGGCAGCTTGGCTCCGGTGATCGGGTTGATGGCGTACAGGCCGGTGAACAGGCCGGTCTTCTCGCCCGCCTCGTCCACACGGTCCTTGGCGGTCTTGGATTCCGCGGCCATACGGTAGGCCTTCACAGCCTCGACCGGAGTGGCGTAGCCGCCCTTCCAGTCTTCCGGAGTCTCGGACGGCCATTCGGCGGGAACATCCTCGAGCAGATGATGCTCCGGGGAGACCACGGCGAACGTGGTGCCGAACAGGGTATCGGGACGGGTGGTGTAGATCTCCATGTCCTTGACGCCGTTCGGGGTTTCGACATCGAAATGCACGGAAGCGCCGTGGGATTCGCCGATCCAGTTGCGCTGCATGAGCTTGACCTTTTCCGGCCAGTCGATGCCGTCAAGATCTTCGATCAGACGGTGGCCGTATGCGGTGATGCGCATGGACCACTGGCGCAGCTCACGCTGGAACACCGGGAAGTTACCGCGTTCGGACTTGCCTTCGGCGGTGACCTCCTCGTTGGCGAGCACCGTGCCCAGGCCCGGGCACCAGTTCACCGGAGACTTGGAGATGTATGCCAGGCGGAAGTCGTTGAGCACGTCGGCCTGCTCGGCTTCGGTCAGATCATTCCACTGCTTGCCTGCGAATCCCGGAATCTCACGCTCGCCGGATTCGAACTGCTCCACCAGCGTGCTGATCGGGCGTGCGCAGCCCTTGGAGCCAGACGGGTTGGTGGCATCCTCGTCGTACCAGGAATCGTAGATGCGGGAGAAGATCCACTGGGTCCAACGCACATAGCCCGGGTCAATGGTGGCGAAGGAGCGGCGGTTGTCGAAGCTCAGGCCCATACGATGCAGCTGGCGGCGCATGTTGGCGATGTTCTGCTCGGTGGTGATGCGCGGATGCTGGCCGGTCTGGACTGCATATTGCTCAGCCGGCAGGCCGAAGGCGTCGTAGCCCATGGCGTGCAACACGTTCTCGCCCTTCATGCGGTGGTAGCGGCTGACCACATCGGTGGCGAGGTAGCCGAGCGGATGGCCCACATGCAGGCCCTTGCCCGACGGGTACGGGAACATATCCATGGCGAAGTACGACGGGCGTCCTTCGGCGTTGCGACCCTTGCCGTCCTTCAGATCGCCATTGACGTTGGCGGCCCAGAAGGTGCCTTCGTCATCCCAAATCTTCTGCCATTTTTCCTCAATGCCCTGAGCCAAATCCGCGTTGTAACGGAACGACGGTTCGGCTGGTTCGTTCGACTGCGTCTGCGCGCTTTTCTCAATGTCACTCATAATGCATGAAACTAGCCGCGCAACTGGACACTTCGCAAGGCGTCAATCATTATGCAAGAAGCGTTTTGCAAAGCGTCACGCAAGGCGGGGGCCGTCAGCCTTCCGACGCTGCCGAGAGCGTTATCGCGGGAGGGTTGAGCGACATGTCGGGAACGTAGCCGATCGACTGTTTCATCTTGTCTATGGCCTGCTTCCACGAGCCGTCGTCCATCATGGACTGCAATGCGGCGTCGATCTGTTTGGCCAGCGTGGATTGGCCGGATTTGACCGCGATCGCGTACGAACGTTCGCCGAACGTTTCGCCTACGACCTTGAGATATCCGCCTCCCCTGTTGGATGCGAGGCCCGCCGCTATGGCGTCATCTGCCGCGATGGCGTCCGCCTGCCCGATCATCAATGCCGTTTCGCATTGCGGATACGTGTCGCGTTCGCTCACGGTCACATCTTCCGCAAGATTTCGCACGCTGTAGGAGGGTATTCCTCCTTTGGCCACGCATACCGTCCTTCCGGCAAGATCATCGGTTCCGGTGATGGTTCCCGCACTGTCGGAACGTACCAACAATGCCGCATGCACAGTCAGATACGGTCCTGCAAGCTCGGCCTCACCATCCTGAACGTCATCAGCGGCGAAAGCATCGACCACCATGTCCACGGTGCCGTCTTCAAGTGACGAAACGCGCGCCGACGGCAGCACCTGTTTGAACACGATCTGTTTTTTCGCGAATCCCAGCGTGTTCGCCACATATTGCGCCACGGAAATATCGAAACCCGAATACTCTCCCCCATGCAGAAAACCCAAACCAGGCTGGTCCGCGGCCACGCCAATCGCAATGGTCGGCCCCTGCGCGAGACCATTGGTCACTACGGAAATGGAAGTGCCGCACGCGCTCGTGCCCAATACGGTCGAAGCGGCGCATACCAGCGCCGCGATATTTCGTGACAGACGTGACAGACGTAGCATACGCGCGATTCTACGCGATTCTACTTGAACATGCGCGAACGCGTCAGGAACCAGGTGACAATGGCCGAAACGACCAGCGAGATTCCGATGATCACGGCGAAGCCCCACGGCTTGTCCGTCAACGGCATGCCTAGCATGCCCTCCTGGAAGTTCATGCCGTACATTGAGAAGATCAATGTCGGAATCGACAGCGTGATGGAGATGATCGTGAAGATGCGCATCACGTTGTTCAGATTGTTCGACACGATCGACGCGAACGCGTCGGTCATGTTGGCAAGAACGCCGCTGTAGATGTTGGCCATCTCGATTGCCTGCTTGTTTTCGGTGATGACGTCGTCGAGCAGATCCTCGTCTTCCGGATACTGCTTGATGCGCGGCAGCGTGGTCAGCTTTTCCATCACGATTTCGTTCGATTTGAGCGACGTGGTGAAGTAGACCAACGTTTTGCTCAGTTCGAGCAGCATGAGAATCTCGCGATTCTGCATGGAATGGCGCAGTTTGAGTTCGAGCTTGTCGCTTTCGCGGTCGATGATGCGCAGATACCGCAGATACATGGTGGCGTTGCGGTACAGGATCTGCAGGATGAAACGCGTTTTCATATACGTGTTGAAACCGCGGATCGTACCTTCCATGAACGGGTGCAACACCGGAGTGTCCTGCATGCAGACGGTGATGATGGCCGACTGCGTGATGATGATCGACAACGGGATGGTCTCGTACCAGTCTCGCCCGCCGCGCTCTTCGACGGTTGGAATGTCGACGATGATCATCGTGTAATCGTCTTCCACGTCCACGCGGGAGCGTTCTTCGTCATCAAGCGGGGCGCGCAGGTCGGCGAGATCAACGCCGGTTTCCATGGAAACGTTGGCGAGTTCCACATCCGTCGGATCCGAAAGGCATAACCAAGATCCGTTTTCGGGTTTTTGGATCTGCTCCACCTGGCCGTTAATCGTTCTGAACATTCTCAACATGTCTCTCACCCGCCTTTCGCGCTTTCCGACGTTCTATCGCTGTACGGCAGCCCGAATCCAACATCTCCGGCGATCGGTCTCTTGCGATCGATCTGGAACATTCGGGCAAACAACCTTATTTAGGATAGTCCCACCTTGAGAGTTGGCCGGCCGCGTGCCTGAGATTTCATCGAGAATTCATGTTCGACGCATGCGTCCGCGGCAGGCGACAGTCACTGCAGATCGTTACGGTTACTGCGGATCACTGCACGATGGGCTTCCACAATGGCATGTTGGGGCCTCGCAATTCCTTCGGCCCATTCTCCCAATCGGTAAGCGCGGCGATGGCGGGACCTTGGTTGAAGGCGTCGAGCTTCCACTGCCATGTGTCGGGATCCGCAGGACCGTTGGAACCGCCTGTGTTGACGCTCATGCTCGTCCAGAAGGCGTTGCGCATGGCTCCGAGATTGTTGAGGTCGTCCGGATCCATGTCGAGCAGCACGGCGACGGTGGCCACGATCCACGATCCATGGCCGACTGCGAGCAGCGTGGTGGCCGTCGGATCATCGGCATGTTCGGCGATGATGCTTCGTATGGCTTGGGAGCCACGCTGGCCGGTATGCCTGCGGCTTTCGACGCCATGCTTGGTTTCGCCTCCGGTGTGGGCACGCCATGAATGGTAGTCGTCGGCGTACTGTTCGAGGATTTCCTCGCGGGTCATGCCTTCCCATTCGCCGAAGCTGCGTTCGCGCAGGCGTGGGTCGAGGGCTACGTCAAGTCCGAGAAGGTCGGCGATGGCGTGAGCGGTCTGTTGGGCGCGGAAAAGGTCGGATGATACGACGACCATGCGTCGGCTCGCGGCCGGTGCCTCGTTGATTTCGTTAAGATCGGCGAGATACGCGCCCTCGTACGCGGGTTGGGCGAGTTCATCATTATGGTCGGCGATGTGCGCGACTTTCGCCCAATAGTATGTTTTGGCGAGTTCATAAGCGCTTTGGTCGGCCTGCCACCTGCCGACGATGTCGAGGGGAATGTCGATTTGGCCTTGCAGTCGTCTTGCGAGATTGTATGCGGTGCGTCCGTGGCGCAGGAAGAGTACTTCGTCGATCATGCATTTCATTGTAGCTATGCCGTGCGAGTGTGGCGAGGGTCGCCCAGATGGCTGTGAGCGCGAATGCCGTGGTGGAGAGGGTTCCGTCGGTGAGGCATCCTGTTTCTGGCGGGCATTCGTCGTGGTTGGGGACGCGCGTTCCTGTGATGAGAAGCCGGTGGGTGTTGATGCCGTATGGGGTGCAGGTCATAAGGGTGGCCTGATCGGCGCTGGCGTCGTGTTTGTTTATCCAGATGAAATCGTCGGAGGTGATGGTGCGGATTGTTTGCACTTGATAGGTGAGGGTTTCGCCGAGGGTGGTGATGGTGAATTCGTCACCTTCTCGGGCTTGGTCGAGTTTGGTGAACATGAGTTTGTCGGCGAGGCCCCGGTGTGCGGTGATGACGGTATGGGTTCCCGCTCCCCCGATTGGCAGGGATGTGCCTTCCCAATGCCCTGCGCCGATGGCGAGCGTCTGTTCGCTTGTTCCGTGGCGTATGGGTAGGCTGATGCCGAGTTTCGGGTAGTTGATGGTTGCCATGACGTCGCTGGGTGGGATGACGAGTTGCCGATTGTATTCGTCGGGATTTTGCGTTGCGGGTTCGCCGTCTGTTTGGTTGCTGGTTTGGTTTGCGAGGCGCGCGTTGTAGAGTTTCGCCTGCCGTTTGCTTTCTTGGATTGCCTTGTTTGCGGTGTTGGTGATGGTGGCTGCATACGCTTTGACGTTGGCTGCTTGTTGGATGTTGTCTTCGGCGCGCATGATCAGGGGGATGCTGATGATGAGTGCCGTTGCGGTGAGCATGGCGGTTCCCACGCACCATCGGATGATGCTGCGTTTGTTGGGCGCTTTTTTGTGCCGTGGTTTGCTATGCGGGGGAATCGCCATGTGTTGCCTATTGTCGGATGTTGGCTAGTCGTTGCTTGATCGGCACATACGCAGCATGACGATGCCTCCTATGAAGAGGAGTGCCGCGATGCTGAAGAGCATGGTGAGGCCTGCCGCACCAGTCAACGGTATTTCGGTGATGGTACGGATGTTGGTGACGACCACGGTGTGGCTGTCGCCTTTTTTGATGAGGTTGTTGGGGTCGGATTTGACGTCGAGGCTCCACGTCATGTTGGTGTCGTCAACGTTGACGGTGACGACTGCGCTGGGCAGCATGAGCGACGAGTAGTCCTGGGGTGCTTGTGTTTCGGTGATGGTGTATTCGCCTTTGAGTCCTTGGATTTTGGTTTCGCCGGCTTCGAATGTGGTGGTTGTGGTGGTATCGCCGCTGGTGGCGAGGCGGTAGGTGCCGTTGCCGAGGGCCACGAGTTTCAAAGGCGTTTTGTCGCTGGCGCCTTGGGCGATGGTGAATTTCGCGCCGGTGAGCTTTTGGTTTTTGGCGTCGACCTTGCGTAATGCGATTTCACCGGTGCAGACTTTAACCTCGTTGCCGGGCTGGTTGTTGTGGTCCTGCCATGCGTTGGGATTGTGGGAGTATTCCAAGTCGATGGAGTTGACGTTGCAGGGGCTTCCGATGACCGCATTGCCGTTGAGTCTGGCCTTGTAGGTGACTGTGATCGTCGCGCCGACCGGCAGGGCCGCCTTTGATGCGTCCGAAGCGAGAATGTCTCCGTTGACGCCGAACAGCCAGCTGATGGTTTTGCCGTTGACGTTTTCCTTGTAGAACGTGCTCGCCAATGCTTTGCCGCCGACGGTGATCGAGGTGAGCGAACCATAGTCGAGACCCGCGCCAAGCGTATCGTTCAACGCAAGATAGTAGTGCTCGTAGCCTGTCCAGTTGGGGATTTTCTGCGTCACGCGGTAGGTCAGGTCCTTGCCTATCGCTTCGGATGCGCTGTCTTTCCAGGCACTGCCGACGTTGACTTTTTTGTCTGGCGATTCCACGTTGGATACCTTGTAGATCACTTGCCCGAGGGTCAGGGTCGTGCCGCCGGCCGTACGTAGTTGGTTGACGCCGTTGACCGCGGTGCCGTTCATCATCATGATGGACGCGGTTGTTTTGATGGCGGTGCCGCTGCTTAGTGTGGTTGTCGCCGGTGTACGGTCCACGATGGCGTAGATTCCCGGTACGAGTGCGTTGCCGGTCGACATGGTGGCTTTGTCTTGGCTGAGTGTGGAAACCGCCGTTCCATCCTGCTTGGCGAAGTTGGTTTGTTTGGCGAGGCTGTTGCAGAAGTTGCGTAGCTTTCCGCTCCATGGATCGCTGCGCGAGTCGGTCAGGTTCTTCACCACCCACACCATTGGATCGTTTTTGCCGTTGACGGTAAGGTTCGCATCGGTGGCTCCGGCCGCTTTGGCTGCCGCGGTGATGTCGGATGCCAATGCCGTGTTCGTGGTCAGATCGTAGCCGACGATCGTGTTGCCGTCCACGCTTGCGGCGGTATATGTGGCGAGCTGGATGGCGCGGAGGTCCTTGCCTTCGAGGCTTTCCCCGTTGCTTGCCTTCACGCTCATGGACTGCTTGACGCCTAGATCGCCGAGTTGCGGCGTGGCTTGGGCCGTGCCCGGCATGGCAAGAGCCGCGATCATGCCCAGCGCAAGCATGGAGGTCCATCGGCGGCGTATGGTGTGTTGTGTCATGGTTCACCTTCTTTGGTTGTTGGTTGTCGCATAGGCGTCTTCGCTTATGCGTGCAGACCAGCATGACAGAAACCAATATTCGCCCGCCACCTCTTTAAGAAAATCTGTGGATAAGTGGATGAGCGAACACTTATCCACACTTATCCACAACCCATGCATGCAACTGCCGTATAGGAATCCATGATCGAATCGCCGCGAACGATATGCTGCAGATTCGCGGTCTTCCGTTCCGATAACAGCGAACCGCAGACCGGACATACAGTCCCGTCTGCGGTTCTCCGATATTGTCGTTTCGACTGGTTCAGTATGGAACCGATCAGTCCTTGACGATGGTTTTGCCTGCCGTAGCGCCCGGAGTGAGATCCTGAATTTCCGTGATCTCCAAAACCGGAATGGTCATCGGCTTTTTCGTGCCGCGTTCTTCGGCGACTTTGACCTGTTCGTCATAGATGGCGTCATCGGAATGCAGCACGACGTTGCCGCGGAAACGGTATCCCTTCTTCTGTTCGAGGTTGGCGACCGCGACGACCAGATCACTGCCGTCAAGCAGGTTACGGTATGTCTGGCCCGCGGTGCGCTCGTGGTAGCCGATATGGTTGTTGTCGATGATGAACATGCTCATCTTCGGACCGAGATCGACCTGGCCTTCTTTGCTGATGGTGGCCACCCATGCGAGGTTGCTGTTGAGGAATCCCTTCATCTCATCGGTGAGATCTGCCATGATGCCGTCCTTTCGTCTATATGCCCATGGAATGCGGGCATACTTTCAGACTACGACAAGAAACCCCACAACGCATGTTCGCCCAACGTGAATAACATCACATACGCGCTCCATCTGAAACCGAATTTAGGAGAGATAACACCTGTTTCGCACTTTGCTGAGGCGTCAGACCACGATCATCCGCTATCCAATCAATCATGGAAAAGAAAGGATTGATTTTGGGTTGGCATCAGCGGTATCTGCTGGACGATATGCACGTCGAGTTGATTCGCAATGGGTTCAAAGACAAAGCCTGCAGCATGCCGATATCCACACTTGGTTTAGATATTGTGTGTGAATCCCTTTATCCCATTGATGGTTTTTCCCTCAAAAGAATTTATGCAGATTCAGACATTTCCGATTTAGCCTGGGCTTTTTGCGATGTGGCAATTCTTGTTTGCTGGCTTAGATATGTCAGACAGTATCTGCCAGAGAAAGCACAAAGGCATTTTATTCCATCCCCCATTCTCGCTTTGCTTGTATGCGCGTACGCAACGCCTCGGAGGCCCTGAATCTGAGAGGGCGTCTTCCTGTGAACTCGATGAGGCTCTCGCCCGCCAGCTCATCCACGTATTTGCGGATCGCCTGTTTCGTCAGCATGAGGTCGCCGCCTGCATCTTCGAGCGTCATGGACTTGGTGGTGTCGAACAGCTCCTCCTGCATGACTGCGTAGAGAAGCAGGGTCGCGTTCGTGGACAGTGCATGTTCCCTCCGTAGCTCGTCACGCAGGACGGTCGCCTTGTCGAGCTGGTCGATTTTGATGCCGAGCTCCTCGATCAGGGATTCCTGCGCCCGTTCGATGAGTCCGAGGATGGTGTATACGAAGAACGTGAGTTCCCCGCTGTTGAGTTTGTCCTCGGCCTCATTGAACGCCTTGTAGTATTCGTTCTTGTTCTCCGCGATCGTCCTGGGGAGGGACAGCACGGTGGGCAGAGTGAGGTCGTGGCTGAGGTAGAGCGCGAGCAGATACCTGCCGGTCCTGCCGTTGCCGTCGTAGAACGGGTGGATGTATTCGAACAGGAAGTGGCTGGCTATCGCCCGCTGCAGGAACGGTATGGTATCCGACCGGGCGAGGTCCATCATCTGTGCGAGCAGCGCTGATATCCGCGCCTCGCTGCTGACGCCGCTGTGGATGACGGTGCCGTGCGGTCCTTGGACCTCGACATCGCCTTTCCTGAACAGCTCCCCGTCGGGCCTGTCCTTGTCGTCGATCTCGTCGAGGGCTATCTTGTCGTAGATGTCCCTGATGTCCTCGAGAGTCTTGGGCAGTTCAACGTCGCGATTGGTGAGGTTGAGATACAGTTTCGCGAACTCGCCGAACCTGGCCTTCTCCATGTCGCCCTCGGTCCTGGCCTGCCGGGCTGCGGCCACGGCGGCTTCCGTCTCCTTCCGCGTCGACCTGACCCCCTCCATCTCGTTGGTGGCGAGCAATTCCTCGGATATGGCGTGGTAGATGTAGTTCCACCGCATGACTTCTGGGATGCTCCGCCACATGGCCGATACCCGGCGTTCGGCGAGGAGCACCTTCTGTGTGAGCATGCACACGCAGCGCGGCGTGGCGATGAACAGTTCGCCCAAGGGTGTGCCGATTCCGGTTGTGAATGTGGAGTCCGCTTCGAGGCGTTGTCTGACGAGCCGGTCGTGGTTGGCGTAGGAGTCCATGCTCCTGTCGGCGTGGAACAGCCGCGCCAAAGTCCTATATTCCATGCTCATGACGGTCACTGCTTTCAAAAAGTCATTTATATTTTATGAGAATTAAAAATTAGAAGCACTCAGAAGACAAGACAAAGCATCTATGAATGAAAATTAACAATAAGCCCATGTCGGCTCTACCGTCCGTCGCCGACGCCCCTGCCGACGCGGATCGTTCATGCGTCTGCCCGTTCGGCTTGTATACAACCTTGCCGAAGGTTCTCCGCGTCGTCGTGGAAGGCCTGTTTCTTTACCACCTTCGTACCACCTTATAACCGGTTTCTATCACCTTGAACCGTTTTTGAGGTTCGGCAAGCACGTCCGCGAAACAGCGTCGTTTCAACAAAAAGGGCCACCCCTTACGGAGTGGCCATCGATAATCGTGGAGCTAAGGGGATTCGAACCCCTGACCCTCTCCATGCCATGGAGATGCGCTACCAGCTGCGCCATAGCCCCAAAGTCTGCCCTGCAAACTCTGTATAATATACATCGCAGACATAAGTCACGCAAATTTCGGCGTGTCGCCCGCACTGAGGAATTGGCATGAGTAAAACCGCAATACGCAATCACCTTATGTGAACCTTATGCGGGCGACATGGGAAGTGCGCCACCAGCGACATTAGTTACTACTTGCATCTCCCGTCGAGCCGATAGTACCGTCGGTGGATCCCGACGTGCCAGTGCCAGTCGAACCATCGGTTCCGCTGTTTCCGGATCCGGATGATGAGCCATCACCAGTGGTGCCGGACGTGCCTCCGTTTGAGCCAGTGCCGTTGGACGAATCCGTTCCGTTCTGGCTGGAACCATTGCTGGAATTATCGGATGACGACCCGCTGTTTCCGGACGTGGATCCATTGGTATTGCTCGATGTGCCGTTGGAAGTGGACGAGTCGGTGGATCCGTTGGTGGTTTTGTCGCTGCCGTCCGTGGTGGTTTCGTCGTTCGAATCCGTGGAATCGGACTTAGGCTTTTGCACGGGGGTCTGCCCGTCGCCAGTCTGATAGTCATCGGTATTTCCATGCGAAGGTACAACCTTCTCATGCACCACGTCACGCACCACGGTGTCCGTCCCCTGACCGCCGGTGAAAGCAAGAATCAATCCCGCGCTCACTCCCACACCAACCAAAGCACTGACGAATGCGATGATCGCCGGAGCGTACTTGCTATGCAACCAATTCGAGGAACGCTGCCCAGCATGCTGTACTCGGGCATCATGCGCGCTTCCGAGTGTTCCGGTCTTACCGGTAACTACGCCAACATCGCTGACGCCACGCTGTCCGTTCGGGAAAACGGAAGTCTCCCCCGCCCCGGCAATATCGCCGAGCGCACGAGTCGCATCCGCATATTCCTGTCCGGAGGAAATGACGCGCGGTGAACCGGACTGCGCTACCGCAGCCGTATCGGCAGACAATACCATCGTGGCATCCGACGCAACAGGAGACGATCCAATAATCCTCGTCTCATCATCCTGCTCGGAAGAGCCAAGCACCTGCGTTTCATCCGCAGCTCGCTCATTCGAAACCGTCTCGCTACTCGACGGGAACGGCACGGCCTGTTGGATCTTCTCCCCTGATGCCTTCAAAACGTTCTTGTAGACCTGCGTGGCAACCGCGGAAACAACCGAACCCGCGGCCACACCAATCACCGATCCCGCGATACCGATTTTCGCGGAAAGTAGGAATGACGTGACCGCCGCCAGCGCACCCGCGCAAATCGACGAAAAAGAGATTCCCTTAAAAAAGTTTTTCACAAGCCATGACGATAGCTAATTTCGCTATGAAAGTACTGGCGATTCTGTGAAAAGCTTGAAAAAGCGGTGACAGACCAGCGTCCGACATCATGTATCGGCCGGCTACAGGCTGGCTACAGGCTGGGATGCTCCCATTCCTCGGAATCGGCGATAGCGGGACCGTGATTGTAGTCCATCAAACGCCAACGCAATGTGGAACCGATCTCCAGTGGAATGAGCCGCACCCAGTGAGCGTTGCGCATCGACAAAATGTCGGCGAAATCGCCATGCGCATCCGCCATTCCCAGCAGCGTCTGCACCGTTTGGGAAATCCATGCACCATGCGAGAACACGTACAAATCCGTGTCGGATCCGGCACGGAACGCCCAATCGTTCAACGCTTCGACGCCACGACGTCCGACTTCCTCCTTGGGTTCGGCACCGTATTTGAGTTCGCCGCCACGGAATTCAGCCCAGGAACGATAGTCTTCCGGGTACCGTTGCGCGAGTTCCTCAACCGGAATGCCTTCCCAATCGCCGAAGCTGCGTTCACGCACGCGGATGTCGGGATGCACTTCCAAGCCCAGCGGGTCGGCGAACGCATGCGCGGTGGCTGCGGCACGCCCCAGATCGGAACAGATGACCAGCCGGTTCGGAATATCGGGACGACGATCAACATACAGTTCACGCAATGCGTCGGCCGTCTGGCGAACCTGCCATTGTCCGACTTCGTCGAGGGGAATGTCGATCTGGCCTTGCAGACGATGCTGCGCATTGTAGGCGGTACGTCCGTGACGCACCAGCGTGATGGCGTGCACGTGTTCCGGTACTGCGCTGTTATGCTCAAGTTCGACGTTTCGAGGCATGCTGCTGCTCTCCGTTGCTTTCTCGATTATGGAATGTTTGCGAAAACTGCTTCGCTTGATATGAAAATATGCCTTCCGCATCTATACGGGAAGGCATGTTCATACGTGTTATTCCGCGGTTTCCGCGGTCTCTTCGTCGGAAGTCTCCGGATGTTCGAGCTGCAGGTCGATGCTCGGGCAATCCTTCCACAAGCGTTCGAGGCGATAGAAGTCGCGGGACTCCTGATGCATGACGTGGATCACGAAATCACCATAGTCGAGCAGCACCCACTGGCCTTCGGTCAAGCCTTCGCGGGAACACGGTTGACGCTTGCCGCTTTTGAGATACAGGTCCTTTTCGATCTCTTCGGCAACCGCCAACACCTGACGTTCGTTCGAAGCGGTGGCGACGAGCATCGCGTCGGTAATGGCCAATGGTTCGGTGACGTCGAAGGCAACAAGGTCGGTGGCCTTCATACGGTCGGCCGCGGCGGCGGCGATGCGGATGGCGTCGATGGAATCTTGTACTGCCGGCATATTCAGCGCTCCCATTCGGGCTTCCAGCCCTCTACTACATGTTGTGTGTTTTCGGAATAGACCATGGAATCGTCCGGAACGTCGTGGCGTACCACGGAACCGGCTCCGGTAGTGACGCCGCTGCCGACTTCGACAGGGGCCACGAACAGGTTGCCGGCACCGACGTGCACGTTCGATCCGATGGTGGTGTGGTGCTTGTGCACGCCATCATAGTTGGCGGTGATGGTACCGCCGCCGATATTGGTGTGCTCACCCAAGTCGGCGTCGCCGACATAGCTCAGATGCGGCACCTTGGTGCCGTTGCCGATGTGCGCCTTCTTCATTTCCACAAAGGCGCCGGCCTTGGACTCCTCGCCAAGATCGTTGCCCGGACGCAGGTACGTCCACGGACCGATGTTGGCCGCGCGACCGATGTGGGTTTCCTGCACGCGGGAACGCTCCACATGGGCGTCGGCATCGATGACCGCGCTGATAAGTGTTGTGTATGGGCCGACCTGCGCGCCCTCGCCGATCACGGTCTGGCCTTCCAAGAAGCATCCGGGAAGGATCACCGCATCGCGTTCGATACGCACGCCATCTTCGATCCACGTGGTTTCAGAGTCGAGAATGGTCACGCCCTTACGCATCCAATGCTCGCAGATACGCTTGTTGTGAGCTTTGGCGAGCACTGCGAGCTGCACGCGGTCGTTGACACCTTCGACGCTCAACGGGTCGGGGGCGGCGAACGCACCGACGGCACCGTTGGCTTTGGCGGTTTCGAGTGCGTCGGTCAGGTAGAACTCGCCTTGGGCGTTGTTGGATTTGAGGTTGGCGATCGCTTCAGCCAGCAGTTTGGCATCGAACACGTAGACGGACGTGTTCACTTCATGCACGGCCAGTTCGCTGCTGTTGGCGTCCTTCTGTTCCACGATGCGCAGCACGTTGCCTTTGCTGTCGCGGATGATGCGACCATAGCCAGTAGGATCGTCAAGAATGGTGGTGAGCACGGTGGCGCCGTTGCCGCTTTGCTCATGGAAGGCAAGCAGCTGGTTCAACGTGTCGGCGTCGAGCAGCGGCATATCCGAAGCTGCGATCAGCACCGAGCCGTCAAGACCGCCTTGCTCCTTCAACTGCGTCATGGCGCACTGCACGGCTCGCCCGGTGCCGGGAATGTCGTCCTGATTGACGATGGTGACACGCTCATTGTAGGAGCGGGCCGCTTCGGCGACTCGTTCCGCCTGGTAGTGCACGACCACGGCCAACGTTTCAGGGTCGAGCGCCGACACGGAGTCCATCACACGGTTCAAAAACGTCTTTCCGGCCAAAGTGTGCAGCACTTTCGGCTTGTTGGAACGCATGCGGGTGCCCTCACCCGCCGCAAGAATAATCGCGGCACTTAATGCCATGTCTAATCTCCAATTCCTTCGGCTCTCACAAATCCAGACAAATCCAGACACGAAGCCAGTTATCCGACGTTCTATCTTAAAACGAGCCCTCCCTAAACGCAAAACAACCACGTCTCGGAATGACTTGTGGAGCGCTGGAATATCAGCATGCGTACCTCGGAATGACTACCGTCTGATAGACGACTATGGAAAACAGCAATAACTACAAGGCGTTGCGCCGGAGACGGAGCGGATAGATTGATGTCCGACATGAACGTGGGGGTATCTCACGTAATGTATCACCATTTTTTGGGAAGGGAATGATAGTAATGTCAGATATCGCATATGATTGGATCGCCCTCGGCGTAGCCGCGATCCTGTTCGTCATCCTGGCGTTTCTCAAACGTAAGAAAAACGCGGGTTTCACCACACGCGTGTTGCTTGCAACGGCATTCGGTATCATTTTGGGAATCGCTTTCAACGGCCACACTGATTATGTCGGCGCGGTGGGTTCCATCTGGTCCAACGCAATTACCGCACTGGTGGTTCCGCTGCTGCTGTTCAGCATCATCTCCAGCATCACGAACCTTGGAGAGTCCATACGCTTAAAGAGTATTGGTGCGAAAACCGTATTCTTCCTGCTGCTTAACACTGACGAAGTTGAATCCAATCCACTTCTTCAAAGTGTTCTTCCCTGCCGGAGTGGTCGCGTTCACCTCGGAAAACAGCATCGGCACGATTCCAGTCACCGTGCGTCAGTTACGTAGCGCAGGCATTCCAGGAGATATCGCCTCGTTCGTTGCCGGAACGGAGCCCTCACAGAGGGCAAATATCACGAATGACGCCAAATCCGATTCAGCCAACGTCTCCCACCAACAGAGCGGTTTCGCTCTGAACTTCGCACCCAATGCAATGTTCTCCGCCAGTGGAGATGACGCCTGCTGCGGCACGAAGTCGAACAAATAATCCATCCACAAATCGACAGACACCTGTGGGAGAATACCGGATCGAAGTGTTCGAACGACGTTAGGCTGTCAGAGCATGCCGAGCAGCTCGGCCTCGTCACGCATGGCGCGGTACAGTATCCACTCCTGCCTGGCGTCGGACAATGCGCGGTGCTCCTCCATGTCGGCGATGTGGTAGTCGACGATGAGGGTGGAAACTTTGTGGCTTCGTTTTTCCGGATGCAGTCGACGGCTGAGGTCCAGAGTGTCGACGAAATGGTGCGCAAAGCGCGCGTCTCGCTCCGAGTAAGCGAGCTGTACAGCATTGTCGAGGAACGACATGTCGAAGGACGCATTGTGCGCCATGACCACGGCTGTGTCCGAACACCAGCGTGCAAACTCATCCATGACTTCACGCACATCCGGTTTGCCGAGCAGCATGCCATCGTCGATTCCCGTCAAACCAGTGATTCTTGACGGGACGTGTTCGAACGGGTTGATGAGCTGGTCGAATTCGTCAACCAGCTCATCATTACGGATTTTGACCGCGCCGATCTCAATGAGCTTGGCACCTTTGCGCACACTCAATCCGGTTGTTTCCGTATCGATCACGATGTAATCCGTGAATCGTCCGGACAACGGGTCCAAACGTCGGGAATCGCCACTTCTATGCGCTGCCATTCATCTCACCTCTGCTCTTTCATTTGCGATGTATAACTTAATCATTCCAACCTGACTTTCTTAGCCGGGGAAACATAACAAAAAAAGATCCTGCAGCATGACGCTGCAGGATCAATGAACCGTTATTCAGGCTTTACCGCGAGGCTCGTTCAGCGGGTCGGAGCGACCGTGACCGGGCAACGCTGGAAGCTCTTGAGATCGACATAGCCGGTGGTTGCCATGGCACGACGGAGCGCACCAATGTAATTGGTGGTGCCGTCCGCATTGTGGCTGGGACCGAACATGATATCTTCCAGGGTGCCGACGGTGCCGACGTTCGTGCGGAAGCCGCGCGGAAGCGTCTGATGACGGGCTTCGGCACCCCAATGCATGCCCTTGCCCGGAGCTTCCTCGGCACGGGCCAGCGGAGAGCCAAGCATCACGGCATCGGCGCCAAGCGCGAACGCCTTGATGAAGCTGCCGGAGTCGCCCATGCCGCCATCGGCGATCACTTGGACGTAACGGCCGCCGGACTCGTCCATGTAGTCGCGGCGGGCTTCGGCCACGTCGGCGATGGCGGTGGCCATCGGAGCGTGAACACCGATGGTGTTGCGGTTCGCGGATACTGCGCCGCCGCCGAAGCCGACGAGCACGCCGGCCGCGCCGGTACGCATCAAGTGCAGGGCCGCGGTGTAGTTGGCGGCGCCGCCTACGATGACGGGCACATCCAGATCGTAGATGAACTTCTTCAGGTTCAATGGCTCGTGATCCTGGGAGACGTGCTCGGCGGAAACGACCGTGCCGCGGATGACGAACAGGTCGACGCCCGCTTCGAGCACGGTCGAATAATAGTCCTGCGTGCGCTGCGGGGACAGGGCGCCCGCAACGGTGACGCCGGCGTCGCGAATCTCATGCAGACGCTCGACAATGAGCTCCGGCTTGATCGGCTCGGCGTAGATCTGCTGAATACGCTCGGTCGCGCTTTCGGCCGGCAGTTCGGCGATCTCGTCAAGCAGCGGCTGCGGATCGTCGTAGCGGGTCCACAGGCCTTCGAGGTCGAGCACGCCAAGCGCGCCCATCTTGCCCATGGCGATGGCGGTGGCCGGGCTGGTCACCGAATCCATCGGAGCGCCGATAACCGGCACGTCGAATTCATAAGCGTCAACCTGCCACGAGGTGGACACATCCTGCGGATCGCGAGTACGGCGGGAGGGAACAATGGAAACGTCGTCCAGAGAGTATGCCAGACGGCCCTTCTTGCCCAAACCGATTTCAATTTCCTGAGACATGCTTTCAAGGCTAATGCTCAGCAATGACAGTATGCAAGAGCGTGTCACCCGCCGCCACACCGTTTTTTTTTGGACATTAACAGGTGCCGTTAACACGTTCGTTATAAGACAGGAACTTATCACCTTCAATCCCGACAGGAGGGCAACACATGGCCAAAATCAAGGTCGAAGGCAAGGTCGTCGAACTCGACGGCGACGAAATGACCCGCGTCATCTGGAAAGATATCAAGGATCGCCTGATCCTTCCATACCTCGACGTGGATCTCGAATATTACGATCTCGGCATCGAAAACCGCGATGCCACCGACGATCAGGTGACCGTCGACGCGGCGAAGGCCATCCAGCGTGAACATGTCGGCGTAAAGTGCGCCACCATCACGCCGGATGAGGCGCGTGTCAAGGAATTCGGCCTGAAGAAGATGTGGAAGTCCCCCAATGGCACCATCCGCAATATTCTCGGCGGAACCATTTTCCGCGAGCCGATCGTGATGAGCAACGTTCCGCGTCTGGTTCCCGGCTGGACCAAGCCGATTGTAGTAGCCCGCCATGCGTTCGGCGACCAGTATAAGGCCACTGATTTCAAGGTTCCGGGGGCAGGCACGCTCACCGTCACCTTCACTCCGGAAGATGGTTCCGAGCCGATCGAACATGTCGTGTACAACTATGGTGCCGACGGCGGCGTGGCCCAGGTGCAGTACAACGTGAACGATTCCATCCGTGGTTTCGCCCGCGCCTGCTTTAACTATGGTCTGATGCGCGGCTATCCGGTGTATCTTTCCACCAAGAACACGATTCTCAAGGCATACGACGGCCAGTTCAAGGATACGTTCGCCGAAGTGTTCGAAAACGAATACAAAGACAAGTACGCCGCAGCGGGCCTGACTTATGAGCATCGTCTGATCGACGACATGGTGGCCAGCTCCCTCAAGTGGCATGGCGGCTACATTTGGGCCTGCAAGAACTATGATGGCGACGTGCAGTCCGATTCCGTGGCGCAAGGCTTCGGCTCTCTCGGCCTCATGACCTCCGTGCTCATGACCCCTGACGGCCAGACCGTCGAGGCCGAGGCCGCACACGGCACTGTGACCCGCCACTACCGCCGCTGGCAGAAGGGCGAGAAGACCTCCACCAATCCGATCGCATCGATTTTCGCTTGGACCGGCGGTCTCAAGCACCGCGCCGACTTGGATAACACTCCGGAAGTCAAGTATTTCGCCGAAACTTTGGAGAAGGTCATCGTGTCTACCGTTGAAGGCGGTCAGATGACCAAGGATCTCGCCATGCTCGTTGGTCCGGATCAGGCCTGGCTTGACACCGAAGGCTTCATGAACGCTTTGGACGAGAATCTCGCCAAGGCTCTGGCCGAATGACCTAGCCGAATAACCTTTGGCTGAACGGCCAGCAGCAGGCTCAAAAGGGCTGGATATGTATGGTTCACACGCATATCCAGCCCTTTTTGACGTCCGGATATTACAATCGGAGCTCAGCATAGGAATCATCATTCGATTTTCATGAAGGAAACGGCATGACACTGCACCGCACGACCGTGACGAAACGTCTGTTCGCACTGTTGGCATCGACCTCGCTCATCATGACCATGGGCGCCTGCTCATCCGCCAATGAAACGCAATCGCATGAAACGGACTCCCCCAGCACCGCCACTGCCACCGATGCCGGCAACGTGGTGATCTTCACCCCTTCGGACGGCATCACCATCTCCCAGCAGACGCCTCTGAGCAAATGGGAGAAGCTGGTGCCGGAAATCGTTTCATCATTGAAAGACAATGATGTCAAAGGTACCAACATCACCGTCAAAGCGGCGTCAAGTCTCGACAAGCAAAGCCAAAGCGTGCAGGATTACGTGGTGAATCACGTCAACAGCACCAGCGACGATGCGGATTCCTCCGACAAAACCACTCTGGTAGTGGCGCCGGTGGCCGACACCACCGAATCCGACCGCCAATATGGAGACTATGTGTCGCACGCCATCACATGGAATGGGAGCTCCTCCGACGAAGACGCCCAGGACTACGCCCAATCCGCGGAACGTTTGGTTTCCGCATTGCAGCTCGCTCAAAACGAGGGCATGAAAGTCGTGTTAGTGTCGAACACGCTGCAGGGTTTCACTCCGGATGTGTACGTGCCGATGACCACGGCCGAGCAGATCGGCCAGCTTCAAGCCAAACAGCTGGTCAGCAAGCTCGAGCTCGACAAAACCAGTTCCGACAATCCGAAGCATATCGAAGTGCTACTCCCCTACGATGCCGCCAATGAAAGCGGCAGCACAGCGGACGCGACTTTCGCGCAAGGCGTGTTCAAAGGCATTTGGTCAGTGCTTGGACCGTATTTCAAAGATGGGAAGGCCGTTTCCCCATCCGGCACGCTGACCTCGTCGAGCACGGAATCCGATTGGGTGTCCGTGGCGTTCGACGCAGCGAAAAGTGAGCGGGTCAAATCCACGCTCGCCGGACGTCTCGGCATGGACAAGGACACATCGCGCCATACCCGCATCGACGGCATCATCTCCTGCAATGATTATGTGGCCGGCTATGCTTCCGAAGAGCTCAACGATCTTGGATATACCGGTTCGGCGGCCGACATCAACCCATCCATCACCATTTCCGGCATCGTAGACAATATCACCGGCAAGAAAGACCTGAAAAAACAGTCCGTTCCCGATCCTGCGCAGGCGCCTGAATCCGATGACGGCGATTCCGATACGGAGGATACCAGCGATTCCCTTGACGAGCAGAACTCGCAATGGCCGATCATCACCGGTTACGGCGCCTACGTCAGCTCCATACCGAATATCGTGAACGGCAAACAGTGGATGACCGCTTTGGAAAATCGCAAGACCTTAGCATCCGACATCGCACAGACCTGCGCGCAGCTCAACACGTCGGGCAAACTTGCGAAGCTGACGTTCATCTCATCCGTCGCCATGGAAGACATGAAAGTGCCGACCATTCAGGAAGAGGCGCTTGCGGTCAGCGCCAGCAATCTGAAGAAAACGCTGATCGAACCGGGATATATCTCGCTCGCCGAAGCAGGCTTGTAGACCGGCAATAAGGTAATCCGGATTATCAGACATAGGAAATCCGACAAGAGATAGAAAAAGCTGGCCTCCGTCGAACCGCCGCGACGGAAGCCAGCTTTTATGTTGTGACCGGCGCGTTCCTACCGCCGATCATCGCATTCTACTTCTTCGGAACGTAGATGACGGTGTCGATCAGCATGCGGTAGTGATCAACCACCGCCTGACGGCGTGCCTTCATGCTCGGCGTGACCAAGCCGTTTTCTTCGGTGAACTCGTCCGGCACGATTTCGAACTTACGGATCGATTCGGCACGGGATGCGAGCTCGTTGGCTTTGTTGACGGCACGTTCCACTTCGGCGCGCACGATCGGATTGCGGGAGGCCTCCTCGAGGGATGCCGCGCATTCCGCGCCTTTCGATGCAAGCCATGCGTTCGTTTCGCCAAGATCCAACGAAATGATGGCCGCTATGAACGGCTTGCGGTCGCCGATCATCACGCATTGACTCACCACGGGCGACGTCATGATCGACGCTTCCATTTCGCATGGAGAGACGTTCTTGCCGCCGGCGGTGATGATGAGGTCCTTCTTACGTCCGACGATGGAGACGAAGCCTTCGTCGTCGATGGAACCAAGATCACCGGTATGCAGCCAGCCGTCGACAATCTGCTGCCTGGTGACGTCGGGATTGTTGTGGTAGCCGGCGCATACGGCCGGGCTCTTGATGCACAGTTCACCTTCCTCGTCGACACCCATGGCCACGCCCTGCAGAGGCAGTCCGATGGTGCCAATCTTGTATCCGGAGGTCGGATTGACGCTTGACGGAGCGCAGGTTTCGGTCATGCCGTAGCCTTCCAGCAGCGGCAGTCCGACGCCATTGAAAAAATGCGCGATGGATGAATCAAGCGGAGCGCCTCCGGAAACCGCGTATTCCACATGGCCGCCGAACACGTCCATGATCGAGGAGTACACCAGCTTGTTGTACAGCGCATGCTTGAGATTCAAGACAACCGGAATGCCTTCGCCTGACTGCTGTGCGTACGACCAGTCGCGCGCCGTCCGCGTGGCACCTGCGAAAATACGTCCTTTGAGGCCGGCTCCGGCCTTTTGCGACGCCGCATTGTATATCTTTTCGAAGATACGCGGCACGGCAAGGATGAACGTCGGCTTGAACGCTTTGAAATCAGCCAGGATCGTCTTCAAGTTGCTGGATAGGCCGAGCGAGACGTTACCTGCGAAGCAGAAGAACTGCATGTAGCGTGCGAACACGTGCGCCAGTGGAAGGAACAGCAGCAGACGACGGTTCGGCTTCATCGCGATATCGGGCATGGAGCTAATGCCCGAATAGGTGATGAACACGAAATTGGAATGGGTGAGCTCAATGCCTTTTGGCGTGCCTGTGGAGCCGGAGGTGTACACGATGGTGGCGAGGTCCGATCCTTTGACCGCATGTTCGCGCTCTTGGAATTCGGCGTCGGACACGGCATGTCCGTATTCGATCATCGTGTCGATCGCGCCAAGTCCGATGACGTAGACGTCGCCAAGATTGGAGCATTCGTTTCTGATGGATTCGATCTTGTCGCGTTGCGCGTCATCTTCTGCGAACGCCATTTTGACGTTGGCGTCGTTGAAGATCATTTTGACCTGCGCGGAAGAATTCGTCTCGTATACGGGAACGGTGAGCGCTCCGATCGACATGATGGCCACGTCGAGCGCAGTCCACTGCCAGCAGGTGTGAGAGATGATGGACACCGATTCGCCGGGCATGATGCCTTGGGCGATCAGGCCTTTGGCGATGGCGATGACCTTGGCACGGAATTCGGTGGCGCTGAACGACGACCACTCGCCATGCTCGTTCTTGTATTCGACCAATGAATCGTTCGGAGTGCGGTTCGCTCGTTCATCAAGCACCGAGAAAATGTTCTTATCCGTGTCGATCTGCTGTTCCAAAGGCCGCGTGTATTCCTTGTACATGGCATTTCTCCCCTGCGTAATCGTCGTACATGTAGCATCATAGCCTGAGAGCTTCACTTTTTTCGACGAGGCCACGACGTATGGACAAAATCAATGGTTCTGTCGACCCCTGTTTCACAGGCCTTTCAATCCGATTCTCACCGTACGGGTTTTGCTTTCCGGATTGGTGTATTGCCGTCCTTCCGATTTTATCCCCCAATGCAGGCACCGCTCGTCGCAATGGTCGGATTCGCCCTCCACACGCGCGAAACGTTCCCCTTGCGCAACATGTGCGCCGACATCGCGTTCCGCAATGGCGGGTTCGAACGTCGAGGTCAGGCTGGAAAGGTCGCCTCCATGCCGGATGGTGACCACGGCTTTGCCTCCCACGTTGCCGCTGAAGGCGATCACGCCGTCCGCGGGCGCGACGATGGCTTCCTGAGGGTCCGCAAGCAGGTCGACACCCCGATGGCCTGGAAGCCACTGTTGTTTCGGCGCATCGTACTTGCCGACCACCTGCGCGCCGTTCAGCGGCCATCGCATCAGGACGGCGCAGGAACCGGACGCGGTCGCCGCATTCGTTTTCGCATACGTCGGTTCGGCCGACCATAGGCAGCACACGAGCAGCATGACACACGCCAGAGCGCATACGACCATGGTTTGGCGCAACTGCTGGCGGATGCGCTTCTTTTCCTCCTGTGCGATTCTGTTCCGTCGGATTCGCCTGCGATATTCACGTTCGTCCATGATGGCTCCTTCACGTTGCTGTGTTTGCGCCGTTGCGTTGTGCTGTGGTAAATCGCCAGCATGACAGTGTGAAGTTGTGCTTGTCCAGCTGAAACGGCCCTGTGGTCGGAGGATGAGTTATCCACAGGCTCCGGGCGTGTCTCGGCATACGATGGAACGTATGAGCGATAACACGTCACAGCGCAAAGCGTTGCAGCAACTGGAAAGCGAGTCCGATTACGATCGGATCACCTACTATCAGAAGCCTTTTATGGTGCTGTGGGCGGCCGTGCAGGAAGCGTCAAGCGAATTGCAGGACGATTACGCGCTCTCCCCCGAACTGGCGCAGTTGTGGGTTGCCGAGCAGATCCGCAAGGTGTCGGACTCGCTGGTGGACCGTCTTGCGGAAACGGCTTTGGCGCACGGCGAGTCGAAATCGAATGTGGCGCGCGCGGCCGGGGCAAGTCCCGCCAACGCGTTGCGGCGCTTTCCTCGGCTCAAGACCGATGGACCGCACGAGCGCACGCTGATCGACGACGTGCTTGATTCGTTAGAGTAACAAAAAGCCCTTGATTTCCAAGGGCTTTCATGTGGCTCCTGCGACTGGGCTTGAACCAGTGACCGTCCGATTAACAGTCGGATGCTC
>ERZ773162.209-NODE-209-length-78758-cov-110.517223_pt1 | contig 78758 bp, 87 predicted proteins | sample MGYA00511113_ERZ773162 | MGnify/ENA primary metagenome ERZ773162 (study PRJEB29015, sample SAMEA2737807) | human gut metagenome | biome: human gut; feature: human-associated habitat; material: faeces | place: China | collected 2012 ... | reverse complement strand
TGGCTTTCTTGTAGCTATCGCATTTAAGGGCTTTCGCCCATTCGTTCAAGCCGCCGAACTGCAAGCTGTTTGGCTATCGTCAGATTGCGTAAACGGAAAGTATTTGTGGGTCTTGCCCACACCCACAACCTTTGAAAAGGTTGACCAAACTTTTATAATCGTGACTGATAATTTAATCTTGCTCAAATTTTATTGCCCGATTAATATTCTGTAAAATTTTCTTTCGGTTATATTTTTTATTGCAAAATCATACTAATATTTGTAACCAAATATGCTTACTGAAAAGTCAGCCATACGCTGACATTGCGACAAACAGAAATCAGTAGCGCAATAAAATTAACGGAGGCTGTAAAATGTCAGAATATTTACCCGAAGGAAAACTCATTTTAACACAGGATAATATCAACACGCTCCACAGCTTTTCTTTATTAAGTGACGCAAAAAAGGAAGGAAAAATTCTTGAGGCAAGGGCCTGCGTTTGTGATGCAGAACATAATCTTATTGTTGACCTCGGCATAATGAAAGGAATTATCCCCCGTGAAGAAGGTGCAATCGGTATTCGTGAAGGTACGGTGCGTGATATTGCGGTAATTTCAAGAGTAAACCGCCCTGTATGTTTTATCATCACCGACTTTGCCGTTGATGAAAACGGAGAACGCTTTGCAGTTCTTTCAAGAGAAAAGGCACAACAACGCTGTATGAAAAATTACATTTCTCACCTTGTCTGCGGCGATGTAATTGATGCTCGTATCACCCACCTCGAAAACTTCGGTGCATTTGCCGATATTGGGTGCGGAATTGTGGCTCTTATGCCGATCGATACAATTTCCGTATCACGAATAGAACATCCACGGGAAAGATTCACGGTCGGAATGGACATCAGAGCTGTAATAAAATCCATCGAAAACGGCAGAATAAGCCTAAGCCATAAGGAACTTCTCGGCACTTGGGAAGAAAACGCAAACAGCTTTTGTGCAGGCGAAACCGTTGCGGGAATTGTACGCAGTGTAGAAAACTACGGTGCGTTTGTAGAACTTGCCCCTAACCTTGCAGGACTTGCAGAAAGTAAGGACGGCGTAAAAGCAGGTCAGCAGGCAAGCGTTTACATAAAAAGCATCATTCCCGAAAAAATGAAAATTAAAATCATCATCATTGACACTTTTGATTACAAATACAATCCGCAAAAACCTAAGTATTACTGCAACGGCAATCATATCGACAGATTCTTATATTCCCCCGAGGGTTGCAGTAAACTTGTGGAAACGGTATTTAATTGAATTTATAACCATATCACAGCAGACTGTCAGTTTGGCAGTCTGTTTTTGCATAATTTATAAAACATTCGTTTGACTTTTTAGCCTTGAAATGCTAATATATTAGTATAAATTGAATAAGGAAGTGTAAAAATGCAAACGGCACTTGATATTATTATAATTGTTTTGCTTGTTATTGCAGTTGTTATGCTCGGCATTGTTATCCTTAATCAGCTAAAAAAAGCATCGGACAACAGCAACAGTGAAGAATTTAAAAGACTTGAGCAAACTATCCGTAACGAACAATCGGCATTGCGACAGGAGCTTTCTTCATCAACTCAAATGTCAGTAAAAAATCTCGGTGATATGATTGCCTCAAGTCAGAATGCATACGCAATCAGCCAGAGTAAGAGCCTTGCTCAACTTGAGGAAAGATTAAAAACATTTTCGCTGACCAACGAACAACAGCTTGATAATATAAGGCACTCTGTTGAAAACCGACTTAATTATATTCAAGAAGATAACAATAAAAAACTTGAAGAAATGCGAAAAACTGTTGATGAGCGTTTACAGCAATCCATAGAAGAAAAAATGAACCGCTCATTTTCACTTGTCAATGAGCGACTTGAGCAGGTTTATAAAGGTCTTGGAGAAATGCAAAGCCTTGCCGTCGGTGTGGGCGACCTCAAAAAAGTCCTTTCAAATGTGAAAACACGAGGTATTCTCGGAGAAATTCAATTATCCGCAATTTTAAGCGAAATTCTCTCGCCCGAGCAGTACGAAGAAAATGTCGCCACAAAAAAAGGTTCAAAAAATGTAGTTGAATTTGCAGTCAAACTTCCCTCCGACGATGATAAATTTATTTATCTGCCTATTGACTCTAAATTCCCGGGTGATACCTATGCGGCTTTGCGTGACGCCATTGACGAGGGCGACAAAATAAAAATTGACCTTGCCGCAAAAGCGCTTATCACAAGAATAAAAAGTGAAGCAAAGGATATTCACGATAAATACATAGATCCCCCCTACACCACCGAATTTGCAATTATGTTTTTGCCTTTCGAGGGATTGTACAGTGAAGCAGTAAACCGAGGTCTTGTTGAAATTTTACAGCGTGATTACAAGGTAAACATCGCAGGCCCGAGCACTATGGCGGCATTACTCAATTCATTGCAAATGGGCTTTAAAACTCTTGCCGTGCAAAAAAGAAGTGCCGAAGTATGGGAAATTTTAGGCGCAGTAAAACAGGAATTTGACAAATTCGGAGATGTGCTTGAGGCAACTCAACAAAGACTTGATCAAGCAAATAAGGAACTTGACAAACTCGTAGGTGTGCGTACAAGACAAATTCAGCGAAAGCTCAAAGATGTACAGACTCCTGCCAAAGAATTATCCGAAAAAATATTTGATGCCTAAAAATAAAGCGTACACCAAAACGGTGTACGCTTTTTCAGCATAAAATGACATTTTTACTTGAAAACAATTGCAAAGTATAGTAATATATAATTATCAGAATTGGAATGGTAATTGCAATGAATATTAATGAAGTTTATCTAAGAATAATTGAAACTGAAAATGACAGCGATGTTGTAAAGCTTGCGAAAAAGGAAGTTATGGTAATTCCGATTTTAATAAATGCAATGCTTGACGAAAATAATTGTCGTGCGCAAAATATACTTATCGACCTTAGCGAACAAACACCTCTCTTGGTGTATCCGTATTTTCAATACATAATACAGGCGCTTGACAGATATGATAATTTTACAGCTTGGAACACATGGAGAATTATAGCTAATCTTTTAATTGTTGATTATCTTGAGATGTGGGAAGAAATTAAAGATAAATACTTTGCGGCCTTTAACAGCGAAAACATAGCAGAAATTCTTGTAGTTGTTTCAACCGCAAAATTCATTATAAAATACAAACCTAAGGATAAAGAAAAGATTACAATACTTGCAAGTGAATGTGTAAATAATGAATTTAAAATTTGCAACGAACCTGCCCCACATTTAAATACAGTTGCAAAACAGGCAGTTGACGAATTTTTCAACAATTTGTAATAACAATGTTAATAACTTGTCGGGAATTATAAAATAATAATTATGATTTAGCATACTTTCGCCTAAATAATTATAATTGCTTTGCAAATTATTTTTGCTAAACTGTAATTTAAGCATTATCCCAACATTTAACCAAAACCTAATAAAAAACAAGAAAGCTGTACCTGAATACTCAAGTACAGCTTAATTTTATGCAAAATTTATTAAGTAAAATTACTTAATAAGGCTAACGCCGTCCATTTCTGCAGGTTGCTCTAAGCCCATAATCTGGAGCATAGTAGGAGCAATATCAGCAAGTCTGCCACCCTCACGAAGCTGGCAATCATAACCTACTACACAGAAAGGAACAGGATTTGTTGTATGAGCTGTAAACGGTGAACCGTCAGCGTCTACCATCTTATCTGCATTACCGTGGTCGGCTGTGATAAGAGCAACACCGCCCATTTTCTTGATGGCCTCAACAACTCTGCCTACGCAAGTGTCAACAGCCTCAACAGCCTTTACAGCTGCCTCGAATACACCTGTATGACCAACCATATCACAGTTAGCGTAGTTTAAGATAATCATATCATACTTACCGCTCTCAATAGCAGGAACAAGCTTATCTGTAACTTCATAAGCGCTCATCTCCGGCTGTAAGTCATATGTTGCAACAGCAGGTGACTTAACAAGGATTCTGTCCTCGCCCTCATACTGCTTTTCAACACCGCCGTTGAAGAAGAATGTTACATGAGCGTACTTCTCTGTTTCGGCAATTCTAAGCTGTGTCATACCCTTGTTTGAAACATACTCGCCAAGTGTATTCTTAAGTGTCTGCGGCTTAAATGCAACATCAACATTTGGCATTGTAGCGTCATACTGTGTCATACATACAAAGTTTACAGGGAAAAATCCGTTCTTTCTCTCAAATCCCTTAAATTCAGGATCAACAAAAGTTCTTGTAATCTCTCTTGCTCTGTCAGGACGGAAGTTAAAGAAGATAACGCTGTCGTTCGGCTTAACCTGTGCGCCGCCGTCAACTACAACAGGAACTACAAACTCGTCTGTAACGCCGTTTTCATATGACTTTTCAATAGCACAGCATGGGCAATCGGCTTTTTCACCTTCGCCGTAAACCATAGCGGCATATGTCTTTTCAACTCTGTCCCAGTTATTATCACGGTCCATAGCATAGTATCTGCCTGAAACAGTGGCTACCTTACCTACACCGATTTCTTTCATCTTGTCGAGGAGCTCATCCATAAATTCAGCGGCACTTGATGGCGGAACATCTCTGCCGTCGAGGAATGCGTGAACATATACATTCTCAAGGCCTTTCTTCTTAGCAAGCTCAAGAATACCGTAAAGGTGTGTATTGTGGCTGTGAACGCCGCCGCTTGAAAGAAGACCCATAAGGTGAAGTGCTGTACCGTTCTCAATAGCCTTATCCATTGCATTTACAATAGCCTCGTTCTCTTTGAGCTTATCTTCATTAATAGTTTTTGTAATTCTTGTAAGCTCCTGATATACGATTCTGCCTGCGCCCATATTTGTATGGCCAACCTCTGAGTTACCCATCTGACCGTCAGGAAGACCTACATCCATACCCGACGCACCAATCTGTGTTACAGGGTTTTCTGCAAAAAGTTTATCAATATTTGGCTTATTTGCTGCTTTAATAGCATTGCCTTTCTCCGGTGCAATACCAAAACCGTCGAGAATCATAAGAATTAATGGTTTTTTCATAACATAAATCCTTTCTAAACATTACGGACGACACAGGGAACACTGACTGCAAATTTATTACAGTTATTTCCTTTTGCCGTCCGTACCCTAAAATTTAATTACTTGCTTGCTGCCTTTACAATAGCTGCAAATTTTTCAGCAACGAGTGAAGCACCGCCGATAAGACCGCCGTCAACATTTGTCTTTGAGAGGAGTTCGTCAGCATTGCCGTCGTTCATTGAACCGCCGTACTGAATTGTAACAGCGTCAGCGTCAGCCTGTGTGTAAAGCTTAGCGATTGTAGCACGAATAAATGCGCAAACTTCTTCAGCCTGGTCAGCTGTAGCAGTCTTGCCTGTACCGATAGCCCATACAGGCTCGTAAGCGATAACGATGTTCTTAAGCTCGTCAGCTGTAACATTGAAGAGGTCAAGTTTAATCTGTCTTGCGATAACTTCCTCTGTAATGTCGCACTCACGCTCCCAAAGAAGTTCGCCGACACATACGATTGGCTTTAAGCCTGCAGCAAGAGCAGCCTTTGTTCTCTTGTTTACAGTTTCGTCTGTTTCGCCGAAATACTGTCTTCTCTCGCTGTGACCGAGAACTACATACTCAACGCCCATTTCCTTGAGCATAAGAGCAGAAATTTCGCCTGTGAAAGCACCGCTCTCTGCCCAGTGGCAGTTTTCGGCACCGATTTTTACATTTGAGCCCTTTGTTGTTTCAAGAGCTACGCTTAAATCTACGAAAGGAACGCAAGCGATTACTTCGCAGTCAGCATCCTTTACAGCAGGAACAACAGCCTCAAGAAGTGCCTTAGCCTCTGAAGGTGTCTTATTCATTTTCCAGTTACCGGCAATAATTGCCTTTCTCTTTGTCTTGTCCATTGTAATATTCCTTTCCGATAAATAATTTATAAGAAATTAAAAATTGTTGTCTGTTATAAAATTAAACCATTAAGGGCGGAATACTCCGCCCCTATTGATTTTATAGATTAATTTTTGTCAGCGATAACTGCGATACCCGGAAGAACCTTGCCCTCGAGGTACTCAAGAGATGCGCCGCCGCCTGTTGAGATGTGGCTCATCTTGTCAGCAAAACCAAGCTGAATAACAGCTGCAGCAGAGTCGCCGCCGCCGATGATTGTTGTAGCGTCTGTTTCTGCAAGAGCCTTAGCAACAGCAATTGTGCCCTTTGCAAGTGTTGGGTTCTCAAATACGCCCATAGGTCCGTTCCAAACAACTGTCTTAGCTGTCTTAACTGCATCTGCAAAGAGAGCCTGTGTCTTTGTACCGATATCAAGACCTTCCATATCAGCAGGGATAGCAGAAGAATCTACAACCTCAACCTCGATTGGAGCATCGATTGGATCAGGGAATGTCTTAGAAACTGTTGTATCTACAGGGAGAAGGAGCTTTTTGCCGAGCTTTTCAGCCTTAGCCATCATTTCCTTACAGTAGTCAATCTTTGTATCGTCAACGAGTGAAAGACCAACTTCCTTACCCTGAGCCTTTAAGAATGTGTAAGCCATACCGCCGCCGATGATAAGTGTATCGCATTTATCAAGGAGGTTAGAAATAACATTAAGCTTGTCAGCAACCTTTGCGCCGCCGAGAATAGCAACGAATGGGCGAACAGGAGTTTCAACTGCATTGCCGAGGTAGTTGATTTCCTTCTGCATAAGGTAACCTACAGCTGTATCCTTGATGTGGTCTGTAACACCTACTGTTGAGCAGTGTGCACGGTGAGCTGAACCGAAAGCGTCCATTACGAATACATCTGCAAGAGATGCAAGCTCTGATGAGAATGGCTCAAGGTTCTTGGTTTCTTCTTTTCTGAATCTTGTATTCTGAAGAAGAACAACATCGCCGTCCTTCATTTCTGCAACTGCCTTTTTAGCGTTCTCGCCTACAACCTCGTCGTCGTCAGCAAAGATAACTTCCTTGCCGAGGAGCTCGGAAAGTCTTACTGCAACAGGAGCAAGTGAGAATTTAGCCTCTGGGCCGTTCTTCGGCTTGCCGAGGTGTGAACAAAGAATAACCTTACCGCCGTCTGCGATAAGCTTTTTAATTGTAGGAAGAGCTGCTGTAATTCTGTTATCATTTGTAATAACGCCGTCTTTGAGCGGAACATTAAAGTCAACTCGAACGAGAACTCTTTTACCTTTTACATTGATGTCATCAACTGTAACCTTATTAAGATTCATTATTGAACAATCCTTTCTAATAGAAGAATAATGTAAAAATATAGCATTTTTACAGTCAATTATATTATATATCAAAACATTGGTTTTATCAATATAAATCTAAAAAATTTCGAGCAATTCCAAAAAAATTTTCGTATAATAATTGAATTTACGGATTTTTTATGCACAAAATATTTATGAGATTTACTTTAAAACATCGCTCCATTTGTGGTTATGCAGTTCGCCAATACTCTGCAGCTGCGGATAATTCCACTGTCTTAGCACTTCATATGTTGCAATGGCAACTGAATTTGAAAGATTCAGACTTCTTGCCTCGTCAATCATAGGTATTCTGACCGTGCTTTCGGGATACTGCATCAAAAGTTCTTCGGGCAGTCCCTTGGTTTCCTTTCCGAAAATAATATAGCAGTTATCGGGATACTCGGCATCTGAATGAATATGAGTACCCTTTGTTGAAAAGAGAAAATACCTGCCTCCCTTTGTTTTTTCGAGAAAATCGTTTAAATCATCGTAATATGTAATATCAAGCAAGTGCCAATAATCAAGACCCGCTCTCTTTAGTTTTTTGTCATCAATATAAAAACCGAGAGGACGGACAAGGTGCAGACTTGCTCCCGTTGCGGCGCAGGTTCTTGCAATATTGCCTGTATTCTGCGGAATTTCAGGCTCTACCAGCACAATATTAAGCTTTGCCAAATCTTATCACTCCAAAAATTCAAAATTCTGTTTTATTCTATTTTAAATCGTAAACAATAATAATGCAAGAACAATCTTGCTCAAATAATAAATACAATTTTTACAGGAGGAAAGACTTATGTTTCATTCACCGATAACAGACATTATGAAAGGTGTTGCCTTAGGTATGATGGCAGGCATAGCTGTTGGCTGCTGCGGAAGAAAAATGTATGACGAAAATCCAAAGCTTAAAAGAAAAGCCAGCAAAGCAATCCACACAATGGAATCCATGCTCGACACCGCACACTATATGTTCAGATAAAAAATCGGCAGTATCATTTTTAAGTGATGCTGCCGATTTTCAGTGTTGAATAAATTATGGTTCAGTAAACTTTCTTTATTTTTTGGCGGATAATTTAGCGTTAGCTAAAATTTCAATGTCCGTTCAAAACCCAAACTAAATCATAATTTAGTACCGCATAACAAGCATAAAACCGCTTATTGTGCGGTGCTTTTTATAAGTATTTTAAAATCACATTCCATTCCCGTAAAAGTTTGTCGAGTGTAAATGCCGCATTTGCAGGACTTGTTGACGGAAGTTTTATCGCCTCAATTTGTGTAAACGGATAAATATGCTTTTTATACAGTTTATCGGCGGTCGAACCGTTTGTAAAAATTTGCGATATATTTGCCGTCTGTAAAATCGGCTCAATATCATTCGGCACAACATTCTTTATTGAGCTGTCGCTTGAACCTGTAATTGTGCAGGACTTTATAACATCCCACAAAGCTATGCCGTTACTTAGCAACAGTTGTTTTTTCTCTTCCGTGTTTTCGGGAACGCTTTCATTTAAAAGATTGGCAAGAACTTTCCAAAAGCGGTTTTGCTTATGCCCGTAGAAAAACTCCGCCTCCCGTGATTTTACGGACGGAAAACTGCCGAGAATTAATATTTTTGAATTTCGGTTAAACACAGGCGGTATGGTGTGCAGCAGCCGTAATTCTTCTTGTATGTTTGTTTTTGCCATAGCTGTTTTAATCTCCGATTAAATATTTTTTACTTGTGATTTATTCATTTTTACAATTATTACGGCTATTGCAAATACAATAAATTCAGTCAGAGGAAAAGACCACCAAATTCCCATAATATTAAAGTTATTGTTCAACAGCCACATAAGAGGAAACAATAAAACTCCTTGACGAAGTACCTGAATAACCATACTCGGTACAATTTTACCCATTGCCTGAACATAAGTGGCAATCACGGTAGATACTCCGCCAAAGCAATAGCTAAGCGCCATTATTCTTATTGCAGGTATTCCGACAGAACACATTTTTTCCGATGCAGAAAACAACAAAAGTATTTGTCGCGGAAACAATACCAGTAAAAGCGTACCTACAGCCATTATAATCACCGCTATCGCAGTTCCGCTGTGATATGTCCGATTAACCCGTTCGTATTTTTTGGCGCCGTAATTATAACGCATAATCGGCAAACAACCTTGAATTAAACCGTTTACCGACATAAATATTAACTGCTGTACCTTAAAATACGCTCCGAAAAAAGCCACTGCCGTATCAGAATATGTGACTAAAAACAGATTGACAAAAGTTATCATTAATGAACTTAAAACATTCATTGCAAACGAAGGCAATCCATATCCAAATATATTTTTAAACATATGAAAATCAAAAACAAAACTCTTGATTTTCAGTTTTACCTTTTGCTTAGTAAATATAAGTACATATAATGAAATCAGCATTGACAAAACATAGCCTAAAACGGTTGCCAAAGCAGCTCCTTTAATTCCCATTTCAGGAAAAGGGCCTATTCCGAAAATAAGCAATGGGTCAAACACAAGATTAAAAACCACTCCCGCAATCTGAAACCACATAGGAGAAATCATATTGCCTGTAGCCTGCAGCATTTTTTGAATTGCAATATGTACCATATTCGGCACTTGCATAAATGCACAAATCTGCATATATATACAGCCATATTCAAAAATTTGACTGTCCTCCGTAAAGGCAGAATAGTACGGTGTCATAGTCAAAAGTACAATTATATTAACAATTATACCAACCGATAACGACAAAATCAATCCCATTGTAACAACAGAATTTGCCTTATCCTGCCTTTTTTGCCCCAAATAACCGGCAATCAAAACATTTATTCCGACTCCAATCCACACCGAAAGTGAGTTCATTAAATTTGTAATCGGAAAAGATAAAGATACTGCCGCAAGGGCTTGTTCATTAATGCAGGCAACAAACATACTGTCTATCATATTATATGAATATTGCAAAAACATAGAAATCATAGGCGGCAAGCACATTTTAATTATTAATCTGTTTATAGGTTGATATTCCATTTTGTTACAGGTTTCCATAAAAACTCCCTCCAAAGCAAAAAAGTCACACCCCGCAAAGGGTGTGACGAAAAAACTTTGTTGAAAAATTCACACAAATTTTCTACTTACATTATAGCACGGTACAAGTATTTGTCAAATAAAAGTTATACAGAGAACCATTAAAATATTCTCTTTTGACTTTACTGATTGAGAATTTCTCTTGCAACAAACACACCGCTTGCGCTTGCGTGTGACAAGGAATGAGTTACACCACTGCCGTCGCCGATAATATAAAGTCCTTTATGAAGCGACTCAAGGTGTTCGTCAACTTCAACTTCCATATTGTAGAATTTAACCTCAACGCCATAGAGCAATGTATCATCATTCGCTGTACCCGGCGCAATATTATCAAGGGCATAAATCATTTCAATAATGCCGTCAAGTATTCTCTTAGGCAATACAAGACTAAGGTCACCCGGTGTAGCCGACAGTGTAGGAACAACCAGACCTTCCTCAATTCTTTTCGGGTTACTTCTGCGGCCACGAATTAAATCGCCAAAACGCTGAACAATTACTCCTCCGCCGAGCATATTACTAAGTCTTGCAATGCTTTCACCGTAACCGTTACTGTCTTTAAAGGGTTCTGAAAAATGCTTGCTTACGAGCAGCGCAAAGTTTGTATTCTCCGTTTGTTTTTCCTTGTCCTCATAACTGTGACCGTTTACTGTAATAATGCCGTTTGTGTTTTCTGTAACTACACTACCCTTAGGATTCATACAGAATGTACGCACATTATCCTCGAACTGCTCTGTACGATATACGATTTTACTTTCATAAAGTTCGTCTGTAAGATTTGCAAAAATTACAGCAGGCAGCTCAACACGAACACCAATGTCAACTCGGTTAGATTTTGTCGGAATTTTAAGGTCATTGCAAACTTTTTCCATCCATTTACTTCCACTTCGACCAACTGAAACAATACATTTTTCACACTCGTAACTTTCTTTTTCGGTGTTAATGATATATCCTTTATCATCACCCAAAATTTCAATATTGCTGACAGGAGTGTCAAAGTAAAAATCGACCTTATCCTTAAGAAAATTATATATGTTATTCAACACAATGTAGTTTTTATCAGTACCGAGATGGCGAACAGATGCGTCCAATAAATTAAGTTTGTTCTGCAAACAAAGTTTTTTAAAGCCTGAACCTGCTGTTGAATACAATTTAGTACCGCTGCCGCCGTACTGCATATTTATATCATCAACATAGTGCATTAATTCAATAGCCTTTTTCTTGCCGATATATTCATATAAAGTACCGCCGAAATCATTGGTAATGTTATATTTACCGTCAGAAAAAGCACCTGCGCCGCCAAATCCGCTCATTATTGAACAAGTTTTGCAAGAAATACATTTTTTTACTTTGTCGCCGTCAATAGGGCATTTTCTTTTTTCAAGCAAATGACCCTCTTCAAAAACAGCAACCTTGAGGTCCGAATTGTTAGTAATTAATTCATAGGCAGAAAAAATACCGCCCGGGCCTGCACCGACAATAATTACATCATATTTTTTCATCATTTTTCATTTTTCTCCTTTATGTTAAAAAGTAAAGCGTAAAGGCAAATAAAAAAACCACCAAAAACAACTATAATATGCCCCTACTCGGGGATTATAGTTAAACAGTTTAAGGCAGTTTGTAGATACACCCGTCCGTATTACGAGTTTATATAATCTTGAACCTGCAATATTATAGCAAATTATATTACAACCGTCAATAGCTATTGTTATTTTTATGTAAATTAGAGGGTATTCATTATCAGTTTGGCATTTAAATTTAGCTAACGCTAAATTATCCGCAAAAAATAAAAAAGTTTACTCAATTTTTTCAAAAATTGCGGGTTTGGGCAGAGCCCATAAATACTTTCCGTTTACGCAATCTAACGATAGCCAAACAGCTTGCTGTTTGGCGGCTTGAACAAATAGGCGAAAGCCTTTGCGAGAGCAATAAGAAAAGAAATTCGTTATTTCATTAACAAAATACAGGTCTTTTCTTAACGGCTGTCGCCCGTTTCAACAAACTTAGTCTTAACACGCAAACAGCGTGGCTGTTTGCGCCCGATAAATTGTTATATCGGAAGATATTATGGGCGCTGCCCAAACCCGCAAGCCTTTAAAAAGGCTTGCCCTAAATTTTTTAATTATTTCGCTTAAATTGGTGCATTAAACCCCAAATTTACAATCTCAACTAACCAAAAAGGGACAGTCATCAGACTGTCCCAAAAATATTAGGTTATTATTCGCAACCGAGAATTTTTTTTGCGTTAAGAACTCTCTCGGGTGTTGGCGGATCAATGCCCTCAAGTTTATAGTCGATGCCAAGTTCTTTCCACTTATACACTCCAAGTGTGTGGTACGGCAACACTTCAACTCTCTTGACATTTTTAAGAGTTTTTATAAAATCGGCAAGACGATACAGATACTCGTCATAGTCGCTCCTCTGCGGAACAAGTACATGGCGAATCCATACGGGTTTACCCATATCCGAAAGCTCTCTTGCCATTTGCAGAATATTAACATTAGTATGCCCGGTAAGAATTTTGTGCTGTTCATCATCAATATGCTTAATATCGAGTAACAACAAATCCGTATATTGCATAAGCTCTTTCCACTTTGAGTAGTAAGGTTCTTCTGTAGTAAACGGGTTTCCGCTTGTATCAAGCGTTGTATTTATACCGAGCTTTTTTGCCTTTTTAAAAAAGTCAATAAGAAAATCAATCTGTAAAAGCGGCTCTCCTCCACTAACTGTAATACCGCCCTCACTTTTCCAGTAAGGGCGATATGCGATAGCTTTTTTAAGCAATTCTTCTGCTGTGTAAGGTGTACCCTTACTCATTTGCCAGGTGTCGGGATTGTGGCAGAATTGACAGCGCATTGCGCAACCGCTCAAAAATACTACATATCTTACACCCGGTCCGTCAACAGAACCAAAGCTCTCGAGTGAGTGGACATAGCCGACTAACTCTTTATTTTCCATTATTAAATTACATTGACTTGTGGCAAGTTCTTGCGATTACATCGAGCTGCTGCTCTCTTGTAAGGTCAATGAACTTAACAGCGTAACCTGATACACGGATTGTGAAGTTAGCGTACTCTTCCTTCTCAGGATGCTCCATAGCATCGATGAGCTTTTCTGTACCGAATACGTTTACATTGAGGTGGTGTGCACCCTGATCGAAGTAACCGTCAAGTACATTTACAAGGTTGTTTACACGCTCGTCATCATTGTGACCGAGTGCATCCGGGCTGATTGTCTGTGTATTTGAAATACCATCGAGTGCATACTCGTATGGAAGTTTAGCAACAGAGTTAAGTGAAGCAAGAAGACCGCTCTGCTCTGCACCGTAAGATGGGTTAGCACCAGGTGAAAGTGGCTCGCCTGCTTTTCTGCCGTCAGGAAGTGAACCTGTAGCCTTACCGTATACAACATTTGATGTAATTGTAAGGATAGAAGTTGTAGGCTCTGAATCTCTGTATGTGTGGCAGTATCTGATCTTGCTCATAAACTTACGGAGAAGGTTTACAGCGATTTCGTCTGCTCTCTCATCGTTGTTGCCGTATCTTGGGAACTCACCGTCGATCTCGAAGTCAGTAGCAATACCGTCTTCATCACGGATAACCTTAACCTTAGCATACTTAATAGCGCTAAGTGAGTCAACTACATGTGAGAAACCAGCGATACCTGTAGCAAATGTACGACGGCAGTTAGTATCAATAAGAGCCATCTCGGCAGCTTCATAGTAATACTTGTCGTGCATATAGTGAATCATATTAAGTGTACCTACATAGAGGTGAGCAAGCCAATCCATCATAGCGTCATACTTCTTGAGAACCTCATCATAGTCAAGGTATTCAGAAGTAATCGGTCTGTATTCAGGACCTACCTGTACCTTTGTCTTCTCATCAACACCGCCGTTGATAGCGTAAAGAAGACACTTAGCAAGGTTAGCACGAGCGCCGAAGAACTGGATTTCCTTACCGGTTTCTGTTGCAGATACGCAGCAGCAGATTGAGTAATCATCGCCCCATACCGGACGCATAACATCATCGTTCTCATACTGAATTGAGCTTGTCTGAACAGAGATCTTAGAAGCGTACTTCTTAAAGCCCTCAGGAAGTCTTGAAGAATAAAGAACTGTGAGGTTTGGCTCAGGTGAAGGGCCCATATTCTCAAGTGTGTGGAGGAAACGGAAGTCGTTCTTTGTAACCTGTGAACGGCCGTCGATACCGATACCTGCAACTTCAAGAGTAGCCCATACAGGGTCACCTGAGAAGAGCTGGTTGTAGCTTTCGATTCTTGCGAACTTAACCATACGGCACTTCATAACAAAGTGGTCAACAAGCTCCTGTGCCTGTGCCTCTGTAAGTGTACCGTTCTCAAGGTCACGCTCAATATAAATGTCGAGGAATGTAGAAACTCTGCCTACGCTCATTGCAGCACCGTTCTGAGTCTTGATAGCTGCGAGGTAACCAAAGTAGAGCCACTGAACAGCTTCTTTAGCGTTCTTAGCAGGCTGTGAAATATCAAAGCCGTAGATTGCAGCCATTTCTTTCATGCCGTTAAGAGCCTTGATCTGATCTGCGATTTCCTCTCTGAGCTGGAAGTCGCCTCTTCTCATACCCTGACGGTTTGTTTCGGCGAAGTCTTCCTTCTTGCACTCGATAAGGTAATCAATACCGTAAAGAGCGACTCTTCTGTAGTCGCCTACGATTCTGCCTCTGCCGTATGTATCCGGAAGACCTGTAAGAATCTTGTTGTGACGAGCTACCTTCATTTCAGGTGTGTAGATATCGAATACACCCTGGTTATGTGTCTTGTGATATTTTGTAAAGATTTCGTGAAGCTTAGGGCTTGGCTCATAACCGTACATCTGGCATGACTGTTCAGCCATCTTAATGCCGCCGTAAGGCATAAATGCACGCTTTAAAGGCTTGTCAGTCTGAAGACCGACTACCTGCTCAAGATCCTTAAGATCTTCGTCAATGTATGCTGCGCCGTAAGCTGTGAGTGAGGTAACAACCTCAGTCTCCATATCAAGTACGCCGCCCTTGCTTCTTTCTTCTTTCTGAAGTTCTTTAAGTTTGCCCCAAAGCTTTTCTGTAGCCTCAGTAGGACCTACGAGGAAAGACTCATCGCCGTCATATGGCTTGTAGTTTTTCTGGATAAAGTCTCTGACATTGATTTCAGATTCCCAAAGTCCGCCAACAAAATTACTCCATTCGGAACGCATAGAATAACCCCCTGTATTTCAAAAATAAAACCGACAAGGCTCAAACCGTGATTGATTTGAACCGTCGGCATTTCAAGCATTTTCAATAGACGAGATTAACTCTCATTGAATTGATTTTATTGCTTTTTTGCCGAAACGGCAATGTAAGCCTTGCGTTGCTGATTTATTGTTTCCGTCACAAAATCAGCATATATAAAATACCACATTTTTTTGCTAAAGTCAAGGATTTTCAAAAATTACTAATGCTTTTTATTTTTGCCTAAAAAAGCCGAATTTTCCCTATATTTTTTGCCTATAGCGCCGCCGATTTTCGGTATATTTTTTAATATGTGAAAAATTTAACAATTACTTGTTTTTTATTATTTGTTTTTACATAAATTTTGTTGATTTTTGTTCTGCTCTTTACAAGCGGAAAAAGCATTTCAGTACTTTAAAACGCAAAATCGGTAAAATAAATTCATTAAAATCACAAAGAAATTATTTTTTGATTTTTCTTAATTTTCTTATATAAGCAAAAGTTTCTTCTTCTCCCTTTTCACTCAGCATTGTAAGTAATTCTTCAAGCAGTTTCTCTGTGTTTTCGTGCATACGGTGTTTGCCCTTTACCCTGCCGAAGTAATCCAAAGAATCTCTGTCTTTGTAATTTGAACCGTTATATATTTTACTTGCGGCGACCCTGTCACAAAACATTTCGATTACATAATTAATCGGCATTTCCACATTTTCTATCTGCTTTGTCTTAGGATTGTAGTCATTCCAATACTCGTAGTGATGACGGTTTCTGCCCTTATGATGCATCCATGCCTTTGAGTAGCCGTAAAGCTCCCTTTCTTTTTCGTTAGGACTTCTGTTGCCCTGGTAGTACTTTGCACCAGGAATAAACTCCGTCGGTGAATATTTTGAAAGGTCGTGCCTTAACCCCTGCCAAAGTATTCCTGCCTTTGCGCAGTGAGCAATAACCTTATGCCTGTGTCTTGTAATCGTTCTGAAGTGTTTTATAAAATGTAACATATCCAATCACCAAACATATTCTAACATATTTCACGGGGATTTTGTTGAATATTTAAATATTTCTTGAACTTTTTTAAAAAAACATATATAATAATGTAATAAAATAAACTAAAAGACACAAACGAAAGGAATAATTTGATGAATTTTAAATCCATTAATCGTAAATCCTTTATTCTTACGCTTGCGGCAGTACTTGGCGTATCGGTAATAGTAACCGCTGTGGCAGGTAGAACTTCCGATAATTCAGTACCTGCCGACAATAAAAACATTAATACAACTCAACCTTCGTTGGCAAACAGCAAACAGCCGACCGTTATTGTAACGGGCGAAACCGCCGATATAAGCATTGAATGTAATGAAATAAAAATTATCACTCCGTCTGAGGCAACCGCCGAAGAACTCGTAAAATCAAAGTGGTCAAGCAGTGACAACAATATCGTTACCGTTGATGACGGTGGAAGAATTGACGGCTTAAGCGAGGGTACGGCTACAATTACCGCACAGATAGGCAACACCCGCCATACCTACAATATTACGGTTGCTGCTCAGTCGCAGAGCATTTATGACGGATATTCAACCTGCTATCTTGCAAATACCGATGTTCTCAATGAAAATCTTAATAATATTTACGAGAAAAATCCTTATTTTATTAAAGTCAATCGCTCGCAAAACTGCGTTACGGTTTACACTTATGACAAAAACGGCGAATATACTGTTCCTGTCCGTGCAATGATTTGTTCAACCGGTATTGACAAAGCTACCGTTCTCGGCGACGATTTCTACATTTACTACAAGCAGGAATGGAATCCGCTTTTCAATGATGTTTACGGTCATTATGTATCGGGATTTTACGGCGATTATCTTTTTCATTCCGTTCCGTATGAAGACGCAAGCGCCGACACACTCGAAACCGAGGAGTTCAACAAACTCGGAGATGAGGGTTCACTCGGCTGTGTAAGAATGGAAACCGCAGATGTAAAGTGGATATATGATAATTGTCCCGAAAACACACCCGTAACCGTTTACGATGACGACAATCCGGGTCCGCTCGGCAAACCGGAGGCAATTAAAATTACCGACCATACCTGTGGCTGGGACCCTACCGACGATGATCCGCAGAATCCGTATGCAGCAAAGACACCTGAAATTCACGGCGCAAGCGATTTGACTATAACCAAAGGCGAAACCGCCGACCTGCTTGAGGGTGTAACCGCTGTTGACACCTGTTCAAACGATATTACAGATAAAATATCCGTAACAGGCAATGTTCTTACCGATAAAGTCGGTACATATAAGCTGACTTACAGCGTTGAAGACACAATGCACCGCACAAAAAGAATTGATGTTACCGTCAAGGTAGTTTAAAATTATGGTTTAGCAGAGTGTTTTGACAAGTAATTATAAAAGTTATAAAAGTTTGGTCAACCTTTTCAAAGGTTGTGGGTGTGGGCAAAGCCCACAAATACTTTCCGCTTACGCAATCTGACGATAGCCGAACAGCTTGCTGTTTAGCGGCTTGAACGAATAGGCGAAAGTCAATGCGAGAGCAATAAAAGAAAACATACTAAATCTTCATAGGCAACGCATTGCGTTGCCTATATTTTTGGCATTTCCGTTTACAACGGCTACCGCCTGTTTTTTCAAATTCTGTTTTACACACACTGACAGCAGGCTGTCAGTGCATAATAATTTGTTATATCGGAAGATTTTTATGGGCGCTGCCCAAACCCGCAATTTTTGAAAAAATTGAGTAAACTTTTTTGTTTTCGGGAGGATAATTTAGCGTTAGCTAAATTTCAATGCCCGACCGACACTCCGTTAAACCATAATTCACCCCAACTTTTAATAAAAAATCTGATAACAAGATAAAAATTACGGCTGTTGCTTAAATCGCAACAGCCGTTTAATTTATCCAAAAACTTTTAAAATCTCGTCCTTATGAGCCATAATTGCATCATACCCCTCTTGAATAGTATCGTCAACACTGTCGATAGAAAAAAGGGCGGTATTTTCATTCTTTATCTGCACGGCGAGGTCGGCAAGCTTCATTGATTCTCTGGTACTGTCAATTGAATACACATCGAGAGCACGCCATATAACCTTGATAAGTCCGTCAAGGCCTGCGTCCGGTTTATACTGCAAAATATCAAATCCGATTGCAAGCACCTTGCCTACGCCCATATCCTTTAACACTCTTACAGGCAGGTTATCCTTTGAACCGCCGTCAACAAAGTCATATTCTTTATACGGGCAGGTTGTGTAAATTGCAGGAAACGACATACTCGCTCTTACCGCAACATCGAGTGGAACATCTGTAAGATAGTGTATATGCTCTCTCTCAAGGTGTTCGTCATAGGTTGTAAAAATACATTCGTCTGTTGTCATTGTGTCAACGGTACAGACAGAAAGATTAATCGGCAAAGACTTAAAATCATTTTCAAGTCCCTTTGAGGCAAGCACTTCTTTTACAACATCAGAAATTATTTCGCCGTTTTTTATGCCGTTTTTCTGAATTTTTTTATAAACGATAAACTGCGCAAGTGCCTTGAATATAAGTCCATTGTCAATTTCGGCAAGAATTTTCCAATATTTTTTTGCTACCTCGTGCATTTCTTTCGGTTCAAGCCCCATAGCAACCAACATTGCCATAATCGAACCCGAGCTTGTTCCCGAAACATATTCGGGCCTTATGCCAAGTTCATATAAAGCGGTTATCGCACCGATGTGAGCAATACCCTGCAATCCGCCGCCTGAAAAAACAAATCCAATCGCATCTTTTCTGTCTTTCATAATTTTTCGCAATCCTTATCTTTATTAATAAAATTTGTACACATTACAATAAGATTCGGTTTCCACAAAGTAATCGTACCAATTGTAAAACTCGTCAAAGCTGTAATCCTTTGAAATCAAGTCATAATTCTTGAATTTTGTATTCTCTGTAATATACTTAATTACCTTGTCTTTGTCGGCAAGCCTTGAAATGTAAACTGTAATTTCATTCTCATTAGCAAGTTTTAAGTCCGTTTTGATAGCCTGCATACTGTCGGTCTTTTTCTTTTCACTGCCGTTATTCATATAACCGTCCATAAACTCGGTAATCTTTCCGTTGGTAATTACTCCCCTCTTCTCTGCAAAATCTTCAAGTTCATCTGCAAGAGCAGGAGAAAAATCAGCCGTCTGAACAATCATAGTTTCATCGTAATTTGCAAGCTTGTCAATGCTCTTGTTCCACTCAAGCATTGCAGTGCCGACAAATACGCATTTAGAAGTCTGCGGAGTGTAAAGCTCCGTCTTTACACCGTACATATAGTACGGCTTTACAGTGATATATCCGATTGCACAGGTAACCGCAAGGCAAATCGGTACGGCTGTTGTGAGCCATTTTTTGCCCGTAACTCTTGTAAATTTAATAAGTGCAAGCACAAATACAGTTACAAGCATCGGCAAAGACGCCATAATGTAGCGGTCGCTGTTAAACGGAGAAACAAGCGAAATTGCCACAAAATAAACAAGTGACGGAACAAAAGCCATAAATGCGGTACGAGAAAGTTTTTCCTTTCTGACAAAGCGCAGGTAAATCCAAAAACCAATAAGAGCAACACTGCAGAGAGCAAGCAGCCATATTTGATTTAAGAACACATCTTTGGCAAGCACCTGAATGTATGTGCCGATTTTATACGCAAAATAAGTAACAACGGTAATCGGGTCAATTGAAATGCTAAGCGAACCGAAACCACGGTTGCCGCCGAGCACATTCGTAATGATGTACGGATAAATACAAAGTGCCGCCGCACTGCCGAGAACAGCAGTAATTATGTACTTTATTAAATCCTTTATGTTTCTTTCCTTAATTTGGAACACAAGCATAATAAGACCTGTAAGTCCCTCAAACAAGATGAAGTAATACTGCGTAAGCGTGCCAAGCAATGTTATAAGCCCTAAAATCAAGAAATCAGTAAATTTTGCGGTATTCTTTCTCTCAAAGATTTTCAGGTTCATATAAATCATTGAAAGCACAAAAAATGTAAGCGTTGCGTACATTCTCAAATAAATAGTCATTGTAGTACAGGCAATACTGAACGCAAAAGCGCCTGTCGCTATGAGAGCATATAGATTATTTTTGGTAATTCTCTTTACGATTTTAAACAGCATAATCAAAATGCCTGCCATTGCAAGAACATTTATCGAAAAAGCAAAATATCTTGAGAATTGATTTGGAAACAGCGAGCATACAGTATGCACAAGTCCGTAGTAAAAAGGCGGATGAGAAGCGTCAATTATTTGATTTTCATAAACCTGTTCATAATTAAAGCGGTCACCGTCCGATACGGAAAGATAGTCGATAAAATCGGCACCGCTGTTCCATTCACCGTCAGTTTTGAGTGTATTAGCCGAATTTGCGAGATTATATGTCAAAAGCTCGTCCTCGTGATAGCCCTGTTTGTTCATCATAAAAACAGTGCTTAGCGCAAGGCTTAAAACTATGACAACAGCAAGAAAAATTCTTGATTTTTTGTCTGAAATATTCATATATTACCTCATATTTTTATCCGTTCTGAATTTTAAAAAATATTATACCAAAATTTTACCATATAGTAAACATACAAAACATTGGTTTTTATATGTAATTTTTCAAATATTTACTGTGCTTTAGCTAAACAAGAGCAAAAACAATGTACCATTATTTATTTTAACGAACGAATGTGACTTTTGTGTTACAAAGAAAAAATTATTTTGTATAAAAATCAAGTCAACACAGATGTTTTTATTTTATCGGTTAAATCCCGTTTTTCAAAAAATACTTAATAAATTCTCTTATATAAAAAACTCTTTCATTGCCGCAATCATCTTATCCATTTCTTCATCTCTGCCTATAGAAATTCTTAAGTAGTTATCAATTCTCGGAACATTAAAATATCTGATAAAAATTTTCTTGGTTTTCAGATATTCAAATATTTCTTTTGCAGAATATTCTTTATGAGTGGCAAAAAGAAAGTTTGTTGCGCTCTTTTTTACATCAAAGCCAAGCGCAATGAGTTCATCCCTTACCCTCTCTCTTGTAGCGATAACCTTATTAACACATTCCTTAAAGTATTCCTCGTCATTCACAGACGCAGTACCGACCTCAAGTGCAATGCTGTCCATAACATATGAATTGTATGAATTTTTAACGGTTTCAAGCGTAGCAATCAACTCCTCACTGCCGATTGCAAAGCCGATACGCATACCTGCGAGTGAGCGTGATTTTGAAAAAGTTTGGGTAACAAGGAGATTTTCGTACTTCTTTGTAAGCTCAACGGCAGACTCTCCGCCAAAGTCAACATAAGCCTCGTCAATAATAACAACGCTGTCAGGATTATGCTCAACAATGTCGATTACAAAGGCAAGCGGTTTGCAAATGCTCGTCGGCGCATTCGGGTTAGGAATAATAATACCGCCGTTCTCCGTATAGTAATCTTCGGCGTGAATTTCAAAATTTTCGTCAACAGGGATTGTCTTGTACGGAATTTTTATAAGCGAACACCATACAGGATAAAAAGAATAGGTAATATCAGGATATAAAATCGGCTTATCAGAATTAAAGAAAGCCATAAAAGACAATGCTATTACATCATCCGAGCCGTTGCCGACAAATACATTATTTCTGTTTACATTATATCTTTGAGCAATGGCATCTTTTAAAATTATCGAATCCGAATTAGGATATTTTTTTAGCCCATCACTGTTCTGTGCGTATTTTTCAAAAACTTTTTTAACCTGCGGTGACGGCGGATAGGGATTTTCGTTTGCGTTAAGTTTAATCATATCCTTATCGTTTGACTGTTCACCTGCTACATACGGTTTTATTTTTATAAGATTTTCTCTCCATTTTCCCTGCATTTTGATTTCTCCTTTTGTAAATATTTTTTAACAATCGGGCAATAGCCTTTGAAATCAACGAATTATCCGCCCCGAAAAAAGTTTGTCAGCCTAAAAAGGCTTGACCTGAATTTTTAAATTATTTTGCTTAACCCGTGCGCTAAGCCATAATTTATCCCAACTTTTGATAAAGAACCACAAAATTTTTCTTAAATTCCAAAACAGGTCACGAAAAATCGTGACCTGTAATTAACTGTGTACATTGTAAACAGCGAAAAAGCGTTAAGCCTTTGCCTTGGCGTCACTCTTAAAGAGTGCTGTAAGAGTTTTATTATCCGCTGTGCCTGACTGTTTAAGTCCGCTCGCTTTTTGGAAATCTTTTACAGCCTTTTGAGTAACTTCGCCGTAATAACCCGTCACATTATCCTTATCTGTAATGTAACCGAGGTCAAACAAACGCTGCTGCATAGCCTTTACATTATCGTTTTCATCGTCAAGTTTAAGTGAAAGACCGCTTACCTTTATTTTGTATTGGCTTTCAACCGAACCGTTTGCATTTGCGGCAGTTGTTGCAGCCTGCGTGGTTGTCTGTGTATTTGATGCCGATTTTGTAGCTGTTGTTGCACCCTCAACGGCTGACGGAACAACCGATTCGGAGGTTGCGTCCGTATTTTTCTTAAGTCTGTCGGGATACATAAAGTTCATAATCTTATTCAATGTAAAAAGTGAAGTTGTACCCATTCTGCTGATTTCTTCCTGTGAAATCATAAGAGTTTGTTTATTCTTAACAGCTTTTAATCCCTTAAGGTCAGAGTCATTCTTAATAAACTGCAAAGTTGCGTCATCGTCATACAATATATAATCCGGATTTGCAATCTTTAAAATTTTTGTGTCAATCTCGCTTTCGGATACATTTACAGCGGCATTTACCGCACCTGTGTATCCCAAAAGCATATCGCCGTATGTTCCGCTGTGGAGAGTATGGAGCTTATCTCCCTCAAGGTACAAATAGCAAATTGTTTTGGAAACATTGCTGTTGACTTCGGCTTTGTAAGTTTTCATGGTGTCAATTAAATCTTTATAAGAATCTTCACCTGTTTTTGCTCCGTCAACAGAACCGCCAAGAATCTTTCCGAGAGTAAGATACACGGTTTCAAGCTCTGTTGTGGTTTCGGGTGAAGCAACATTTAGCACCATAATACCTGCGTCGGTAAGCTCTTTCTTTGCATTTTCGTCAAGTGTGTCATCTGCAAAAACAATATCGGTTGCATACGATTTGATTTTTTCAACATCAGGCTTTGCAGCCGAACCCACACTCGGTGCCACCGATAAAAAGTTTTGAGTAACCTCGTCACTTCTGCCTACCATTTTTTTGGCATAACCTAAATAAGAAATAATGTCTGCCGTTTCGTCCGAAAGCACAACAATATCTTTTGGCTCGGTTTCTATAGTAATATCCGCAACAGATACAGGATAGTTTTTATTGTCGCCGCTACAGCCCGCAAGTCCCGCACAAGCTGAAACAGCAAGTGCCGACGCAAGGAATACTGAAACAATTTTCTTCATTATTTACCTCCGTTTATTTAGCAAATAGAGATTCAATATAATGCTTTGCACATCTCGGTGAACGACCGCCTCTTGAAAGTGCAAAACGCTCTGCGCCTGCCTCAAGCTCTTCTTCTGTAAGATTAACTCCGTTTTCTTTGGCAAGAGCAAAAACAATGTCAAGAAATTCTTTCTTTGACGGAGCAGAATAACATACCGACAAACCGAAACGGTCTGAAAGCGAGAGTGTTTCCTGCATATTATCACGGGTGTTGATATCATCATCCGTACGGTCGGCAAAGCTTTCCTTAACAAGATGACGACGGTTAGATGTTGCATAAATAAGCGCATTGTCAGGACGAGCCGCAATACCGCCCTCAAGCACCGCTTTCAATGTTGTGTAACTCTGATCCTGCTTTTGGAAAGAAAGGTCATCAATAAATATGATAAACTTCATAGGCAGAGTTGCAATCTTATCAACCAGAATCGGGAAGTCGATAAGTCTTTCCTTTGGAATTTCAACAATTCTCAAGCCGTCTTTGCGGAATTCATTTGCAATGGCTTTAACGGTAGAACTTTTACCTGTACCCATATCGCCGTAAAGCAGGCAGTTATTGCAAGCCTTACCCTCAATAAAGGATTTTGTATTGCCGACAACGATGTCACGCTGTCTTTCGTAGCCTGTAAATGAATCCATATCAATTTTATCGGGGTGCAAAACAGGCTGAATATCGCCGTCACGCCAAATAAACGCCTTATAACGGGCAAAAATACCGCAGCCGTTTTCTTTATAATACTTAGCTACCTTTTCAAGCGAACCGTCAAACATCTTAAAGCTCTCTGCACACTCGCCGCACTCCCATTTTGGAAGATGCTCGGCAACATAGCCCATATCGGCAACGGTTGCCAAATCATTTGATGCGCAATAGCACTGAATAAGCTCTTGAGAAGTAAGTGAAGCGGCATTTAAAATAGCCTGACAGTCACGCTTTACGGCTTTTAAAAGATTGTCGGGAAGTGTGTTGTACTTACCGGCAGCCGCAGCTCTTGTAAAGCAGTTTTCATCAAACAATGCAGCCTCGGTAAAAGCATAGGCAAGGCGATTGCTGCAGCCTCTTTCACTGATAAGAGAGAAAAACTCGCCGTATGCGTTTAAAAACTCCTCGGGCTTTTTGTCCATAGAATTTAATAATTTGTAATATGCCTTTGGTACGCTTCTGTTTAAAATTCCTCTGAAAATTGAGAGGGACGAAAGCGAAAATAAAATTTCTTTTGCTTTATTCATAATCATCATTCCATTCCTCTTAATTGTACGACTTTTTTCGTTTTAAGTCAATATTTCCTCAAAAAATATGACTTTGTTTTAATTTTCAAAAGTGAAAAACAAACAAAAAATGTATTGCATATTGCTATTTTTTTGCTTTATTTGCAATAATTTAAAAAGATTCAAAAAAAGTGTTGACAAATACAATTTAATGCTGTATAATACCAAATGTTCTCTTGTGAGGACACAATTAAACAGTTGGTGTTGATGACGCTGAGGGTCCACCTGTTCCCATACCGAACACAGAAGTTAAGCTCAGTGGTGCCGAAAATACTTGGCTGGTGACGGCCTGGAAAGATAGGGAAATGCCAACATAACAAAATCCATCTGATTTAGATGGATTTTTCTTTTGCAAAATTTTAGGTAAATTTGGGTTTAGCGGTTCTTTATCAAAAGTTGGGGTAAATTATGATTTAGCAAATTGCTTTGCCAATTAATTATAAAAGTTTGGTCGACCGACACTTCGCTAAAACATAATTTATTAAAATTACTCAACTTTCAAAAACCGCAGTAACAAAAATAAACTCCGTCCCATATTATAAAAAATTTTAAAAAAGGTATTGACAAATACAATTTAATGCTGTACAATATTAACTGTTCTCTTGTGAGAACACAATTAAACAGTTGGTGTTGATGACGCTGAGGGTCCACCTGTTCCCATACCGAACACAGAAGTTAAGCTCAGTGGTGCCGAAAATACTTGGCTGGTGACGGCCCGGAAAGATAGGGAAATGCCAACATAATGAAATCCATCTGATTCAGATGGATTTTTTCTTTTGCGATTTTTTTCTTTTGCGATTTTTAATTTTAAAAACAAAAACAGCCCTGTCATAGTTTAAATTATGACAGGGCTTTACTTAACTGTAATTCAATTTTGAATTATGCGTTCTTCTGCGTTCTCTGCTGTTCTGAAAACTTTTCTCTTGTTTTCTTTACAATATCAAGCTGTGAAGAAAGTGTTTCTTCTGTTGTCTTTAAAATGCTGTCAGAATAAACATTTGTAGCTGTGCGGATTTCCTTTGATTTTGCCTTTGCATCGTCAACAATTTCCTTAGCCTTAACCTTCGCCTCACGAACAAGCTCGTTCTGATTGAGGATTGTCTTTTTGCGCTCTTCAGCATTGCGAATAATGTTTTCTGCCTCTTTCTTAGCTTCTGTAAGAATTGCCTTTCTGTCGGCAACTACATTCTTTGCCTGGCTGATTTCTGACGGCATTGCGTCCTGAATCTGCTCAATAATGTTGTACATCTCATCGCTGTCAACCATTACCTTGCCGCCTGAAAAAGGTACAGACTTAGCCGAGCCGAGTATATCCTGAAGCTCTAAAATTAAATCATCAATTTTCATAATTTATTATCTCCTTTATTTAAGGTTTACTTTTCTTTTTTATAAAGTCTTTCAACAATTCTGTCATGAATCATCTCGGGAACAAAATTGCTTATATCACCGCCGAGAGAAGCTACCGTACGCACCATACTTGAACTTAAATACATTGACTCCGACTCCGCTGTCAAAAATATTGTTTCAAGCTGCGGATTAAGCCTTTTATTGGTGAGCGCCTGCTGAAATTCATATTCAAAGTCAGACACAGCTCTTAATCCTTTTACTATTGCGTCAACCTTGCGCTCTTTGCAATATTGAGCAAGCAAGCCGCTGTAGCTTACTATTTCAACATTCTCGATACCTGCGGTTGATTCCTTTAAAAACTGTATTCTCTCCTCCGCAGAAAAGCTTGGAGTCTTTTTTTCGTTGGTAAACACACCGACTATAACCTTGTCAAACATATTTGCGGCACGCTTGATAATGTCGATATGTCCCAGCGTAACCGGATCAAAACTGCCCGGACAAATAACTGTTTTTTCCATTACAAAAAATCCTTATGTCTGAATGTGCTTATTTTTATTTTACCATAGCGATATTCTCTGTCAAGTACAAAATCGCCGTAATTTGCAGAAATTTGTTCGTCAATGGGATTTTCTGCAATAATTATGCCCGTTTCACGCATATTCTCCGCCACAATAGGAAGTGCGTCCTGCAAAATTCCTTTTTTGTACGGCGGGTCTAAAAACGCTATGTCAAACTCGGTTGAGTTCATAGAAAGAAAGCTGCGGTAATCCATTGCAAACAGCTTTGCCTCTTTGTCAAATTTAACCGCAGAAACATTTTTTCGCACTACATCAAGCGATTTTTTTGATGCGTCAACAAAATACGCCGAGCTTGCGCCTCTGCTTATTGCCTCAATACCCATCTGTCCCGAGCCTGCAAAAAGGTCGAGAAATGTATGTCCCATAATTTCAAACTGTATAATTGAAAATACGGCCTCTTTTATTCTTTCGGTGGTAGGTCTTACATCTTCTCCCTCAAGGGTTTCAAGTCGCCTGCCTTTTGCCGTTCCTGTTATTACCCTCATAATATCTTCCTTTTTTTCGTATAAAGCATAAAAGCACTTATTACGAATGTATTTTCTTCAATATTACATAATTATAACATATTATTACAAAAATTACAACATTTTTATTAATTCAATTTTCTGTCGTTTTTTCATTTGAATGAAAGTATCTGTACACTGCTATTGCCGCATTTTTTGTCATTTGCGGACATCCCTCAAGTTCTTCAAGGTCTGCCTTTGAAATATTGTCAATCGTCCTGAAATACTTGAGCATTGCCCTTGCTCTCTTCTCCCCTATACCGTCAATATCGGTAAGCGAGCTTTTAAAAGTATTTTTACTTCGCCTGCTGTGGTGATAGCCGATTGCAAAGCGGTGCACTTCGTCCTGCATTTTGCTAAGGAAAGTAAACAGTGCCCTGCGTGAGCTGACAGAAATTTCTCCGCCGTCACCCGTAACCGCCCTTGTACGGTGTTTGTCATCTTTAACCAAGCCGAAAAGCGGCACATCAATATTCATTTCCCGCAAAACTTTTTTTACTACCGCAACCTGACCTTTACCGCCGTCAAGCAAAATCAGGTCGGGCAGTTTTCCGAAGCCCTCGTCTGCCTTTTCGGCTTTATAGTATTCGTCAAATCGTCTGCCGATAACCTCCGCCATAGATGCGTAGTCGTCCTGTCCCTCAAAACCCTTTATCTTAAATTTTTTATAGGCGCACTTGTACGGCTTGCCGTTTTTATAAACAATCATACCCGCAACATTTTCCGTACCGGCAAGGTTTGAAATATCGTAGCTTTCAATGTATTGCGGTATTTTTTCAAGTCCGAGCAATTCCTTAAGCTCTTCAAGTACACTGTATTCCTTGACTGTCGCACCCTTGCGCTGTGCAAGTTCTTCGGCGGCGTTTGAACGGCACATTGCCATAAGCTGTGCCTGCTCACCCCTTTGCGGAACTGTAACATACACCTTACTGCCACGCTTTTCGCTCAGCCAATCCTGCATTGCGGTCAAACCGTCAAAATCTTTGTCAATGGCAATATTTTTCGGTATATCGTCACGAATAGTATAGTAGCGCAAGATAAATTCCTCGGTTTCACTGTCACTGTCGCCCGAATCAAAAACAAAACTTTCTCTGTCAAAAAGCCTGCCGCCCTCAAAGCGAAATACCTGATAGCAGGTCTTTTTTCCGTCCGAAAAACTGCCGATAACATCTTCGTCGAGAACCTTGTTTGCAACAACCTTTTGCTTGTCCCCCATTTTTTTAATTGAGCTGATTTTATCACGGATTCTTGCGGCTCTTTCAAATTCAAGATTTTCTGCCGCCTCCTCCATTTTCTTAGTGAGGTCTTTAACCGAATTTGACGAACCTCCCTTTAAAAACGCAAGCGCCTGTTCTACGCTTTCGTTATAATCGGCAAATTTCACCTTTCCTGTGCACGGAGCGGAACAAAGTTTGATATGATAGTTAAGACACGGTCTGCCCTTGCCAAAATCCTGCGGGAACTTGCGATTGCAGGTTGGGAGCATAAAAATTTTGTTAGCCTCCTCAACTGCGCTCTTTACATAGTAACTGCTTTTGTACGGTCCGATGTATTCGGCATTATCGTCATTTTTCTGGAGAACATAAGAAATTTTGCGCCATTTGTCGCCGCTGACCTTGATGTAACTGTAGCCCTTATCGTCTTTAAGGAGAATATTATATTTTGGGGTGTGCTGTTTAATCAGACTGCACTCAAGAATGAGCGCCTCAAACTCGCTGTCTGTGATAATGTATTCAAAGTGGTCAACATTGTCAACCATACGACGCACTTTTTCTGCGTGGTTGTTTTGAGAACCAAAGTATTGGCTGACACGGTTTCTCAAAGCCTTTGCCTTTCCGATGTAAATAATTTCACCGTCAGCGGAATGCATAATATATACCCCCGGCAAAAGAGGCAGTGCCATAGCTCTTTTGCGGAGTATTGCCATTTTGGGATTCATTGATATTCTCCTTTGAACGAAGTTTTCAACATTTTATTATAATAGCGTTAAAAGATTGATTAAAAATTCCGTAATAAACAAACTTTAATCATAAAACAGAGTATAAAAAACCGATTTTTATATTTTCTTTGTTAATCTGAATTTATATCACAAATCCGCCGTTTACACCGAGGACTTGTCCTGTAATAAACTTTGCCTTATCCGAGCACAAAAACAATGCGGTCTGCGCTATATCATCAGGTTCGCCGAGCATATTGAGCGGAGTTTCTTCTTTTAATTCATTCACAGTCTGCTCGTCAAACGATTTCATCATATCGGTCATCACAACTCCGGGTGCAATGCAATTGACACGAATACCCGAAAGTCCGACTTCCTTTGCAAGCGCCTTTGTAAGTCCGATTACGCCTGCCTTTGCGGCGCTGTAATGCACCTCGCAGGACGCACCTGCCTGCCCCCACATTGAACTGACATTTAGTATAACCCCGCTGTGATTTTTTATCATAAAGCGTTTCAGTACCTCTCTTGAACAATAAAAAACACCGTCAAGGTTAGTGCCTGTCATTCTTCTCCAATCCTCATCCGTTATATCCGTAAAAAGTTTTTGCTGTGCTATTCCTGCGTTATTCACAAGCACATCAACATTGCCGAACCGATTTTCAACTTCGTCAAAAAGGAAAGTAACTTCTTGCGAAGATGAAACATCCGCTTTAACAGGTAATGCAGTCGAGTTAGTTTCGTTCTCTATCTTTTTTTCAAGCGCAAGCGCCTTGTCTTGTGAATTGTTATACTGCAAAACAACATTGTATCCGTCCTTTGCAAAAGCAAGCGCCGTTGCCGAGCCGATACCGCCCGACGCTCCTGTGATTACTGCTGTTTTCAAACCTTCATCTCCGTTTCATCTCCGTTTTATTTATACGATAATTATAGCATCTATAAATTACATTTACAAGATTATGTTATTTGGCAACGGTTTGAAATAAATAAAAACAGCTTTGAATCGGCATAAGCGAAAACAAAGCTGTTTGTTTAAATGTTGCGGCAACTATAACTAAATAAAAATAAATTTAAATCTAAATTATCTCTTTAAGGTTTTTCACCATATCGGCAATAACTTCCATAATTTTTTCAGTCGGTTTTTCCTTAAGCAATTTGTCAAGATTTTCTTCAAAATCCTTTGGTAAAATTTCACAGCGCTCCTTGCAAATTTGAACAAGTCTTTTTTCTCCCGGGTGGGTAAGTCTGTTCACTGCAAAAATAACATCAAAATAGCTTGCAACAAAAGCGGCTGTTCTGTGATTTACACTTACAAAATCGTTTCTGTCAATCGCTTTTTTTATCTGCTTGTCAAATGACGGCAAAATACCCGAAAGCATCTTCATATTTAAATCTATAATATTTTGACGGAGTTCTTCGGGATACGGAACGGTAAACTTCTTTTTAATCTCCGCATATTTACCGCTTGGGTCATACACGATCTGCGATGTAATAATGTTATGCCAAAAACAAGTTGTATAACCGTGGTTTGCGTGATGTTCAAAAACAGTATAGCTTATAAATTTATCGAATTTATCCATAGGACGGTATATAATGTCCATAGGAACACCGTCTTTGAGTATAATATTGTCTTCAAACTCCCAATAATGATTGCCGATTTCCATTTGCGAACAGTAAGGCGCAAGGATATTTTCTCTTACACCGTTGTCGATGTTATCTGTAACATACACATAAACATCATAATCTGATTTTTCGTCAAAAACACCGTTTGCACGGGAACCGCCGAGAGCAATAGCCTCTACCTGCGGCAATGCGGAAAGTTTTTCAAAAATTTCGTTTACCATAATTTCACCAACCTTGTTATTGATTAAAAAATTATATATCTAAAGTTATAAAAGCGGCAAAGTTTTGCCTTTGCCGCCCTTAAATTACATAATAGACTTAATAAGTCCGCCTTTTTTAATAATGTTCTGAATAAACTCCGGGAAAGGCTCTGCCTGATAAGTCTTGCCTGTTGTTTCGTCTGTGATAACACCTGTATCAAAGTTTACGGAAACAACATCGCCCTCTTTGATTTCCTTTGCTGCCTCGTCACACTCAAGAATCGGAAGACCGATATTAATTGAGTTGCGGTAGAAAATTCTTGCAAAAGTCGAAGCAATTACGCAGGAAATACCGCTTGCCTTAATTGCAATCGGTGCGTGTTCTCTTGAAGAACCGCAGCCGAAGTTCTTTTCGGCAACCATAATGTCGCCCTCGTGAACCTTATTTACAAATTCTGCGTCAATATCCTCCATACAGTGAGCGGCAAGCTCTTTGTGAGATGCTGTGTTGAGGTAACGAGCAGGAATAATTACATCTGTATCTACATTGTCGCCAAACTTGTGGACTGTACCCTTAGCGTTCATAATCAGTACCTACCTTTCAAAAAATCAAAGCTTTGCAGGGTCTGTAATGTAACCCTTAACAGCACTTGCGGCAGCTACAGCCGGGCTTGCGAGGTAAACCTCACTGTCAACATGACCCATTCTGCCTACAAAGTTACGGTTTGTTGTTGAAATAGCTTTTTCGCCTGCGGCAAGAATACCCATATGTCCGCCAAGACAAGGGCCGCAAGTCGGAGTAGAAACTACTGCGCCTGCCTCAATAAATATATCAAAAAGTCCCTCGTGCATAGCCTGTAACCAGATTGCCTGTGTACCCGGGAAGATAATGCATCTTACATTCTTTGCTATCTTTCTGCCCTTGAATACCTCTGCGGCAGCTCTAAGGTCGGTAATTCTGCCGTTTGTGCAGGAACCGATAACGCACTGGTCGATTTTAACCTCTGTTTCGCCGATTTCATCAACTGTTCTTGTATTTTCAGGAAGATGCGGGAAAGCAACGGTAGGACGAATTTCACTAAGGTCGATTGTGTATTCCTCATCATATACAGCGTCATCGTCAGCTGTGTACTCAACAGGTGTACCCTGATATCTGCCGTTGCAATACTCACGAGTTACATCGTCAACAGGGAAAATACCGTTTTTAGCGCCTGCCTCAATAGCCATATTTGCAATGCAAAGTCTGTCATCAATGTTGAGGTACTGCACGCCCTCGCCTGTAAATTCCATTGATTTGTAAAGCGCACCGTCAACACCTATCATACCGATAATGTGGAGGATTACATCTTTACCGCTTACAAATCCCTGTGGCTTGCCGACAAGATTAAATTTAATTGCGGCAGGAACTTTGAACCATGCCTTACCGCTGATCATACCTGCGGCCATATCTGTTGAACCGACACCTGTCGAAAATGCACCGAGTGCACCGTATGTACAGGTGTGCGAGTCTGCACCGATGCACAAGCAGCCCGGACCAACGAGTCCCTGCTCAGGCAAAAGTGCGTGCTCAATGCCCATCTGACCTACATCTCTGTAGTTTTTGATGTCGTATTTATCTGCAAAAGTTCTTACCTGCTTAACCTGTGTAGCCGCTTTAATATCCTTATTAGGAGTAAAGTGGTCCATAATCATAGCAATTTTAGTGTTATCAAATACTGCTGTTGCACCGTTCTGTTCAAAAACATTGATTGCAACAGGTGATGTTACATCGTTACCGAGTACCATATCGAGTTTAGCCTCAATAAGCTGACCTGCCTTAACCTCTGAAAGACCTGCGTGAGCCGCAAGAATTTTCTGTGACATAGTCATACCCATAAATATCACTCCTTATATTTTTTCTAATATCATTATTACATACCGCTTGCAAAAAGATTGTAAAGTATGCTACAATTAAAATAAAATAAGAACTTTGTCGCTAAAATATGGTTTATCGCTCAATTTTAGTCAAATAATTTAAAAATTTAGGTCAAGCCGTTAAAAAGGTTGACCAAACTTTTATAAACCGCATTTACCAATCGAAAACCGAGGTGAAACTATGGAAAAAAATCTCAACACTCCTCCCACACAACTTTACAACATACACTACGATATGAAAACTCTGTTTGACAGTTTGCCGTACACCAAATCTTTTGCAAAGGGTGAGATAATCTACCACCAAGGCGACATTGCCGACAGCTTTTACTACATAAAAAAAGGCAAATCAACCATATTTATGATTTCTCCCGACGGAATGGAAAAAACTCTGAACACTGCCTCAAAAGGCGAACTTATAGGCGAAGGTGCATTTTTTGACCACAAACCGAGGGTAAGCTCCGCAAAAGCCGTAACTGCAAGCGAGCTGACAATTATTGATAAAAAAATTCTCCTCGACCTTATTCAAAAAAATCCTCCGATTGCATTTGAACTGCTTGAAATTCTCGCCACAAGAATAAGACTGCTTACCACCCAGCTTGACTCAATGACATTTATGCAGGCAGACGCACGAATAGCAAAACTTTTGCTTGACGATATGGTTGACGGCAAAGTATCGCTCACACACGAGGAAATTGCATTGACGGTAGGCGTGTCACGAATCACCGTTACAAAAGCATTGAGCAGATTATCCTCACAAGGAATACTTGCCACACATTACAGAGGAATAAAAATACTCGACAAAGCAGGTCTTGAAAAAATTTGCGGGGAAAAATAATAATGTAAATATTGTTTAGCAAATTACTATTTTAAAAATCAAATTTGAAACTTGCCAAATTTTTTGGCTTTGTCAAGAAAAGTGTGTAAGTTTTTAAAAATAGCGGAATGTAATTTTTGTAAAGCACACTGTGCAAATATACATTGTTGTTTTCAATGTCTGCAACGATAAAGCAATCCGATTTTTCACTGTAATATACATTTTCAAGTTCGGCGGTGTAAAACATTTGCAAACTGAATTTATTGGTTTGCTCAAGTTCGGAGTTTACCGCACTGCTTTTTACATATGATAAATATTTATTTCTCATAGCTTTGTCGGCAGAATTCAGCTTTTTAAAATCGTCGGTAAAACAGCCGACACCGTTCCTTTACAAATATTTATTATAACACAGTATTTAATGCTTCGTAGTATTAAAATAATCTCATCCGTTTTTCAGTACAACGCATTTATTATTTCTTGATGTAAAGACAGATTCAAAATTTTCTTTCGGATATTCAACAAGTCCGTTAATAGGGTCTGCTATGGTTACCGTGTCGGCACTGTAGCCAATCAAATCGGCTGCATGGTCGTCCATACACCAATCGTATTGTTTGCCGTCTGTTCCTGTCCAGGATTCAATGTCACTGCGCTCAACCATACCTATAGTAACCCATACCACAATCGGGTAGCCTTTATCGACAAGTTCGTACAGTTCCTGCGGGGTAGAACCTGTAATGTCTATGGCTTTCAGTTTGCTGCCCGTGTATTTAAAATAGTTATTTGCCGCCGTTACAATAGGAGTTGTGCCGCAGACATAGCCGTAAACGCTTGTAGGGTCGCCGATAAAGTATTGTTCGGGACTTGAGCCGTAAAGGTTTCCGTCCTCGCCGTACTCAATGTCATAAGGAGTGCAGGGGAGGTATTCGGTAGCCATAGTGTATTTGTCAACATTGCAGCCGCTGTAGTTCATAGCCATTGTAAGGGCGGTTACTTCGCAGCCCGTAGGAAGTTCAGGCTCCTGATATATTATATCGAAATTTTGAATAACGCAACTGTCCCTTGACGCTCTTGATACTGTTGCAGTGCTGTTTTCTCGGAAATCATCGGCAATGTCATTTTTTTTGCCACAGCCTGAAATCAAAGTTATAGCGCTCATTGCGGAAAGCAAAAAAGCGGTGATTTTTATTGCAATATTTCTCTTCATCGCAATTCTCCGTTTCAAGTAAACATATGTACAAATTATACCACAAGCTTTGACAATAAACAATCTTTTCGGAGTAATATTGTTGTAAATAAGTTGTCACTTCTCAAATTCAAGATAGATTAGGCAAAATTTGTTTTTTATAATAAGAACTTTCTGACGGTAAAATAACTTAAACTGAATTATTTAATTGTCAATAATTGTCTTTAATTGATATGTTTTGTGTTTGTGAAAAAATTGTAAAAAAGTGTTGACAAAGTGAACGCACAGTGATATAATCAATACTGTTCTCAAGAGAGAACACAATTAAACAGTTGGTGTTAATGACGCTGAGGGTCCACCTGTTCCCATACCGAACACAGAAGTTAAGCTCAGTGGTGCCGAAAATACTTGGCTGGTGACGGCCCGGAAAGATAGGGAGATGCCAACATCAAAGTGTCCATCCAATAGGGTGGGCATTTTTTATTGTTAAATTTAAGTGATTAAGCAAAAATCCGGCTTCTTTCATATGAAGTCGGATTTTTCGGTTATCATTCAAGTACATCAAAGCCTCTGTCATACAGCATTAAATTAATATCAATTACACTTAGTTTGTGAAGCAGTCCAAACATTATTACCGCATCTCTGCCGTCTTTGGCATACAGAGGTGACGCTTTTATACTGTTCAGCAGTTTTTCTGTCTGGGTCAGATCCGCACCTATTCCAATGCAGAGCATTATCAGCTTATCTCTTGACGGTGTCTTTATTCCTTGGAATATCTGATAGCCGTAGTGCTTTTCTATCATAGAATTATTTATAGCTTCTGATTTGCTTATCTTTTTGCTTTGTATAATACTTTCAAGCATTTGAGGTAATGTCGCAAAATTCAGCTGATCCGAGTTTTCTTTAAAATAATCGTCAAGATTACTTTTTGATTTTAAGCTATTGAGAAGTTCATCAGTTGATTTTTTCAATTTATATCTTCCTTTTTATACAAATTTATGCTAATATTTACAAGAGGGGAGGTGCAAAAATGAACGAGTTTGAATATAAATTTTCACTTTGGCAATTTGATGTTGTTACAGATTTTAACAGAACGACACAGCTTGTGCGCAATCGCAGCACGGGTCGGCTTATGGTGAAAAAGATTATGCCCGCTTACGAATTTGAGGTACATAACGCTGTCAGTAAAATTAATAATTGCCATATCGCAAAAGTTTTTGATGTTATAACTGACCGCAATGCCTGCATTATTCTTGAAGAATATGTACAAGGTCATACCATTGAGCAGTATTTGTCAAAAGGTACTTTTGCGGAAGATTATGCCATAAATATTGCCCGTCAGATTTGCAACGGACTCAGTGTTTTGCACAAATATTCAATTACCCATCGTGACATTACTCCGTCCAATATTATCATAGGTTTTGACGGTGTTGTTAAGATAATTGATTTTGGAATTTCAAGACTGCATAAAGAAAACGCCAAACACGATACGCAGGTTCTCGGTACAGAGGGCTATGCCGCACCCGAACAATTCGGCTTTAAGCAGAGCGACTGCAAAACAGATATTTATGCTCTGGGAGTTTTGCTTAATTATATGCTAACAGGTCATATTCCGTCAGAAGTTATGTACCGTGACGGTGATGTTGCGGATATTATTAAAAAATGTACAGAATACAATGTTGAAAAGCGTTTTGAACGGATAGAAGATTTAGACGCCGCTTTGAAAAGAAAGAGAGTTTACGGCTTTAACTTTGCCGACAATTTTATGGAAAATTTCCCCGGACTCCGTTCGGAAAAGAAAGGTGTGCGTGTTTTTGCGTGCGTAATGTACGGCTGGATGTTTTTATGGATTATAGGTATGTACAGCAAGTATTGCGTAATAAATATACTGAACTTTTTTCCCGTCACGCTTATGGTAATACTGCTTTTCTTTATTCCCATTTCATTTTTCTCTGACCTTTTCGGCTTTCAGAGTTGTATTCCCAAAATAAGGGATATGCCTAAAACTTTAAGGAAGCTTATTTTTTACTCATTAGCCGTTGTGAGTATGTTTGTCGGTATGTCGATTTTCCGTGCCGTTACAACGGTATCTTATTTATGGTATTATTTTCCATAGTACAACAATATTATAACATAAATTTTTTTCTTAGTGTATGCTGTCAGCATACACTTTTTTATTTGGCTTTTTATATAATAATGTCAACGAATTTAATAAAAGGAGGAATTTATTATGAAAAATACCGTTAAAAAAGTTTTATGTACATTTATTGCAGTGGTTGCGGCGGTCACTTCTACATTGGTTTTTACAGGTTGTGGCTCAAAAAAAGCCACAAGCGACGTAAGTATTCCTGACTATACTTTTTCTGAAAGTTCTAAGGAAGAGGAAAGTTCGCAGGCAGAAGAAAGCTCAAAGGACGATGAATCTTCTGAGGAGGAAAGTTCAAAGGCAGAAGAAAGTCAAAAAGATGAAGAAAGTTCTAAAGAAGAGAATAACGATTCCGACACCGTTGATCCTGATTTTAAGGAAGTAATGGACGATTACGAGGACTTTATGAATGATTATGTTGACTTTATGAAGAAGTACTCAAGCAGTGACAATCCTGCAGGACTTATGAAAGATTACACGGAGTTTGTGTCGAAGTATGCTGATTGGGGCAAGAAGATAGACGATATTGACGAGGATTCTCTTTCAAAAGCAGATTACGATTATTATATTGATGTGACAGCAAGAGTTACTAAAAAACTTGCAGAAGTTGCCGAATAATAAAAATGACTTTTAATGACATCTGGGAAGAAATCGTAAGATGCACAGGCAATGTAATTACCACAAAAGAGAATACAAAATTTACATATGTTGTAAATGAAAACAGTATTTTTATTCCGAAAGCGAATTGGAAAATTACAAAATCAGAGCTTGAAGGTGCGGTAAAAATGTTGCAAAATCCGTCATTTGCAAAGAATGCGGCAATCGGTTCATCGTATGTGTATGCTGTAATATTTAATGCTTTGGCAGAAATTCAATAATAACAGACTTTTTCATATGGATAAAAGCGCTCGGGTACTGTACCTTGAGCGCTTTTATAATGCAATTAAAAGTTGGCTTTGTCAAGAAAAGTGTGTAAGTTTTTTAAAAATCATAAAAACTTTACAAATAATCCTATAAGAACAACTATGTATCTAAAAAACAACTACAATCATCCCATCAGTCTTCCTTATATTCTATTACTCGTGTATATATAATGATAAATTATAATGATAAATGTATCACGAACTAAAGTCAAGTAATAATTTTCAAAAACGGATAATATCTTTTCCTAGTGAATTCCCAAAGTAAATTCCACAGTAGGAAAGGAGTGGAATTTACTTTGGGAATTCACGCTTATAAACGCAATTATAAACGAATATAAAAACAGCTGTGACGGATTTTATCTTTTTGGCGACCTCGGTGCCGTTGATTTTTATAAAAAGCTCGGATTCAAAACCATAAATCAATACACTTGCAAAATTAAAGATGAAATAATTGCAAATGTTCTTCCCCACTCTTTCACACGCATAAACAACAAAAACTCTCGGACAGATTTGACCCGAGAGTTTTGTGTTATAACAATGGAGTATGTTGATTATTAATTTTTATTATAATTTTGCAATCATCTTAGAGTTGCCGTGATAGTAGCACATGAACCGAGTAAATTATACAAGCTGTTTCTCTCACCGTTATATCCGTTTTCTTTGAGATGTTCGTCTGCCGTTTCTTCGGTAATCGGTTCAACATTAAAATCAACGGTCTGGGTTTCCTCTGTGCCGTCATTGTACTTAACGGTTACATCAACCGATACTCCTTCAAAAAGCTGTGAATAAAGCTCGTTATACATATCAATGATATCCGATTCATCATATTCGGGATTAAAATCTTTATCGAAATTCTCACCGTTTTTTTCGATGTATTCAGCTTTCACACTATTGCTCACGGCTTCACCGCAGTAAAGACTATACGCATTATATTTACTTAAAATTTTAGCCGCTTTTTCACTGTCATTTGCCATAAGATAAACATTCATACTAACAGGAGCAACTCCGTCAGAATCCACTTTAACGCTTTCATCCTGCTTATCATAATCAACGGTAAAACCCGAGTAAAAATAATCGGCACCCGAATTCATATATATTTTCATAGTTTCATCGGCATTTTTGTTTTCAAAATCCGATAATACTTTACCGCAATATACTTTTTCATTGTCATCTGTATTAAAAGTAAAATATGAATTGCCTTTTGCATTATATGTAATTGTACTTATGTTATCACCCTTGCAAGAAAGCAACAAATTAAAAGTTTCCTCATAGCTCTCGTAGCCGTAAGAATATCTATCAGCCCTATCTATAGCGGCAACCTGTACCGGTTTATCTTTAGTTAATTCAGCAGCTGCGGCCGTAATAACAAATCCGTTTTGATTTTGAGCAGGTTGAGAAAAAAGGGCAAACACACCACCCGAAACAAGCATTGCCGCAACAAGAGAAGCTGCAATAACTTTATTTACTTTTTTATTTTTACTTTTCTTAATGTCAATAATGTTGTCATTGCTTTGCTTGCTATAAATATTTTCTATCGCAGAATTAACTGCATTCTCACTGATTTTAATATCATTGATTGTTTTCGTATATAAATTTTTACGCATACTAAAGTCCTCCTTCGGATAGAATTTTGCCGAGTCTTTTTCTTGCCCTCTGCAACTGCGAACTGATTGTATTTTGACTTTTGTCCATTATACGGGCTATTTCTGCAATTGAATAATCCTCATAATAATACAGATAAATAACATTTCTGTACTGCTTTGGAAGCTGCCAAATTTCTTCCATTACAGCCTTTGTTTGCGGCTGTTCAAGTTCTGTATATTTGTCGATTGACTCAATCTTATTATGCCAAAACGACTTATGAAAATTATTGCATTTGTTTATGGTAACCCGTATAAGCCAATATTTTAAATGTTTTTCATCGTCAAGAGGCGGGTTCTTTGTAAGTATTGTAATGCAAACCTCTTGAAAAATATCCTCGGCGTCAGCTTTTGATTTTAAATTTTGATATGCAATGCGAAATATCATATCCGCATATTTTACAATTACTTGTTCGATTTTGTTTTTCGGTACCGAATGAATCACTCATTTGTAACCTCCTTTCACTGTTAATACAACTGCAAACACACATTTTCGTGCATAATTTTAAAATTTTTTAATTTTATAATACCAAATTAATGTCTGTTTGTAAAAACAGTGAATATATAAAACTGCGTAAACAAAAAGACCTTATCCAAAAACGAATAATGTCTTTCCTTGGAACTGATAACGGGTGATTGTAATTATTCAAACTCTTTGCCTCGCTTGCTGCGGCTTGTTCATAGTCATATTTTCATCAACTCTACGCCATAAAAGCAGTCCAGCGGACTGTTCAGCTTGTCGAAAAAGCCCAGCTTTTACTGGACTTTTTCTACAGGCTGAAGCTGCTACATTTCTGTAACAGCTTAACAATGAATTTATTATTTAATTGTTTAAGTATTTTTGTAACACCTTTTCAAGTTTATCAAACCTGCAGCATCTTTTTACGAGATTAATGTTTTTATCAGGATAATTTACTACAATGTCATAAAGCTTATTAGCTCTCTTTAAAATCAACTCACTATTACTTTGACAAAAAGCAAGCTGATCCTTTAAAAGCTCCTTATAAGCTATATCCCTCGGTGTATCATCAGGGCGTACTTTCATATCTATTGGAGTAAGTAAAGACTCATCTACCGGTAACATATTATTTATGTTTAATGCTCCGAATTAAAATATTTTTAAATTCCCTGTTCAAAAATGTAGAGGTACAAGTCCTCAAGGGTTGGTTTTGCGGTTGTGTATTGGAAGTCTGTCGGCGGGTTATCGGTCACGATGCGGACTATTATGCTGTTGTCGTTGTGACAGAGATTTGAAACACGGTAATTGTCTTGAAAATATTTTAAATCTTCCCTTTGAATTTCGACCTCAAAGACTTTATTTTCAAGCTCCTTTGTCAGCTTATTCGGGGAATCGTGGGAGATGAGCTGACCTTTTTTAAGCAAAATAATCTCCTTTGCGATAAACTCAATATCCGACACAACATGGGTGGAGATTAGGACAATTTTATCCTCGGCAATCTCGCTGATGAAGTTGCGTATGCGTATTCTCTCCTTCGGGTCAAGTCCTGCCGTTGGCTCGTCAAGTATGAGAATTTCGGGATTGTTCAGAAGCGCTTGAGCAATCAAGGCTCTCTGCTTCATACCGCCCGAAAACGAGCCTAACTTTTTATGTGCGGCATCTGTCAGATTAACCGTTTCAAGAAGCTGAGTGATCTTTTCCTTGGCTTCTTTCTTTTTTAAGCCCTTTAAAGCCGCCATATACCACAAAAAGCGGTTGAGGGTGAAATCATCATACAAGCCCTGCTGTTGGGGCATATAGCCGAGTACGGCTCGGTAATCCTTGCCGAGCTTTTTGATATTTTCACCGCCGTAAACCACCTCTCCGCCGTCGGCATTGAGGTTGTCGGTGATAATGTTCATCAGCGTGGACTTGCCTGCTCCGTTCGGTCCGAGCAAGCCGTATACTCCCGGAGTTAAGATAACGCTGAAATTATCAAGCGCCTTTACCGAGCCCTTTTTATAGGTTTTGCTGATACGATTTAAAGCTAATTCCATATTTACAACCTCTTTTGTTTTGAAACTTAAATTATAAATTTCGTACTTTTGCGCTTGGGAACAAAGATAATCAGAGCCGATACTGCGATTATCAGCAGACAAACGGCGGTGATTATGCCGATAACGGCTGTCTGAGCATTATTTGAAAATGCCGATACCATACGGATTTTGTTGTTATCAATGAACACCACGCAGGGTATAAGGAGCAAGCCGCTTGAAATTATCATTGTCACAAACTGATTTTTAAATATGTAGGAGAGCAGATAGACCAAAGTCGTTGTGCCGACTGCCGCAAGCAGATGAACAAAGCCGAGAGCAAGAATATATCCGCCCACGGTTATGCCGCTTGTCAGAGCCGAAAAATTTCTTGAATATGCAAGCGGTAAATCAAATGATGCCGTGCCGAAGGTCTTGATAAAGTTGAGCATATACGGCAGATAGATTAAGATATAGGAAATCACCGTGGTAATCAGGACGGTCAAGAGCTTTATAATCAACAGCCTCGCTTTGCCGTGCTTATTTGCCGAAATCAAGTTAACCATAGAGGTCTTGTATTCAATTGCCAAAATGTTAGAGGTACAGAAGATAACCACGGCTAAGAGCAGAGCAAAATACTCCCACTCCCTAAAGGTGTCCATAGTCAGCCGCTTGTTCACCACTTCATTGACAAGTGCAGGCTTTTCGCCCGTCAGCTCAGCCTTTCCATTAACATATTCAAGCTGAGCGCAAATGTCCTCAAATGCCATTCCTCTTATGCTTAAAATACCATCAATGGTATTGAGCCTGTTCGTTTTTTCCTCAGCCGAAATCGTGGTGTCGGCTGAAAGCTCCTCGGCTTCTCTTGTAAGCTCGTCAAAATAAGCCCTTTCACTCTCGATAAAATCATACTTTTCCTCGTCAAGCTCACCCTCAAGTGTTTGCATATAGGTGTCATAGGCGCTTTCCTGAGGACTTATGAATATAATACTCAAATCATCATTGTAGCTGACAAAGCCGAGAGCCACGAGGATAATTACTGCGACAAGGGCGAAGGAGGTTTTGTAGTGCTTGTAAGCCTCGCCGCTGTATATTCTCACACTTCCGTTGATTTTCTTAAACCGTCCGAGCCGTGACATAAGCCTGTCGAGCAAAACGAGCTTGCCGTTATGCTGTGACAGCCTTGAAAACGCCAATGCCGCTCCCAAAACTCCGACAACGGAGAGAGCTATAGCTAAGCCGATGAAAACGGTGATTATGTTAATCGGCTGTGAAAAAATATTGACATTCTGATAACAGCCGAAAATATTGTTGCCGCTGATAAGGTAGAAAATATTTATAAATTTTAGCGAAGCCAACACAGAGCTGCCGTCAATGAAAATGAAGCAGGAAAATTCAAAAATCAGTGCCGACGCCAAGATTAAATAGGTCTTTGCGGAGGACTTGATAACCACGAATAAAAATGCCGTGAGCATTGACAGAGAGCAGAGCAAAAGCGTTTTGCCGAGTACCCACAAAATCAGGTATTCAAGCATTGTAACATTTAATGCGCAGTTTAAAAACAGCTTGCTCGACTGCACGGGGCGGCTCAAATCTCCAAAGCCGTAGACTGTGCCTGCCATCATAATGTTGCTCGCATAGAACAGCAGACTAACAACCGCCGTAACGCTCAAAACAACCAAGAGCTTGCAGGCTATTGTTTGCAGTCTGCCCTTTGCCGTTGACCGCACAAGAATATAAAGCTCCTTTTCTCTTTCAACGGAGAACATCAAAATATTGACGAGCAATACGATAATTAGCAAAATATAGCTTGAAACCTCATATGAGGTTGCGGCTTCAACCGCCTTGTTGTTGCCGAGGATGGGCTTAACACCTTTAACCTCGGCAAAATCCACGGGAGTTTTTTCAATATTTCTGAACGAAAAACTGTCCGGCTCTGCAAAAATGGAAAAGCTGCTCTGTTGCTCGGCTCTCGACTTCATATTGGAAATAAACTCTTCATAGCTGTCTATGTGAGAGAGCTGAGCCTGTATGTTGCTTAGCATAACCGAGCGGTTGAACAGCTCATCATCGTTCAAGTCCAAGCCTGCCGCATTGTCATACAGCTTTGGATATTTTTCCTTGTATTCATCTGCATTTCCGTTGTGCAAAAGAATTTGTGCAATCTGTATCTCCGTGTTCTTGCTTTCAAAGAACGCATTTTTATCCTCTGCGTCGTTACATTCCCGAATAAGCTGTTCATATGCCCCGACATCACTTGAAATTGCCGAATTTTCATAATCAGAGGATTGAAGCATTACGAAAAACAGAGAATCGGCGCAGAAAAAGGCGATGATGCAAATAAGAAATATTTTGTTTGAAAACAGCTTTAAATATTCGCTACCTGCAATTCTCATACAACTCCCGCCTGTCCCTCTACATAGTAATTACTGTTCTTCTTTTCAGCCCATTTCAGCTTGCAAAGCTCTGTGAATTTTATAGTTTCGCCGCCGATTGAGCCGAGTTGACTTTTATCCGCCATAGCTAAAATTCGTTCTCCGTTATCATCTACAGATTCAAAAATAAAATATTCATTATCCTGTGGATTAATATTATTGCATACTATATTTTCAAATTCAGGCGGAGCATACGAATCTATCTCATTCATATTTAAATCGTAAACCGTAATAATCTGTTTTTCTGCATCTTTTCTGGTGACCTGCACACAATTATCACCATATATGTATTTTCCATCGGTTGAATATCGCAAATTATCTTTATGAGCTATTGTGAAAAAGCTTTCCTTTACATTTCCATCCAAATCGCATTTAAGATAAACATTTTCATCCGAATTTTTATCGTAATAGGACGCAATCATTGTGTTGTCTAAAAAGAAATTATAAGACACCTGATAGCCTTTAGCTTTAGGAATGTCATTAATCTCTAATGTATCCAAATTGATACATTTGATACTTAAACCGGGTCCTTCCTCTTTTTCATTTCTCTCGTCGGCAGTAAAGTAAAAATAATTCTTATACGCACATATTTGAGAAACAGCTCTCAAGCCGGACTCAATATAGTAATCCGTTTTGTATAGAATCTGCGGTTCTGATTTAGGTGAATCAAGAGGTATTCTGATTACTGATGAATCAGTAGAGCAATAAAAATATCCCCTGTGTATGAACCATTCAAAATCATAAAAATTAAAGCTTCCCGTGAGATTTTCCCTTTGGCTTCCATCAGGCTTCATACGCATAAGATATGTATTGTAATTTATATAGCTCTTGTCATACTCTCCGCATAAAGCATACAAATATCCGTCATTATATTGTATTTGGGGCTTCTCCGTTAAGTTTAAATAGGCATCGCAAGCTTCAGGGTCATCGTGAGTACAATTTGGTTTTGAACAAAGAGGAGTAGCCTTTTTTGTTTCTTTATCAATAAAAATCACGATTCCGTCATCACCGATATAATAATAACCTTTATCTGATTTTGTCATAGGTGCATTTCCGCCGATATGGTACATTAGCTGCATATCTGTTGCATAATTTATATATGCATCATCGGAATTTGAGTATGAAGATTTATTCGTACAGCCATAAAAAAATACAGCAGCACAAATTGTTAAAAATAATGCCATCATTGCAGTTGTTTTCTTCATTGGAATACCTCTCACAATTTAATTATTTATCTGATGTTGATATTAATGCTGCGCTTATTGCTGATACTAATATTTTTTAATTTTCATAAAATTATCCTCCAAAATTTTTATACCTTTGTCACTAAAGTAATACATTGAACTCACCTCCCGAAACAAGCATTGCCGCAACAAGAGAAGCTGCAATAACTTTATTTACTTTTTTATTTTTACTTTTCTTAATGTCAATAATGTTGTCATTGCTTTGCTTGCTATAAATATTTTCTATCGCAGAATTAACTGCATTCTCACTGATTTTAATATCATTGATTGTTTTCGTATATAAATTTTTACGCATACTAAAGTCCTCCTTCGGATAGAATTTTGCCGAGTCTTTTTCTTGCCCTCTGCAACTGCGAACTGATTGTATTTTGACTTTTGTCCATTATACGGGCTATTTCTGCAATTGAATAATCCTCATAATAATACAGATAAATAACATTTCTGTACTGCTTTGGAAGCTGCCAAATTTCTTCCATTACAGCCTTTGTTTGCGGCTGTTCAAGTTCTGTATATTTGTCGATTGACTCAATCTTATTATGCCAAAACGACTTATGAAAATTATTGCATTTGTTTATGGTAACCCGTATAAGCCAATATTTTAAATGTTTTTCATCGTCAAGAGGCGGGTTCTTTGTAAGTATTGTAATGCAAACCTCTTGAAAAATATCCTCGGCGTCAGCTTTTGATTTTAAATTTTGATATGCAATGCGAAATATCATATCCGCATATTTTACAATTACTTGTTCGATTTTGTTTTTCGGTACCGAATGAATCACTCATTTGTAACCTCCCTTTACTGTTAATACAACTGCAAACACACATTTTCGTGCATAATTTTAAATTTTTTTAACTTTATAATACCAAATTAATGTCTGTTTGTAAAAACAGTGAATATATAAAACCGCGTAAACAAAAAGACCTTATCCATAAACGAATAATGTCTTTCCTTGGAACTGATAACGGGCAATTGTAATTATTCAAACTCTTTGCCTCGCCTGCTACGGCTTGTTCACAGTCATATTTTCTTCAACTCTACGCCCTAAAAACAGTCCACCGGACTGTTTTCTTTACGGGCTTTTTACGGGCTTTCAAATCCCGTTTTGCAATTTCATCTTTAATCAAAAAAGATATTACCCACAAATTCGGATAATATCTTTTCCTTGGAGCTGATAACGGGTGATTGTAATTATCCAAACTCTTTGCCTCGCCTACTGCGGCTTGTTCACAGTCATATTTTCTTCAACTCTACACCCTAAAAACAGTCCACCGGACTGTTTTCTTTACGGGCTTTCAAATCCCGGTTTTACAATTTCATCTTTAATCAAAAAAGATATTACCCACAAATTCGGATAATATCTTTCCCTTGGAGCTGATAACGGGATTTGAACCCATTAGAAAATCACTCAAAAAGCCGATAAAATCAAGCATTTATTTTCTTCGTGTCATCTTTTGTGTCATCTGAAAAATTATCACTGAAAATATCTACAACACGAGCTGACATTTTGCTTGTCTTATCTCTTAGAGTGTGTTGATAGATTTGATGTAACATATCAACAGTCTGCCAGCCACCTATTTCGGCAATATATTGGTCCGGAATACCACGAGCGTGGCATTCAGAAGCGAAATAGTGACGGAGCTTGTGAAAACTAAAATGCGGTACATTTGCTTTTGCTACAAGATGATTGAACGCACTTGAAAGCGTTGTAGGAGAAATTCCAAAATACTTCCAACCCTTACATTCTTTTATCAGCTCAGGAGGCAGCGGAACAAAGCGAGTGCCGGCTTCTGTTTTTGTAGTTTTAACTACAAACTTTCCGTCACTATCTGCTACTACGGCTTTGTTAATATTAACACCGAAATCGTTGAAATCATTAATTGTTAATGCGCATATCTCCGAGCGGCGAAGTGAACCCTGACTTGCAAGCATAATAGGCACTTTAATTTTATCGTTAGCAAGTTCAAGTAATTTATTTATTTCTTTCGTAGTTGGTATCGTATATTGTGGTTTAATTTTTTGCGGTAGTGTAGTATGTAGAATTAAAGAGGGATAATAAGTTTTAAGGACAGCTGAAAGTAGTCCGTGGGCATTTCTGACAGTCTTGGGACTATGACAAGCAGACAGAGAATTGACAGAGTTCTGAATCATAACTGCTGTAAGTTTAGTGAGCTTAAAAGGCATTAGTTCAGAAAAGTAATTGCGCCTGCATTGACGGTAACCTACTATTGTTGATGGACTCAGTACCGAGGATTTACTTTCTATATACCTATCGTATGCCTGCCCAAGTGTTAAGTCATTATAATCAATATTAGATAAATTCAAAGACAACTCAAATCTATCGGCTTCTTTTTTCGCTTCTTTTTTTGTCGGAGCTGTAATTGATTTGTACATCTTCTTCCCATCTTTGTTTTTGCCAATGAAAACACGCACTCGCCAAGATCCTGACGGAAGTTTTTTCGGTTCTGCCATAAATAATAACACTCCTTTTTTTTATAAAAAGGGTGCAAAAATCCCCTTGTGCTAAGAGTTGCAAAACACAAGGGATTGTGATACAATACTATTGCAATCAATTGCATCATCTGCACCCTGTGTAGGTGATATTCTGCTCTGTTCGAGGACCAGTCGAGCAGGGCGGCTTTTTTTATGATTTATTTGCAATAATCAATTTCACTTTTGCGTTGTAGCTGATTTTTTCATTCTCATCGTAATGCTCTCCAACGGTAAAATCATTAATGCCAAGTATACGCTCTTGATTTGATTTTACAAAAGCAACATCTTCTCTATGAAGATTTCCAACATCATATCCGTTAGCAATAATTCTGATAGCCGGCTCACCCTTGAAATCGTATTCTTCTATTTTTACATTAATAGCTTTACCGGATTTTTTGTCAACTTTTAACTTTTTCAGATATTTTTGACGGTCATCAAATGTTACACCTGCAACTTTAAAAACCTTAATATGTGATTTTCCTGTTTCAGGAGTTGATTTTGACGGTTCTTGCTTTTTGCCAAATAATTTAGATAATAAACCCATTTTTTACGCTCCTCTTTTTATTTAATAAAATGCATTTCATTGACAATATATGTCACATAATGTAAAATAGTAGCGAGGAGTGCGCTTTCTTCTCATATCTTTTTTAGTCAGTCATAGCTCCACCTGTGACTGACTTTTCTTTTTATTGATAAATTCTATAAACTGCTTTACTACTTCTCTTTCGAGCGGATGCTTATAGAAAGCATTTCTTTTTTCAAGTTCTTGCATTCTGTTAGCTCTGTAAGTTGCTGCTTCAAGACTTATGTTACAGAGCATAGATATTTCCGCAGCGGTTAAAATCTGCAATTCGTGCAGAACGCACGCAGGAGCAAGCAAGTCACGAGCGAATACATTAGCTGCGCTCTCGGTATCATTCTGTACTGCAAATGTTCTGTATGCTATTTGGCCCACGAGCATATGTCCGAGCAAAATGTGTCCTAATTCGTGAGCAATAGTGAACCGGCAGCGCTGTGAACTATCTGTATCTCTATATACAATTATAAAACTGTTATTATTTACAATTGTAACACCGCTTGCATCGTTTTGAAGAATATTAACATCGCTGTTTTTAACTAAGTTGATATCATTTGATTTTCTAATAATATTCGTAACTGTGACAGGCAGTGTCCTAATATCGTAGTCTAATATACATTGCCACGCAGCGTTACGAGCATTTTTATATTTACCATAATCCATTTTATCGCACCTCATAGGTATTTTAACCCATAAGGTGCTTTTTATTTACAAATTACAGATCGGATTCATCTTCAACAGATTTAGCATTTTTAAGCAATTCAAGTTTTTCTTTTGAAATTTTTTGAAATTCAATAGGCCTGTTATCGCTGCTTCTCGCAGCGGTTAAAACTGTAACATACTCTTCATTTGAATCATCTTCCACCCCGAGCAGTTTGTCAACCGCTGGCTGCATTTCAGGTTTATTACGATATGCATTAATAACTTTCTTTTCATGATTAGAAAAAATATCATTATTATTATCATTTTCAGACTGTGTTGGTAGCGTCGATGAAAGTTCAGAATCAGTCCATCCCATAATATAAGCAGGAGTAGTATCTAAAGCCTTACAAAGCGGTTCTAAGACACTCGTTGGTAATTTTTCAATCTCGTTACTTTCATATCTATAAATTGTAGCTCTATTTTTACCAATTAACTCCGCAAGTTTATCAACCGATATATTCTTTTCTTCTCGCAATTTTTTTATGCGTTCTCCGATTGTCATCAATTTCATCTCCTTGTTGAGTATTATATCACAGCAGTTGCACAATTGCAACTATTTTTTTAAAAATAAAAAAATAAATAGCATAAATGCGAAAAAGTGTATTGACATTTATTAAAATTAATGCTATTATATAGTTGTCGCAGAAATGCAACGCACGGAGGTGATTAATTTGACTAATGTTGATAAATTAAAAGGAGCTATTAAGGAAAAAAGATTAACTCCTGAAAAAGTCGCAGAAAGCATAGGAATTGATAAAAGTACGATGTATCGAAAACTCTCTAATGGTGGCGATGATTTTACAATTAGACAAGCCGACGCTATTACTCGAGTTCTTGGATTATCTGCAAAAGAGGCACAAGCTATTTTTTTTAGTCAGTTTGTCGCATAATTGCAACAAGAGAATAGTTAAAATCAGCATAAGAGGTGATTACATGCCAAAACTGAAAAGAACAACAAAAGCTGAACAGGAGCAAGCATATATGTCGAGAGTAGCACAATGTCTTTTCTTTCGATTGAACTGTATCGGTTATGACAGAGAAAAAATCAGCAAACTCTTTGGCATTAATCCTGCTACCTGTTCAGCACGCAAAAACAAAAGTCCTGAAAATTTCAGACTTGAAGAAATCGTCAGAGCTGCGGAAGTCCTTGGAATTAAACCATATGAACTTTTGATTGACCCCGACGAAATGAAAGGAGAATGGAAATGGAAGTAATTATCAACAAATCTAAATCGTGTTCGTTTAACGAGGTTAAGCTTAGCGGAACATTCTTGACAGATGACGATGTGCTTATGATGAGAATTTCTGAATCGGTTGCAATCTGTTTTTCAGACGGGGAAGTGTATTTCTTCAAAGGCAACGAGAGGTGTCGACTGAAAGACTGCGTCATTGTTGAGCGTGAAGTCTTTGAACACCTCAAGCAGGAGGCAGACCATTATGAATAAAGCCGAAAGAGTTTTAATCAGTATCAAAGACGGCGAAGTGATGACCTTGCAGGGGCTTGATACGGTTACGGCTGAAAGGCTTGAGGACATACTGAATTATGTCGCAGAAGTTAAGGAAAGCCTTGATAATCACAAACTTTGCAACAAAGCAATCGGATTTAAGCGTGTTGTTAAGAACTGCAAGAAGTTTATTAAGTGCTGCAAATACGCAGCGAAAAATTAAGGAGGTGTAACAGATGAAAAAGTATTTAAGTTCCGATGAAAACGGCATACCCATTGTTGTTACATACCACCAAAGTGGTTTTGTGGACAGCGAATTGCTTACAGATGAGCCAGAACTGATTCAAACAGTCACTAAAATTTGGATTAGTTGGTGCTGTATTCCTGCCAAATCTAAAAATTCAAACGCAAACAGTTATGCATTGAAACACTGTTTCGAGCGAATGACAGGTATTTATTTAACAAATAATCAATTCAAACAAGCTATGTTACTTTGTAGCTTATACCCTGATTGTCCTTACTCAAAATTAAATTGGGACTATAGCCTCAGTAGAAAGTCTTTATGCTTTCGTTCTCACAAACATACAAAATATCGTTATTTGATTTCAAAAATGATTATTAATAAAATCGCAAAAGAAGAAAACCGCTGACAGCACAGCAATGCTTTCAACGGTTCAAGGATATAATATGAAATCAATCAACATTATTATATCCTTAATTTTATAAAAAATCAAGGAGGAAACAAAATGTTAAATAACAAAGGACAGATTGTCATTTTCGCAGACAAAGCCACATCAGGCTCAAATGTAGTATCTGCTTGTGTATCAGATGAAACCGCAAAGGCTCTTAACGAACTTTGCGAGAAGTCCGGAAAGAAGATGTCGAGCCTTGTTCGCACTCTGATTGAGGACGCTATCAGCTTAGTTACGATTGTGGGGGGAGTAATATGAAATCGACAAAAAAGGTAATAACCGACTGGGAAAATGTACCTCTTTATATGGATTTACCGTATGTATCAATGCTATTTGGCTTTTCGGTTGAATGTCTTAAGAAAAAAGCACAAAAGGGTATTTTCCCAGCCAAAAAAATGTATGGTGAATGGCGTATCTCAAAAGAAGACGCAAAAAAATATTATGATTCACTATAAGGAGGCATAACCAATGGCACTCAGACACATTAAAACAAAACGCAGTCTTAAGGATGAGAACAAGCACTTACATAGCTTAGTCAAGCACCTGCAGATTGAGCTTGAGAACGCAAGGCTTGACCTTTGCATTAAGAATGACGCAATCAACGGTTACAAAAACGAAAACGCAAGGCTTAGACAACGCATTAACAGTATGTATGAGTATGATGTTTTTGGAGAGGAGGTGTAACGGATGAAAAAAGGGACAACAATCGAAAGCGGATACGATGCTTCGGGGCGCTGGTGTCTGAAACTTCGAAAAGCTAAAGGCAAGTTTACGCTTGATGAAATAATTGAAGCGGCGAAAGAATGGGAAGAAGATTACTACGCTGTGATTATTAAAGCAATGAGCGATGAGACAGCACAGTATTACGACGATGACCTTGACGGCGATTGCGTGACATTGTATCGTGCTACAGATTTTATAAGCAATGAGGTGTAACCGATGAAAAGATTAACTTTAAATCAAGACAGCGAAATCAAGGTTAAGGACATCTACGGTAAAAAGCACGATTGTAAAGATGTGCCGAATGAGTTTTACGGCTGTATTCGCAAACTTTACGACTACGAGAATACAGGATTCAATCCCGAATTTATCGACACCATTTCTTATATTCTCGAAGATATGAAGGATTTGCTTGAAAATCCCACAGCGGAGAACATCAAGGCTTGCAGAGCCAAAGTCGATTACATTTTAAGTGCAAAAGAAGAAAACCGCTGACAGCACGGCAATGCTTTCAACGGTTCAAGGATATAATATGAAATTAATCAACATTATTATATCCTTAATTTTATAAAAAATCAAGGAGGAATATAATGCACACATCAAAAATTACAATTAAATCACTTTTCGGCATTTCCGAGCAGGAAATCAGTGGAAAAAGTGTTGAAATAACAGGCAGAAAAGGAGCAGGAAAAACATCTGTCATTGACGCTATTCGTTATGCTCTTACGAACTCATCTTCTCGTGATTGGATAATTAAGAATGGTGAAACCGAGGGCGAAATCATCGTTGAAACTGATTCGGGCTTATCAATCGACCGTAAAGCAAGAAGCAACAAAGCTGACTTTGTATCAGTCAAGGAAAATGGAAACAAAGTCACCAAGCCTGAAACATTTTTGAAAACTATCATTACTCCGTTGCAGCTCAACCCTGTTGAATTTACACAGATGACGAAGAATGAGCAGAACAGAGCGATTCTCGATTTAATCGAGTTCGATTGGGATTTGAATTGGATTAAAGAACAGTTCGGTGAAATTCCGCAGGGTGTTGATTATGAGCAGAACATTCTACAGGTTCTCAACGACATTCAAGCTGAAAACGGTGTCTATTTTCAGAGCAGACAGGATGTTAACAGAGAGATTCGCAACAAAAGAGCATTTGTTGCGGATATAGCAAAGGATATTCCCGCAGGCTATGATGCTGAAAAATGGAAAAACTATGACCTTTCCACGAAATATTCAGAGCTTTTGAAAGCTAAAGATGAAAACGGCAAAATTGAAAGAGCAAAAGCTTTCAAAGACAGTTACACCAATAAGCTCAGAGGACTTGAAGCGAATAAAGAGATTGCTGTTTCAGCAGCGGAAAAATCAATCAATGCAGAGCGTGACAGCTTGAATTCTACTATTTCAAGACTTAATGCTGAAATTCAGTCTGCAAGAGAAAAGTTGCTTACGCTTGATAGTAAGTTTGCCGATAAAGTTAAAGTAGCAGAAGCAGATTTTAATGCTGCGAAAGCTAAGCTTGACGCTGATGTCGGCATTGCAAATAAGTTCATTAACCTTGAAATTAAACCTACAAACGCTCTGCAAGAGGAAATCGATACAGCAGAAGTGATGATTAAACATCTCAACGAATACGATAGAATGAAAAATATGCAGAACGAAATCGAGAATTTGCAGGCTCGTTCAGAAGAATTTACACGCAAGATTGAACTTGCAAGAACCTTGCCGGGAACCATTCTTCAAACTGCAACATTGCCTGTTGACGGCTTGACCGTTGAAAACGGCATACCTCTCATTAACGGATTGCCGATTTCAAATCGTTCCGACGGTGAATTGCTCGAATTATGTGTTGATATTGCTATCAATAATCCGAGTGGATTGCAGATTATTTTGATTGACGGTGCGGAAAAGCTTGACGATACAAGCAGAAACAAACTTTATGCTAAATGCAAAGAAAAAGGCTTACAGTTTATCGCAACAAGGACAACAAACGATAACGAACTCATCGTTACAGAACTTTAAGGAGATGTACATATGCCAACACATTGGAAAAAATTAACAAATCCGAATTATCTCGGAGCATACTCAATCGAAAATGGACAAGATTTGATTTTAACGATTAAATATGTTCAGGAAGAAAAAGTAATCGGCCCTGACGGCAAGAAAGATGATTGCGTAGTGTGTCACTTCTCTGAAAATGTAAAGCCAATGATACTCAATGCAACTAACATGAAAACTATTACAAAGCTGTACAAAACTCCATACATCGAGGAATGGACAGGCAAGAAAATTCAGATTGGCATCGAAAAAGTCAAAGCCTTCGGTGATGTTGTTGAAGCTTTAAGGGTTCGCAATATTATACCTAAGATAGAACCTGAAAAGCTGCCTAAGTGTGAAAAATGTGGTGCAGATGTGCACCCAATGGGAAATATGACATCTGAACAACTTATCGCATATACGAAAAACAAATACGGAAAAGGCCTTTGTTCTTCTTGCGCAACAGCAGAAGCAAATAAACTGAAAGGAGAAGCAATTAATGCTAAATAATGAGAACTATTTCAGTGTTGAGAACAACCTCAAATATATGAGTGTTTCACAATTCAAAGCATTTGAGAATTGCCCTGCCTCCGCTTATGCGGAGGTTACAGGAAATTATGAGCGAGAAAAAACAACTGCGTTACTTGTAGGTTCATATGTGGACGCTCATTTTGAAGGTTCACTTGATGTTTTTAAAGCTCACAATCCGCAGTTATTCAAGCGTGACGGCTCTCTCAAGTCTGATTATATCAAAGCCGAGCAAATCATAAACAGAGTTGAGCAAGACGATTTGTTTATGAAATATATGAGCGGCGAAAAGCAGGTTATTATGACCGGTACTATTGCAGGCGTTGAAGTCAAAATCAAAGTTGACAGTTTACACACCGATAAAATTGTAGATTTAAAGATAATGCGTGATTTTGAGCCTATTTATGTAGCTGAAAAAGGCAGGCTAAATTTTATTGAGGCTTGGAGATACGACTTACAAGGAGCGGTCTATCAAGAAATAGTCAGACAAAACACAGGTAAGGTTTTACCTTTTTATATTGCAGCGGTAACAAAAGAAAAAGAGCCTGACTTGGCAGTAATCGAAATTCCACAGGCTTATTTGGAGATTGAGCTTGAGAATTTTGAAAAGAATGTTATCAAATATGATGCTATTAAAAAAGGCTTGATTGAGCCTGAAAGATGTGAACATTGCGATTATTGCAAGAGCACTAAAGTGCTCAAAAATCCTATAAAAATGGAGGAATTAGACGCTTGAATAATGTGGTTTTAGCAGGTAGATTAGTTGCAGATCCAGAACTAAAAACAACTTCGTCAGGAGTTGAAGTGACAAGTTTCAGACTTGCAGTTAATCAAGATTATGTAAAGTCCGGAGAAGAAAAGAAAGCCGATTTTTTCAACATAACAGCATGGAGGCAAACCGCTGCGTTTATCTGTAAGTATTTTCATAAAGGCAATGGAATAGTCCTCAAAGGTCGCTTACAGAGCCGTACATATCAAGCTCAGGACGGTTCAAATCGTTATATAGTCGAGGTCGTTGCTGATAATGTAGAATTTCCTCTCAGCAGCGGCAAATCTAATGATGATACAAGCAACTATGCACCGACTGCATCAGCCCCGGCTCAGACTGCTGCTGTTTCCGATACATCATCAGCAGACTTCCCTATTGACGATGATTTGCCATTTTAACTTTTTGAAGGAGCAATTATGAAAATTATATCTTTTTACACATATATGACTAAAAAGTATTTCAAAGAGCGTAGTCCTAAAGGCGACTTGGCGAGAGATATGAAATATGACACCAAAGACTTTCCAAGAAACAACAGTCGAAATTTAAAGAAAGGATACGAAAAAATTCGTGACTATCTCGAAATGAACAATGCTTGCGAAGCTTGTATGAATGTTTTTGAAGACAGTTGGGAGGAATACGCAAATAATGTTAGTTCAAATTGATACAAGAGAAAAATCGCGTGCTATTCAAAAAATCTTGCAATATCTTAATGAAAATAATATCAAGTATGTTTCAAGTAAAATGATATGCGGCGATTATTGTGATATAAGCAACCCTCTGTTTTGTATTGACAGAAAGCAGAATTTGAATGAAGTTTGCAATAATGTATGTCAAGATCGAAAACGCTTTATCGCTGAACTTGAGAGGGCCAAAGAACTCGGAATCAGACTTGTGTTTTTAATTGAACACAGTGCAAAAATCAAATGCCTTGAAGATGTGCGATTTTGGAAAAATCCAAGATTGAAAGAGCACCCACTTGCTCTTTCAGGCGAAAGACTATATAAAATTTTATCGGTAGTTGAAAAAACATATAATACTAAATTCTATTTTTGTTGCAAAAATGTAACAGGTAGAGAAATAGTAAAATTACTTGAGGAGGAACAAAATGAAAAATATATCAAAGTTAAGCTACAGTCATAGACTTAAACTCTTTGAACAGGAAAAGCAAAAGCTTTACTCACAAAAGCTTAGTTTTAAAGAATTTGAAAAGAAAATAAAAGAATTGGCAGATAAATATGAACTTTAATTCAGACCGGCGAGAAGAAATCAAATCGAGGGTGACTATTGCAGATGTAATCAGGAAATATTCGCCCTCGAGCGAAATCAAAAAAGATGTAATACGATGCCCTTTTCATTCTGAACGAACAGCTTCGTTTCGAATTTATCAACGCAATAATTCTTTTTATTGTTTCGGCTGTGGAATTGGCGGCGACCAAATCAATTTTGTAGCAAAAATTCTTGATATATCTTATTATGATGCGTTAAAGCGTGTTGATGAAGATTTTATGCTTGGCGTTTTTAGCAGAAAAATATCAAAATCCACTCTGCAAAAACGCATATATGAGCGAGAGCGAAAACAATTTGAAGAAGAAAAAGCAAAACTTAAAAGACAAGCAGAAGAAAACAAGTTAATTAACTTTTTTAAAGAGTTACGAAATAGATTTGAGTCTGAAGCCGACAATATCAAACTAAAGAATGCAATTATATTTGTTGAGAGTTGGCTCAACGGGAAAATGGACATTGACGGAGTTGTAACACTGTTGCCAAAAGATTATTCCGCTGATGAAATTATCGAAAATGTAAAAGAAAATTTGAAGTAAGGAAGTGATAAAGTGACAAATGAAACGGAGGTTGATGTAATAGATCCTGTTGCCCAAATTGAAAGTTACACAAAGAAAGATTTTCAGTTAACAAGACTTCCTTACGATTTTTTGTATGGATTAAGAAACAACAAATTTCAATATTCCCAAATGCAGGTTGTAATGGCAGACAAAGCAAGCAAAGAAGGCGTTAAAAGTTTTAAACAACTTTACAAAGATTATTTGGCGACTTATCATTCCGATGAACAAATGCTTGCTGTAAATTATACTGAATTTGATGGACAACCTTTTCAACTTGCTTGTGGCTCTTACATATGTCATGACGACATTGCTCTGCTTAATTCAAATGGAATAGTCGAGGAAATCTGCAACCATCCCGTCTTGCCGTGCGTAAGGCTTGTGAATATTGATGATAATACAGAAAAACTTATTATCAAATACAGGAAGGGCTACAAATGGCGAGAAATAACCGTAGACAAAGAAATTCTTGCAAGTGCGAGTAAGATTACTTCTCTTGCAAAATACGGCATAGCGGTCAACAGTGAGAACGCAAAAGGGTTAGTTAAATATCTAACAGATATTGAAGATTTGAACTACAACGAAATCGAAGAAAAAAACTCTGTCAGTAGATTAGGCTGGATTAACAATCACGGTTTTAGCCCGTATGTTGACGGATTGGTCTTTGATGGTGAAGAAAATTTCAGAACGCTTTTTAACTCAGTCAAAACAAAAGGCAGAATCGAAAAATGGATTGAAATAGTCAAACCTGTTCGAGCCGAGAGAAACATCTGTTCAAGAATAATGCTTGCTGCCTCTTTCGCAAGCGTATTGGTCAATCCTTGTGACTGTTTGCCGTTTTTCGTCCATCTTTGGGGCGGAACAGAGGCAGGAAAAACAGTCGCATTAATGCTTGCAACTTCGGTGTGGGCAGATCCGACAATGGGTGCTTATATTCGTACTTTCAATAGTACAGCAGTGGCTCAAGAATTGACTGCAAGTTTTGTCAACTCTTTACCTCTTGTGTACGATGAATTGCAAATTCTGAAAGATAAAAAGTCATTTGATGATATGATATACAAACTCTGTGAGGGCGTAGGTCGTGACCGAGGAGCTAAAAACGGCGGAGTTCAGAAAATTGCAACCTGGAAAAATTGCATTTTGACATCAGGCGAGTTTCCAATCAGTTCAGAAAAGTCAGGTGGCGGTGCAATCAACAGGATAATTGAAATTGACTGTAAAGACAAAAAAATATTTTCTAATCCTGCCGAACTTGTATCAGAAATTAAGCATAATTACGGTTGTGCTGGTGCGATTTTTGTCAAGTGGCTGCAAGACGGCGACAACATCGAAACAGTCAAGCGTATGCGAAAAGAATATTACAAGCAGCTTGTAACTAATTCAGACGTGACAGACAAGCAAGCTATGTCAGCAAGTCTGATTCTGACCGCTGATAAACTGATTAACGAAATATTTTTTAATGACGATATTTTGTTGAGCATAACTGAAATGCAATCAATTTTAACTACTCGCACGAGTGTCGACCAAAATCGTAGATGTTACGAGTTTATTAACGATTTTGTTGCCGTCAATTACAACAAATTCAATCCTGAAAAGGACGGCTACAACGGCGAGATTTACGGAACAGTGATTGAAGACAGAATTTACTTCATTAAGAGCAAATTTGATGCAGTTCTGCAAGAAAACGGTTTTAACGCAAAGGCTTTTTTGAGTTGGGCAGTTGAGAATAAGGTGGCGTTTGCTTCAACCACTTGCAATTCTGTAACAAAGCGAATTTGTGGAAAAGTGTGTCGGTGTGCGTGTGTTTTGAGCGTAGAAGAAACCGCAGAAGACCACTTTTTGAACAATGAAGACTTACCTTTTGATTAAATTGTAACAGGTGTAACCGCTGTGTAACTGATTTAAGTTACATTGTTATATCTAAAAAACCGCATAAAATAGCCGTTTTTTAAAATTAAATTTAAAATGTAACAGTGTAACAGCTTTTTTTACATACACACTATATATACAATATAAAAATAAAATATTGAACAATATATGCCACGCGTGTATAGTGATAAATTACTTGTTACACCTGTTACATATGTTACATTATATATAATATATAGTATTTATCTATATTATTAAGCGTTTAAGATGTAACATAGGCGTAACAGCTTTTTGGAAATTTGTTACAGGAGGAATTATGAAACAAACAAAATGTTCAAAATGTATGTTAATGTGGGACAGCTTAGTTGTAAGAAAATGCAATCACGAAGCAGTCAACAAAGTGTATGGCAAAAACATCTGTATTTGTTGCTGTCAAAAGTGCAGATACTCTGAACAGTTCAAAACAGGTTGGATTTGCACATACAAAAATGATAAGTAGGAAAAGATTTAACAATGGAAGAAAAATTAAAATGCGAAGTGTGCGGTGCTTTGGCTACAAGAAAATCCGCAAGTCAAAAATATTGTGCCGGTTGCCGTGCTGAGGCTAATAGTTTTAAAGCGAAACTTCATCGTGAAGAGCGAAAAGCAATTAAATCGTATTCGAACCGCTGCCAAAATGTTGATACTCTCGAAGAAAAGTGCAAAGAGATAAGCAGGTACAATAAGCTGCACAACACGCATTACAGCTATGGCGAGTACACAGCCCTTGAGAGGCTTGGAAGAATTTAAGGAGGATAAAGAAAATGATTGATTGTTCAAAAACTGAAAATTACCTTGCGGAAAAGTTAAGGCTGACGAAAAAACATAAGCTGAACGATGATACATATATATGTGGAATCGCTTGTGGCGACTGCCCTTTGAGCCGTGTAGGGCAAAAATTTACAAAAAGCACACATACTTTCATTGCCGAAGTATGTTGAGATAAGGAGTGATACAAATGGGAACATCATATAAAGCTCAAATTGATAACGAAAAGGGAAAATATGAAATTCAATTTGAAACTACCAATTATGATTATTACAAAATGGTAGAAAGAGCTTGTCATAAAGCAATAGACAAAAAGGATAAGGCTGTATTAAAAGAGCGTTGTTCTCAAAGCAGAGTAAAGCAGAGTATTAGGGCATTTATAAAGGAGTAATATAGAATGAGTAATAGAAAATCTATATCAAAACATACGAGGCTTAAAGTATATCAAAAATATAATGGTCATTGTGCTTATTGTGGTTTTGAACTTGCGTTAAAGGAAATGCAAGTTGACCATATACAGAGCGTGTATGCGTACGACGGTGCAAACGATATTGAAAATTATAATCCTGCTTGCAGAATGTGTAATTTTTATAAATCTACAATGTCGGTTGAAGATTTTAGAGAGCAATTAGGTAAAATACTATCAAGACTTGAAAAGGTTTTTATTTTTAGATTAGCTAAGAAATACGGCTTAATCAGAGAAATAAAAGAACCTGTAATATTTTATTTTGAAAAAGAAAATTTGAAAAAAGTTGTTGATTTTGAGCGTGAAAAGCTATCCCTCGAAGAACTATAAATAAGGAGTACTATTATGAGAAAGAAAATCAGTTTAACGGCAGCTGCATTGACTGCACAAAACATTGGCTTGAAAGTGAGGCACTTGAAAGTGAGGCAGAAGAATGACACTTGACGAACTGAAAACAGAAATATCTGAACGCATAGAAAGCGAGCAGGACAAGCTGAACAGTCTTAACAACAGAAAAAGTCGAAAAGACAGAAACTATTACATAAGCGAAGGAATGGTGATAGCGTACGGAATTGTGGCTGATTATCTTGATGATTTGGAGGTGATAACTTGACGGCTAAAGAGATTAAGGAGATTAACCGAGAGATTTCACGGCTGAGGGCGAAGATAGTACGCATTTCTGCCGAGGCGGATAACACAGCAGGCAAGCTGGGTGAACGAATCGTTCCGTCAGGTCAAACATCTGACAAAGTCGGCAATGCGGTTGTGCAGATTGCCGATATTCAGAGGGAGATACAAAACCTTGAAATCCGCCGAAACGCAGCACTCAACAGCCTATCCCGTGACGATTTTGTGGAGAACTGTTTGTTTATGCACCTTAGCTTGCGATACAGCTGGGCGAAGATTGCGGTAGATACAGGCGGAATAAACACACCCGACAATATCAGAAAAATGTGCAACAGATACCATTGGTAAACTTGTCCGTTTTTCCGTTTTAGGTGCAGTATAATATAAAATGAAGAAATCGATAATAAGAGGCATTTTGTAGTTCTCCTTTTTCAAAAATAACGGCAGACCGCTCTCGTTTGAGGGCGGTTTTGCTGTATAAAGAGAGGTGGTGACGGTGGCAAAGGGAAAGTATGAAAAATGGCTTAAAAAAGAAAATTTACTACTGCTTGAGGGCTGGGCAAGGGACGGTCTGACCGATGAGCAGATTGCTAAGAATATAGGAATTACAGTATCAACATTTTATGAGTGGAAGAAAAAGTATTCGGAGATTTCGGAGTCCTTAAAAAAGGGCAAAGAGGTTGTGGACTATGAAGTTGAAAACGCTTTGTTATCCTCTGCTCTTGAGGGCAACACTACGGCTCAAATATTTTGGCTGAAAAACCGCCGTCCCGACAAGTGGCGAGATAAGCAGAAAGAAGAAACCGACAAAACCGCACTTGACAAGCTCGACAGCATTTTGAAAGAAATCAAAGAAGACGCAGAAAGGAGCACAAACAATGCCGTACACGAGTAAGCAAAAGGAATACATAGCAAACGCAACACATCGCTGGAACATTAAAAGCGGTGCGGTGCGTTCGGGCAAAAGCTATGTTGATGTTACCTGCATAGTTCCTATGCGTATTCGAGAGCGAATAGGCAAGGACGGCTTGTGCTTTATCATCGGAGTGTCAAAGGAAACTATCGAGCGAAATGTTTTACAACCTATGCGTGAGCGTTATTCTTCCGACATTGTAGGTACTATTAACAGCCGAAACATAGCAAAGGTGTGTGGCGAAGATGTCTATTGCCTCGGTGCGGAAAAGGTCAGTCAGGTTGCTAAAATTCAGGGTGCGTCCGCTAAGTATATCTATGGCGATGAGGTTGCAAAGTGGAATGAAGATGTTTTCAATATGCTCAAATCCCGACTTGACAAGCCTTATTCGTGCTTTGACGGCAGCTTAAACCCCGAACACCCTACGCATTGGCTGAAAAAGTTTATTGACAGTGACGCAGATATTTATTTGCAGGAATACACGATTTTCGATAATAAATTCTTATCCGAGGAGTTTGTAAAAAATCTCTGTAATGAGTACGAGGGTACTATTTTTTATGACCGCCTTATACTCGGAAAATGGGTGCGTGCAGAGGGTGCGATTTACCGCAGATTTGCCGACAATCCAAAGAATTTTTACTGTCAAATTACCGACAAAATCAACACGGATTTACCGTACAGGCAGTTTTTGAAATCGGAACTTGAAGAAGTAACAATCGGCATTGACTTTGGCGGCAATAAATCGGGCCACGCATTTGTGGCAACGGCAAAGACAAGAGGCTACAATAATTTAATAGCATTGAAAAGCGAACGACACTTCGGTGAATACGATGGAAACGATATTGACAGGCTGGCAATAAATTTTGCACAGTCTGTTTTTGATTTATGCGGTGTTGTGGACTTTGTGTATTGGGATAACGCCGAAACCGTGCTCGGCAGAGGCATTAAACGAGCGTTTGAAGAGCATTTCTCAAATACCATAGTCAGACCGGCACGCAAATACTCCGTACAGGACCGTATTCAATGCCTGCTGCGACTTATGGGTGCAGGCAGGTTCTTTTACACTGACGGCTGCGATACGCTTAAAACGGCATTGTGCGAGGCTGTATGGAATGATAAAAAACTTGTTGACGAACGACTTGACGACGGTTCAACCGACATCGACAGCCTCGACAGTTTTGAATACACATTTGAACGGGATATAAAAAGATTTATAAGGGCGGTGTGAAATGCAATTCATAAATTTTTTGAAAGGAGTGTGGCAGAGAATGTTCCCTCTAAAGGATATTAAACAGGCTTTGGGCGTTAAACTTGCGATTACGGATGATATGATGCAAAGCATTGAAATGTGGCAGAAATGCTTTGCGGGGCAGGCTTTTTGGCTTTCCGACAGCGTTATAAGTTTAAGGCTTGAGCAGGCGATTACAAGAGAGTTTGCAAACATCACGCTTAACGAAATGACCGCAAGCGTAAGCAATGACAAATTGCAGAAAATCTTTGAAACCGCAACGGAAGACCTTAACTCCGAATTGCAGTCGGGCCTTGCAACAGGCGCAATGGTGATTAAACCGTTAGGCGGCGACAAGGTGCAGTATATTTCCGCAAATGCCTTTGTGCCGATTGAATTTGACGCAAGGCATAGGCTTGTAAAAGTTATCTTTCCTGAATTTAAGAAGATCGGCGACAACTATTACACAAGGCTTGAATATCATAGCCTTGATAAGGACAAGGGCTTGACAATTACCAACACTGCTTATGTGTCTGCAAGTGAGGGGCAACTCGGAAGAGAAATTCCGCTTGCGGCAGTTGACGAGTGGGCAAGCCTGCCGAATGCTGTTACTTACCCTGCAATGCTCCGCCCTGCTTTCGGTTATTTTCGCACACCGATTAAAAATACGATTGACGGCTCTTCTTGCGGTGTTTCTGTCTACGCAAATGACATAAATCTTATTCGTAAAATAGACACACAATTCGGCAGACTTGATTGGGAGTTTGAGAGCGGCGAAAGGGCAATACATGTTGATGCCGCAGCTTTCAAGAAAGAGGGTACTGAAAAACTCAACAAAAGACTTTACAAAGCTGTAGATGTTGACCTCGGAGATAATGAATTGTTCAAAGATTTTTCTCCTGCAATTCGTCAATCCGATATTACGGACGGGTTAAATACATATCTTCGCAGACTTGAATTTTCGGTCGGCCTTGCGTATGGCGACCTATCCGACCCCGACACTGTCGCAAAGACGGCTACGGAGATATTATCGGCTAAGAACCGAAAGTACAACACGGTATCGGCTATTCAGAAACAGCTTAAATATTGTCTTGACGATTTGGTGTATGCTCTCGCTTTTTACAATTCGCTGGCAACAAGCGGTTACACATTCGTTTGTGACTTTAAGGACAGTATTCTCACCGATGAACAGACCGAACGCACACAGGATATTCAGGACTTGAGTCTTGGAATTATGCGACCTGATGAGTATCGTATGAAATGGTACGGAGAGGACGAAAAGACTGCAAAAAAGAACCTGCCGCAAGCCTCAGAGGTAGTTGACTGATGTTTACGCCTGAGATTATGGAGGCAATCCCCACAGCGCTCGAACAGATTTTTGACAGCCTGCAAATGAGCATAATGGCTGACATCGTGCGAATGTTGGTGCTTGCACAGGAGCTTACACCGACAAGCGTTTACAAAATCGGCAGACTTTACAAGCTCGGTAAGAGTAAATCAGCAATCAAAAGCATAGTGGAAAATACACTTGATTTAAGCAATAGTGAGATTAAAAACATCTTTTCGGGTGTTATAGAAAGCGGCTATAACGAGGCTGAGAGCGTTTTTAAAGAGCAGGGCAAGGAGTTTATACCCTATGCCGAAAATGAACCGTTACAGCAATTTGTGAGGGCGGTGCAGGCACAGACACAGGGCGAGTGCAAGAACATTACGCAGTCAATGGGTTTTGCCAAGCGACAGCCTGACGGCAGCTTAGGCTTTACTCCTGCTGCCGATTACTACCAAGAAACTCTTGACAAAGCAGTAACCGAGATTGCAAGCGGTGCGAGTGATTATAATACCGTACTCGAGAAAACCGTAACCGAAATGACAAACAGCGGCTTGCGTACGGTTGACTATGCAAGCGGACACAGCAACAGAGTTACGGTTGCGGCAAGGCGGGCGGTTACAACGGGACTTAATCAGGTTGTGGGCAAAATCAACGAGGAGAATGCCGAAAAACTCGGTACAAACTATTTTGAGGTATCGTGGCACAGCGGTGCAAGACCGACGCATCAGGTGTGGCAGGGCAGAGTTTACAGCAAGGAAGAGCTTGAAAGCGTGTGCGGACTTGGTACAGTAACAGGGTTGTGCGGTGCAAACTGTTACCACTCATATTCTCCGTTTACTCCCGGCATAACCCCACGCACCTATACAGACGAACAGCTTGATCAAATGAACGCAGAGGAAAACGAGTCTGTCGAGTACAACGGTAAAAATTACACCAAGTACGAGGCAACCCAAAGACAACGCAGACTTGAAACCACAATGCGGGCACAAAGGCAGAAAATAAAACTGCTTGAAGAGGGCGGAGCAGATGAGCAGGCACTCATAAATGCAAGAGCAAGGTATGTAAAAACCTCCGATGAGTATGTGATCTTCTCAAAAAGTATGGGGCTTTCTCAGCAATGGGACAGGGTAACGGTTGGCGGCAACAGCCTTGAGGGTATTACAAAGCCTAAAAAGGCCACGACAGGCGGAATAAAAACTTCTTCTTTGCCGGTTAAAAACACAGAAAATCATACCTTTAAGGGTAAATTCGGTGTTGAAAAATCTGTAAAAGGTGATATAATTAGAACAGAGAAACAATGCTTTATTCATCAAGATAAGATAAATAAATTCTTTCTCAAACCTGGGGCAAAACATGCACAAGAATTTTTTGATGTGGGGTATTCTACAGAAGACTATGAACTTCTCAATGCTGATTTGATGGGCGGATTTGACTATTCAAAAGCTATTGATAAGCAGATAGATAAAAACGGTGTAGAAAAATTCAGCATATTTATGAACTTAGGAACAAAACAAAAGAAATTATTTAGAACTGTTTGGCAAAAAGATACACCGGACAGTGTTCCAAGAATTATTACTGCACATAGGGAGAACAAAATAGATGTTTGAATTATATGAGAAAGTTAAAATAAAATCGAACAATATTATTGGAATCATTGTTGACATTGCTACTGTAAACGGTAAAGATATATATACAGTTGAGAGTAGCGAAAAAAACATTTCTGACGGTTATGGCGGAGAATGGAAACTATTTAGTTGTACTTTTGACGAAATTGAGAAAATAGTTCTGTAAAATAATTATGTTAAAAATTAACGCACTGATTAAGCACTTAGCGCAAGCTGAGTGCTTTTTTAATACCCGAAATCCGAAAGGTGGTGTAAATACGCTTGCTTTTTCTCATTGGGCTATATGTACTTGGGGCAAATGGCTTAATTGTTCCGACAGCTTGCTATGTTGCAGCTTGGGCAGTTGTTGCCGTTAAGTTTGCTCTTAGCATTTTTTGTGGACTTACTAAGAAATGAGGTGATAAAATGAAAGTAAAGGTAGTAGTATCGTTCAACGATAAGATGAACGGCTCTATAAACAGACCAGTAAACGAGGTCTTTGAATGTACCAAGGAACGAGCGGAAAGCCTTATGGGCAGAGGCTTTGTGGTTGCTGTACAGGATACCAAAAATAAAAATATTGCTGATTAAGCACTTGTGTTGTGACTGCACAGGTGCTTTTATTTTACCCTGCCGTAGGTTTATACGGCTGAATTTCTACCGCAGGCAAAGCGGAATACAAGCTATGCAGAAAGGATTTTATTATGAAGAATATACACACACTTCTCTCTGAAATCGGCATTACCGTACCCGAAGAGAAAAAAGCGGATTTTGACAAGGCGGTGCTTGCAAATTACAAGACTGTTGCAGAGGTTGAAAAAATCACAACTGCAAGGGACAACTACAAAACACAGCTTGAAACAGCACAGACAGCACTTAAAGAGTTTGAGGGCGTAGATGTCGAAAATCTTAAAAGCGAGATTATAAAACTCAACACAAACCTTAAAGACAAAGAAACCGAGTACCAAACAAAAATTGCGGATATGGAGTTTAACTCTGTACTTGACGGCGCTATTTCAAAGAGCGGTGCGAGAAACGCAACGGCGGTTAAGGCTTTGCTTGACCTTGACAGTCTTAAAACATCAAAAAATCAGGCAGATGACATTACAAAGGCTCTTGAAAGCGTTAAGAGCGAAAACAGCTATATGTTCGGTTCTGATGAGCCGTTCCAAAATCCTGTAAAGAATACAGGAAACGCAGGTATTAAGTCAAACCCTCTTGCAAGTATGAGAGCGGCAATGGGACTTAGTACAGACGAAAAATAATTGATGAGGTGAAATTTTATGGCAAATTCTATTGCACTTTTTAAAACTTACACAGCCTTGCTCGATGAGGTTTATAAGCAGTCGGCACTTACAAGCGAGCTTGACGGTGCTTCTGACCTTGCAACAGCAGGTGCAAACTCAAACGAGCTTATTATTCCGATGATTTCAATGGACGGCCTTGCCGATTACTCACGCAACAGCGGCTATGTGAACGGCGATGTTACACTTACAAACGAAACCGTAAAATGCAACTTTGACCGAGGCAGAATGTTCAATGTGGACACAATGGATAATATCGAAACCGCAGGCGTTGCATTCGGCAGACTTTCGGGCGAGTTTATCCGCACAAAGGTTGTGCCGGAGCTTGACGCATTCCGCTTTGCCGCATACGCAAGTCACGCAGGCATTACCTCTGCCACACCTGCAAACCTTACCACAGGTGCGGCGGTAATTGAAGCACTCCGCAAAGGTACTACTCAGATGGACGAGGACGAAGTTCCGTACGAGCAGCGTTACCTTTACATTGCACCAACTCTTTACGGACTTGTGCAGGATTTGGACACAACAAAGTCAAGAGAGGTTCTCAGCAGATTTGCAAAGATTGTTACAGTGCCGCAGACACGCTTTTATACAGCGATTGAACAGCTTGACGGTACTTCTTCGGGCAAAACCAAAGGCGGTTATCAGAAAGCAACTGCCGCATCTAACATTAACTTTATGATTATTCATAAGCCTGCCCTTATCCAGTTTACTAAGCACCTTGACACTAAGGTAATTGAACCATCGGTAAATCAGGACTCGGACGGTTACAAGTTTGGTTACAGAATGGTAGGCATTGCAGATGTGTACGAAAACAAGACCGCAGGTATTTACTGTCACACAGCGGTTAAGTCTTAAAGGAGTGTGAAGTATGACCGCTTACGCTGACGAAAGCTATTACAAAACCGAATATTTATGCGGCAGAAAGGCGGTCATTACCTCCGCCTTTGCTTATTACGCAAGAGAGGCTACACTTATTATTAACGCTTACACAGGCTCGAATATTGACGACACAAAAGAAATTGCAGAGCCTGTAAAGCTATGCTGTTGCGAAATTGCGGAGCTTATGTATAAAGCTGACAATATTGCTGACAGCGAGGGAGTAACTTCCGAAAAGGTTGGCGATGTGTCACGCTCATACGAAAGCGTTGAAATACGCAAAAAGCAGCTTAACAGGTGCGTAAAATCGGCAGTGTATAAGTATCTTGCTGACACAGACTTGCTGTATAGAGGTGTTGACTGATGTTTGCAGACACTATGCTTACCCTTTACAGGTTTAACGGCAAAGGCTTTGACCGCTATGTTATTCCGCAATGCCATTGGCAGGAGTGCAAAGCCGCTAACGTACTTAAAAGCGGAATGCAGAACGCTGACGGAATAGCTATATACATTCCGTTAAATGCGCTTGTTCTTGCTCCGAATGATTTTTTATTTCCGAGCAACGGTCTGTTTCCAAACGCTGATATATCCCCTCTGTCCCCCTCTCAAGACATTATTGTAAAAGGTGAGTGTAATTTTATCTTTGATAATTCAAGCGACAGGAGCGTATCAGAGAGCCTAAAAGCCTTGCGTGACAAATACGAAATTCACACAGTAATGAGTATTGACCGTTTGCTTTACGGCCCTGCGGATTTACAGCACATCAAAGTATCTGCGAGGTGATTAAATGCTTTTTATTGTGAATCAGCCGTCTGATGTTAGCGGCACTCTTTCTCTCAAGTGGAATAAAGAATTTGCTAATGATTTAAACAAGCATATAGCAAGAGCACAACGAGAGGTTGACAAGGATTGCATTAAGCTGATGAAGCCGTACACACCTTTTAAAATGGGCGTACTCGAAAACTCCGCAACTATACATACCGTTATTGGCAGTGGAGAAATTAAACAGGTTACACCTTATGCAAGGTATCTTTACTATGGCAAAGTGTATGGTCCTAACTTCCCGATAGTACGAGAGAAAGACGGTACGGAGCATATCGTATTCGGACGCTATAGCGGTGACGGCATTATAATCGGTTGGCGAAGTCCTAAAGGCAAGAAAAAACACCCGACAGGCAGAGATATTCACTACAGCAAGGACAAGCACCCGCTTGCGGGCAAAATGTGGTTTGAGCGAATGAAAGCCGACCGCAAAGGAGATATTCTGCAAGCGGCGGCAAGAAGACTTGGGAGTAATGCAAAATGAATATAATCGAACTTGTAAGGTCCGTTGTGCAGGAGTTTCCGAAAATCGGCGAGCTTGTGCACATTGATTATTCAACAAACAAAGTACAGGATTTTGGACTTTCTCCGACAGGTGACACGCTTGTCAGCGAAGACATTTTAGGGAATCAAATACGCAATCACACCTTTATCCTGTACGCTACCTGTCAGTCGCTCAACGACTATGACCGACTTGTAAACAGCGGAATGTTGCTTGAACTGCAAATGTGGCTTGAACGGCACGCAGAGGGTGACATAGAAGTTGAAGTCGGCGACAATGTTTTATACGGTGAGCTTAAAAAACTCACTTGCTCAAACGGAATGCTTTACAGCATACCTGACGAAAACAACAACGGCGGTGTGCAGTACCAATTGCAAATCACCGCCCAATACACTATTGAAAATTGATTAAAAATTGAAAGTGAGGAATTATTATGGCAGCATCAACACCCGATATCGGTAAACTTAAGAGAAGTTACCTTTTACATTTTATTGACGCAAGCTTTGGCACAGGCGAAAGTCCAAAGTGGTATCTTATCGGCAAGGACATTGACGATATGTCGGTCGAGCTTAGTCCGGACACAAGCACAGTAAAGAACATTCTTGATGAAACCTCTGTAAATGACAACGGCTACGAGCCTGCCTTTGACGCAGGTACATATTACGCAAACACAGGGGACAGTATTTATACAAAAATTAAGGACATTGCAATGAACCGCCTTACCGGTGACGACTGCAAAACGAAAATTCTTGAAGTGCTCATTGACAAGAAAACAGGCCCTTATGATGCTTGGATTGAGGACTGCATTGTTAAGCCGCAGTCATACGGCGGTGCGCAGGGCGGTGTTAATATCCCATTTAATGTAACATTTGACGGCAACAGAAAGCAGGGTACAGCGACAATCTCAGATAAGGTACCGACATTTACCGAAACTGTATAAGGAGTGATTTTATGCAGAGTTTGAATTTTAAAACACCCTTAAAAACATATGCAATCAACAATGATGAAAGCACAGTTATCAAGATTAACACCACAGACTACTCACTCGTTGAGCGACTCAACAAGCTGACAGAACGCACAGAAGAGCTTGTGCAGAAGTACAAGAATATGAAACCCGAGGATGTAACCTTTGAAATTTTTCTTGATGTTGACAAGGAAATCCGCCGAGAAATTGACTATGTTCTCGGTGCAGGTGTAAGTCAGGGTGCGTTCGGCGATGTAAATTGCCTTTCAATCTGTGATGATGGCAGTATGATTTTTGAGAACTTTCTCAACTGCGTTGTGCCGGTCATCGTAAGTGACATTGAAAACGCACACGCTCAGCAGAGCAAGCATATTGAGAAGTACCTCAATCAAGCAAAGAGGCTTGCAAAGTGATTGGATTACTTCCTACAAGCTTTGAAATAGACGGAGAGCAGTACGAGATTAATTCCGATTTTCGTATTGCTCTCTTGATTTTCGAGGCTTATGCCGACAAAGAGCTAACCTACGGCGAAAAAGCGGCAGTATGCTTGAATTGCTTATACAAAGAAGTTCCAAAGAATGTTGAGGAGGCACTCAAAAATGCATTGTGGTTTCTTGACGGCGGAGATGTGCCGAAATCGAAAAAAGCTTCAGTCAAAATTATTGATTGGAGCTATGACGAAAGCATTATTTTCCCAGCACTCAACAAGGTTGCAGGCTTTGAAACAAGGCTTGCAGGTTATGTGCATTGGTGGACTTTTCTCGGCTATTTCAGCGAGGTAGGCGACGGCTTGCTCTCGCAGGTAATGAACATAAGAGGCAAGCGTGCTAAGGGCAAAAAACTTGAAAAATGGGAGCGAGATTTTTACAATGAGCACAAAGAGCTTGTTGACATCAAGGAAAAGCTCTCTCCCGAACAGCAAGCAGAACTTGACGCCGAAGAGGATTTTATAAACAATCTTGTATAGGTGTTACACAAAATTATTGTTGACAATACACAAACTTTGTTATATTATGTAACAAAGGAGTGATTTTATGAACAGCAAATTTTACAAAGGTATAACAGTCGTACTATTGATACTTGGTGCAGTCGGAGGAATAGTTTTAGGCGCAGTTTTCCAAAGCGTACATACAAATTTTCTAACTGATACCGTAACCCGCAGTTTTAATTTTACTTTAATGCTTGTATGCTGGGTATCAACAGTATTATTATGCCTGATTTTTGGCGGTATTGCTAAAATACTTGCTTATCTTGAAGAGTTGGGTGCAGGTAAAAGCTCAGTAATCGCCAAAACAACAGATTGGGAATGTCCTAAATGTCATTGTATGAACAAAGCAGAGGCGACGGAATGTTCTAACTGCCATTTGGAACATACCGACAGCCGAGAAGCAAAATTTGTTAGTAATGATAAGTGGGAATGCCCACAATGTCATTGTATAAATTCCTATAATGACATTGCAGAATGTCCTAACTGTCATTGGCGACCATAAAAATAAGCTGACAGTCGCAATCCGTTAATCTATCTTCAATGAAAAAGCCACTCCAAACGGGGTGGCTAAAATTTTTCAAATTTTACAGCGTACATCTTCGGGTGTGCGCTGTTTTTATGCCAAGGGTGTAGCATTTTGCAACGCCCTTATTTTTATGCAGAAAGGAGTGTGATTACATGGCGGTTGACGGTAGTTTGATTTTTAATACCAAAATCGACACAAGCGGTCTTAACAGCGATATTGCAAGAATCAATAAAGCTATTGAGGCGGCTCAAAAGAAAGCACAGTCGGGGGCAAGGCAGACAGCACAAACTGCTAAAGGGCAGGCTGATAAATCGTCTCAGGCGGCAGAAAACTCAGCAAAGCGTGAAATTACTGCCACACATGAAAAAGCTGAACAGGCTCAAAACTCGGCAAAGCAAACCGCACAGGCAGCGCAAAAGGCATCGGAATCAGTAGAGCAATCTGCCGAAAATGTTGTTGATAAGGTTGAGAGCACAGCTAATCGCAACACAGAGGCAGTCGGCAAAAGCACAACGGACACTTGCGAAAGCGTTAAGAAATCAGTTTCTATGAGTGCAAAAAAGGCTAAGCAATCATTACAAACAGTCAGAACGGCTGTTGACAGACTGCAAAGCAAGGCGAAAATGATCGGCAGAACGCTGCTTACCGCTTTCGGTACGGCGGCGGTTGTGAGCTTTAGCAAAGAAAGCATAGAGCTTGGCTCTGACCTTGCAGAGGTACAGAATGTAGTTGATGTTACTTTCAGCCATATGTCTGCAAGTGTGGACGATTGGGCAAAGTCAGCACAAAAATCTTACGGCTTATCCGAAACTATGGCTAAAAAATATGTCGGCACTTTTGGTTCTATGGCGGAGGCTTTCGGCTTTACAGAACAGCAGGCATTTGATATGTCCACATCATTAACTGCTCTTACGGGCGATGTGGCGTCATTTTATAACATCACACAAGACGATGCGTACACAAAACTAAAATCTGTTTTCAGCGGTGAAACCGAAACGCTCAAAGACCTTGGCATTGTGATGACGCAGAACGCACTTGACAATTACGCAATGGCAAACGGCTGGGGCAAGACCACATCTGCTATGACTGAAGCTGAAAAGGTAACGCTTAGGTATAACTTTGTGCTTGGTCAGCTGAGCAACGCAACGGGCGACTTCGCCCGCACTCAGAACAGCTGGGCAAATCAAACGAGAATTTTACAGCTACAGTTTGACAGTATAAAGGCTACAATCGGTCAAGGCTTGATAAATGCTTTTACTCCGCTGCTTAATTGCATTAATCAATTTATTTCAAGGCTTAGCGTTGCGGCACAGAAGTTTAAAGACTTTACAACCCAGGTGTTCGGCTATTCTACGGCAACAAGCAATGCGACAAGCTCAGCTGTAAGCGATATGTCAGACCTTGCAAGTCAAGCGGACAGCTCTACTTCTGAGATTGAAAAAACATCGGAGGCAGCTGATGACTTGCAGAAAAACCTTGCAGGCTTTGATGAGCTTAATGTGATGAGTGACACCTCGGACAACAGTTCAGACACAAGCACGCAAGCACCAAGCTCTGAAATCAAATCAATGCAAAATGCACTTGAGCAATCTATGCTTGACAGCGACAGGCGTACAAGCAAGACTATTGACAATATTGTAAATTCACTTGACAAGGTAAAAACCGCCTGCGTAACAATTAAAAATTCGTGGGAGAAAGTGTGGAATAACGGCACAGGCGAAAAGGTGCTTGGAAATATCAACTCATTAATTAACACTTTTGTAGGGACAGTTGGTGATATTGCAGAGGCTTTTACAAATGCTTGGGACAAAGCAAGCTTAGGCGACAGCGTGGTGCAATCGTTTATCGACAAATGGAACAGCCTTGTTGAGCTTTTGGATACGGTAGGCGATACATTCAGGCAGGTGTGGAATGACGGTAAGGGCGAGAAAATTTGGAGCAATATACTTGAGATTATCCGCAACTGCAATAACTATACTGAAACTCTCAGAACCAAAATTAAAGACGCTTGGGAGAAAAACGATACAGGCAGAAAAATTTGGGAGAGCATATTAGGCATTGTCGAAGATATAACAGGGCTGCTTGATGAAATGTCAGCTGACCGCCTCGAATGGCTTGAGGACCTTGACATTAACCCAGTTGCAAAGGCGGTAGAACGATTGTCGGATGGGTTCAGAAATCTGCTCAAGGCTTGCGGAGATAAGCTAAAGCAAGCATATAAGAATGTTTTATTGCCACTCGCAAAATGGACGATCGAGAAAGCTGTACCGACTGTTGTCAACGCTTTGTCTGAGGCACTTAAGTTTTTAGGCAGTGTAATAAAGAAAATTCCTATTTCTGTTATCACCGGCATTGCCGCTGCAATAGGTACGGTGGTGGCTGCAATTAAAGGTTTTAAGGTGTATAAGGAATTAAAGTCTGCAATAGAAAACATAAAGAAAAGTTTTTCTGCGCTTAGAGATGCTATAAAGGCTCACCCTTACGCAGCTGCTTTTATGGCTATTGCAACGGCTGTAACTGCGGTGGTTTCTGCTATTAAAGTTTACAATCAAGAAAAGTGGAGCAATTCCTCTCTGAAAAATGAGCTTGACAAAACACAAGAGCTTACAGACAAATGGCAGACCTTGTCTGATGAAATGTCAAGCAAAATAAAAGAGATTAATGATACAAAGCTCAATTTACAAGTTGATTTTGATACCGTTGACGAGCTAAAAGACAGGTTGGAAGAGATAATTGCAGACGGTACTATTGATGAGAGCGAAAAAGGCGAATACACAACTATCGTTGATTTGCTTTCTGAGAAAGTGGATGGATTTGATGAACATTGGAACAGCTTAACATTTGAAGAAATTGACGGCAATATAGTTATTCATGACAACATAGACACCGTCACTAAAAATCTTGACGAACTTGTAGACAAATGGGAAATTGCACAAGCAAAGCTGACCTTAAGCTCTATGTATTCCGATTTAACAACAGAAAAGAAAAAAGCTGAAATTCAGCTTAAAACTGCAATGAATGAGGATAATACAGGGAAAATCAAAGAAGAACTTGAGGATTATATCTATCAAAATTCTATTCTCAGCAAAAAAGAGGCTAAGTATTACACTGAGGAATTAATCAAGCAAAAAGGCGATATGGTCAAAACAAAAAAGGCTATTTTAGAAAAAGCCAACAACGGATTGCTTGATAAAAACGAATATAAAAATTTGATTTACAGCGATAACGGACAAATTAATATGCTGCATGGCGGTGATGATGTAAGGGAACATATGCAGGAGTCGGTTGACGAGTATTTGGAAGCCAGTGACGCTTTACAGGAATTGCAAAACAATGTGAATGCTTACACTGATGAGCAAGACAAATGTTACGGCTCTCTTAAGGCTATTAACGGTGAAACTAAGGATTATAATGCTTATCTTCGTCTGTCATCGGAATACGGACTTGAACATGATACGGTTCTCTCGCTTTTGAAAGATGACGGCATAACAACTTGGGAGGAGCTCGAGGCAGCTGCGCAAACAGGAACAGAATCAGTACACAAGAATGTGAAAAAAGCATCGGGTGCCGTTGTTGATTCACAAGAGGAAACACAGGGCGCGCTGATTTGCACAAAGCAAGCGTTTGGCGACCTTGACGGTACAGTTAATAAAACAAGCCAAAATTCTGCAAATACATTTTCAAAAAATACAAACCGCATTTCAGGCTCGGCACAGACTATGGCAGACCGCATTTCTAACGCACTAACGGCAATCAAAACAGTCTTTTCAAATGTTTTTGAACCCTTGTATAACATCATCAAAAAGCCTCTTAACAATGTTTTAACCGGACTTGAAAGTTTTATCAATGGTTTTATTTCAGCGTTAAACGGAATGTTAAGCGGTGTGGATACGGTTGCTAACGCTATCGGCAAACTATTCGGACAGGAATGGCACGCAGGACAACTTGATGAGGTGCACATTCCCAAACTTGCCACAGGTGCGTATGTTCCTGCAAATTACGGTGAATTTCTTGCTGTACTTGGCGACAATAAGAGAGAACCTGAGGTAGTATCTCCTATTTCCGCTATGAAACAGGCTATGGCTGAGGTGCTTTCTGAATACGGCGGAACAGGCAACGGCGGTGATATTCACATTACCTTGACTATGCCTGACGGCAGAGTGCTTTTTGAGGCTGTTGCTGATGAGAACAACAAAATCAAGAAACGCACAGGCAGGTCCGCTTTTGCGTAAGGAGGGATAAGATTGAGTGAATTTAAAGGCTATTTAATTAAATTTCCGAAAAACGGCTTGCAGTTTCCACATAAGCTCATAGCTAAAGAGAGTTATCAAGCCACACCTTTACAGCGTACGGAGATTAAAGCTTATCGTGACAGCAACAACCTTTTAAGGCGAGTAACATCACCGAACAACAAAACTAAGATTACATTCAATACCAAGGACGGTCTTACCCTTGCTGAAATGAGAACTATTCGCAGTGTTTTAAACGGTGCTATGTCAAATTCTCAGCAACGCAAGCTCAATGTTGAATACTGGGACGATGAACTTCTTGCGTACCGCACTATGACCGCATATATACCCGATATAACATACACGCCAAAGCTTATTACCGCAGACAACATTAAATATGCGGCGGTAACATTTACATTTATTGAATATTAAGAGGTGGTTAATTTGCTTGAAGTTTCAAGTCTGCACAAAAAGCAGGCAATTGAAAATCTGATTGAAAACACGCTTACAGTTTCATTTCCAAACGGTGAATACGAGGACATTACCGAGGAAAACATAGCAAGCGAAAGTATGACCCTTAAACAGTCAATTTGCGATGAAAGCAAGCTGAAATTCGGTGGCTGTATTGCCGCTGAAATTAACATTGACATTGTAAATTCAATTGACAGAACCTTTACAAATGACCTTGTAGGCAAATGGATAAGCGTAAAATTAACGCAGCGTTTTCCGAGCGAAGAAAAGCTGCTGCCATCTGCAAAGCTGTTTTTAGGTACATCACTTTTGCCGGGAGAAACCGTAGCTATAAAGGAATATTATTTGTTTAGCGGTATTATTGACAGCGCCAAGCTCGACAAGAATAACCGCAATCAGCGGCACGTTGTCGCTTATGACGCACTCTCTATGTTATATGACATTGACGCAACAAACAAGCTGTTTAATTTATGGAAAACTTATCCAAACGGCTATAAAATCGGCGAATTGGTTGTGCTATGCCTTAACTACAACGGAAAGCATATGATTCAGGTCGAGGATAACAAAGATATTCTTGATGAGGTGATAGACCAATCAACAGGCTTAACTGTACGAAATTTCCCAACCTATAACAGAGCATGGCTTGAGGACTCAAATACAATTACATACGGCGAGCTGCTCAAGAATTGCTGTGAATTGCTCGGAGTATTCGGAACAATTATTCCTAATGCAAGCTATGGCGTTTTTAGATACATCGAACTCGGCAAGAGTACAGAAACATACGATTTTTATGAAAACTTATACGCAGAAGAATACGATTGCAGCGGCTACAACGATTTTGTGTTTATCAACGGTTATTCGTCAAGGGAGAAAAAAACAATCGAGTTTGAAACTTTGTGGGGCGATGAGTCGAACAGTTATGACTTAACAAAAAATACAGTCTGCCGACAGGAGGATGACGGCACAGGCGGTTCGGCAATACACAATGTACAAAATCTTCTTAACGGCAAAACAGGCGAACGATTTTATAATTGCTCCTATACACCGCTTACAACTACTCTCGACGGCAGACCTTGGGTGCAGATCGGTGACGGAATAGAAATTGAAAGCTATGTTACTGATTCAAACGGTGATTTTGTATATGATAACGCAGTACAACCTAAAAAAGAAAAAGTAAAAGCCTATGTGCTGAGCCGTACACTGAGCGGAATTAAAGCTCTGACAGACAGCATAGAGGCAAAGGGGGAATAAATATTATGGCATACACAAAAACAAATTGGGAAGACGCACCGAGCACAGCTACACCACTTTGCGCAGAAAGCCTGAACAAAATCGAAAACGGCATATACGAGAACAGCATAGACATAGCGCTTGCGGATGGCAACATCAACACGCTAAGCGAGAGAATAATTGCGATTAACACAGCCTTATCTGCAAAGGCAGATAAAACCGAGCTTGAAGATGAAATAACAGACATTGACGAAACAGTGACAATGAAGATTAATCTTAAAGCTGATAAGGCAAACACGCTTGCCGGCTACGGAATTACAGATGCCTACGATAAAACATATATGAATAAGGCATTAAGTAATAAACTTATCAAAATGCCGTTTGATACAACACCGTCACAAAACAGCCCAAATTATGTTACAAGCGGCACTGTGTATAACAGTGTTAATTCGCTTAGGCAGACCGTTGTGCA